>JGI11944J13513_1003338_pt1 | contig 10148 bp, 8 predicted proteins | sample TerdegcoTASludge_FD_13513 | JGI IMG/M metagenome (IMG submission 13513) | reverse complement strand
CGCCGGCGGCGTGCTCCGTCAGCGGTGCCGAGGTGTCCAGCAGGCTGGCGGGTACGGACAACTGCCTGCTGGCCGCCGATCAGCAGGGGGATGCCAACCATCTGCCTGCGGCCCGGCAAGTCCTGTCCCTGAGCATCGGCAAGGGCCCGCAGGCCATTGCCTTCACTTCCGTGGCGCCAGCGGCCGCCAAGGTGGGCGATACCTATGCCGTGGCAGCAACGGGCGGGGCTTCCGGCAAGGCGGTGGTGTTCTCCGTGGATGCGGCGACGGCTGCCCATTGCACCATCGCGGGCGGTTCTGTCTCCTTCATTGCGCCGGGACCCTGCCGCATCCTGGCAGACCAGGCCGGCGATGCGAACTACGAGGCGGCGGCAAGGCAGCAGCAAAGCGTGCAGATCGCCCAGGCCACAACCACCCTGGCGATCACCTCCACCCCCAACCCTTCCCGGCCCGGCGACGATGTGACCATCAGCGTGTCGGCCGTGACCGGGGCGCAGGACCGACGGGGGGCGCTGCGGGCGATGGCGGCGGCGCTCCCCTCGGGCAGCATCACGGTCTCGTACAACGGGGCGCAGCTGGGGTCGGCGCCCCTGGTTGGCGGCGCCGCCAGCATCACGGTCCGGCTGCCCGTGGCGGCCGGATCCCACGGCCTTGTGGTCGACTACAGCGGGGATGCAGTCTACGCCCCGATGAGCCAGGGCTTCACACAGGCCGTGGTGGCGGCGCCGGTGCCCACGCCTGTGCCGGCCCTGCACACCGTGGCGCTGGTCATGCTGAGCCTGCTGGCGGCCGGGATGGGGGCCGGCAGGCTGCGCAGGGGCCGCATGGGCCGCATGGGCCGGTAGGCCGGGCTGCCGGGCGGCATGAACCCCGGCGCGGCGCCTCAGGCGGCAGCGATGCGCCGGGCGATGGCCTGGCCCACCTCGGTGGTGCTGGCCGTGCCGCCCAGGTCGGGCGTGCGCGGGCCGCTCCTGATGACTTCCTCGATGGCCGAGACGATGGCGTCGTGCGCCGCGCGGCCTGCGCCCTGGCCGTGGGTCAGGAAGTCCAGCATCAGCGCCGCCGACCAGACCATGGCGATGGGGTTGGCGATGTTCTTGCCGTAGATGTCGGGCGCCGAGCCGTGCACGGGCTCGAACAGGCTGGGGAAGCTGCGGTCGGGATTGAGGTTGGCCGAGGGGGCCAGGCCGATGGTGCCCGTGGTGGCCGGGCCCAGGTCGCTGAGGATGTCGCCGAACAGGTTGGTGGCGGCGACCACGTCGAAGCGGCCCGGCTGCAGCACGAAGCGCGCGGTCAGGATGTCGATGTGCTGCTTGTCCAGCGTGACTTCCGGGTAGGCCTTGGCCACGTCCTCGGCGCGCTGGTCCCACCAGGGCATGCTGATGGCGATGCCGTTGCTCTTGGTGGCCAGGGTGACGTGCTTGCGCTCGCGGCTTTGGGCCAGGTCGAAGGCGTACTTGAGCAGGCGCTCGGCGCCCTTGCGCGAGTAGACCGATTCCTGGATCACGATCTCGCGGTCCGTGCCCTCGTACATGATGCCGCCCAGCGAGGTGTACTCGCCCTCGGTGTTCTCGCGCACCACGTAGTAGTCGATGTCGCCGGGCTTGCGGCCGGCCAGCGGGCAGGGCACGCCTTCGAACAGGCGAACGGGGCGCAGGTTGATGTACTGGTCGAACTCGCGGCGGAACTTGAGCAGCGAGCCCCACAGCGAGACATGGTCGGGCACGGTGGCGGGCCAGCCCACGGCGCCGAAGAAGATGGCATCCATGCCGGACAGCTGCGCCTTCCAGTCGTCGGGCATCATTTTTCCGTGGGCCAGGTAGTAGTCGCAGTGGGCCCAGTCGAAATGGTGGAATTCGAGCTTGATCGCAAAGCGGCTGGCGGCAGCTTCCAGGGCGCGCAGGCCTTCGGGCATGACTTCCTTGCCAATGCCGTCACCGGCGATGACGGCGATCTTGAATGTGTCTTGCATGGTGTCTGTCCTTGGATCGAATGGATGGATATGAAGCGGCGCCGCTGACAGCCAGGCCGCATGCATGGCATTGTTGGCTGCGCCAGGGCTAAATACAATCGGCCAACTGTGGTTCCATTATTTACAGATCGTGAATAAACAGCCGTCTCCCGAAGACCTGCGCGTCTTCACCGTGGTGGCCCGCAAATCCGGCTTTGCCGCTGCGGCCGAGGAATTGGGGGCCTCGCCCGCCTATGTGAGCAAGCGCATCCGCCTGCTGGAAGAAGAACTGGGCGTGAAGCTGCTGCACCGCACCACGCGCCGCGTGGCCGTGACCGAGGAGGGCGAGCGCGTCTTCCACTGGGCGCAGCGCATCCTCGACGACATGGACCAGCTGATGCAGGAGGTGGCCATCACGCGCAGCGAGCCGCGCGGCCTGCTGCGCGTGAGCAGCAGCTTCGGTTTCGGGCGGCATGTGATCGCGCCCGCGCTTTCCAGGCTGGTGGAGCGCCATCCGGGGCTGCAGGTGCGGCTGGACGTGTTCGACCGGCTGGTGGATGTGGCGGGCGAGGGCTTCGATCTGGATGTGCGCGTGGGCGACGAGATCGCGCCCCACCTGATTGCGCGGCGCCTGGCCGACAACCACCGCGTGCTGTGCGCCGCGCCTGCCTACCTGGCGCGCCGTGGCACGCCGCGCACGCCGGCCGAGCTGTCGGCCCATGACTGCCTGGCCATCAAGGAGCGCGACCAGGCCTTTGGCGTGTGGCGGCTGCGCGCGGGCGCGGCCGAGCAGGCGGTGAAGGTCACGGGGCCGCTGTCGGCCAACAACGGCGAGATGGTGGTGCAGTGGGCCGTGGACGGTCGCGGCATTGCGCTGCGCTCGCTATGGGATGTGGGCGCCCATCTGCAGGCCGGGCGCCTGGTGCAGGTGTTGCCCGAATGGCGGCAGGAGGCCAATGTCTGGGCTGTGTATCCGACGCGGCTGCAGCTGTCGGCCAAGGTGCGGGTGTGCGTGGAGTTCCTGCAGGAACACTTCAAGAAGGAGTGGATGGCAGCCGCTCCCTGAGCGGGGCGGCTGCTGCAGCGGACTGGCCGGGGATCAGCCTGCCAGGGCGGCCTTCACTGCGGCGGAGACCTGGCCCATGTCGGCCTTGCCTGCCAGTTGCGCCTTGACCGCGCCCATGACCTTGCCCATGTCGCCGGGGCCGGATGCTCCCAGTTCGGCCACGATGGCCTTGACGGCGGTGGCCACTTCCTCGGCCGACATGCGCTCGGGCAGGTAGGCGGTCAGCACGGCCATCTCGGCCTTTTCCTTGTCGGCCAGGTCCTGGCGGCCCGCGCCCTCGAAGGCGGCGATGCTGTCCTTGCGCTGCTTGATCAGCTTGTCCACGATGGCGATGACGGCGGCGTCGTCCAGCTCGATGCGCTCATCGACTTCCTTTTGCTTCATCGCTGCCTGCAGCAGGCGGATGGTGCCCAGGCGCTCGCTGTCCTTGGCGCGCATGGCGGTCTTCATGTCTTCGGTGATCTGGGCCTTGAGGCTCATGGCTTTTCTCCTGAGGTGATGGCGTCGGAAAACACGGAACAAAAAACAAAAAACCCGCGCCTGGCGTCCCGAGCGCGGGTTTTGCGGCTGACGAGAGCCGGCTGGTCAAGGGCTGATCAGTACAGCTTCTTGGGCAGCTGCATGCTGCGAACGCGCTTGTAGTGACGCTTGACGGCGGCAGCCTTCTTGCGCTTGCGTTCGGCAGTGGGCTTCTCGTAGAACTCGCGAGCGCGCAGGTCGGTCAGCAGGCCGAGCTTTTCGATGGTGCGCTTGAAGCGGCGCAGGGCAACTTCATAGGGCTCGTTTTCTTTTACGCGGATGGTGGTCATTAGCTAGATTTCCAGATATCTGTGCTGACAGCGGGTTCCCGGGAAGATCGGGCCTGAGAGCCATGTTCAGCGGTTGGTCCCCGTCCAAAGTTAACTAGTATTGGCCGACGGGGCGATTGCCAGCAAAGCGGGCGATTATACGCGAGACGAAAGCGGTCTGACAAATCAGGCAGAAGGCAAGGCCTGCGCACAGGCGTGCCCACTGGCCCAGGCCCATTGGAAGTTGTATCCGCCGAGCCAGCCGGTGATATCCACCACTTCGCCAATGCAGTACAGGCCCGGCTGGGTCTTGCATTCCATGGTCTGCTGCGAGAGCGCCCGCGTGTCCACGCCGCCCAGCGTCACTTCCGCCTTCTTGTAGCCTTCCGTGCCCGTGGGCACGATCTCCCAGCGTGACAGGCGCTCGGCCAGCTGGTTCAGGGCCTTGTCGGAGGCTTCGGCGATGGGGCGCTGCCAGGCAGCATCCTGCTGCACCCAGGCATCGGCCAGTCGCGAGGGCAGCCACTGCGCCAGTTCATTGGCGATGAGCTTGCGCGAGCGCGACTTGGCCCTGAGCAGCTCGCCCTGCAGGTCCACCTCGGGCGCGAGGTTGATGCTCAGGGGCGTGCCGGGCTTCCAGTAGCTCGAGATCTGCAGCACGGCCGGGCCCGACAGGCCCCGGTGCGTGAACAGCAGGTCTTCCATGAAGGCCATGCGTTCTTTCCTTTTGCCGCCGGGCCGCCCCAAGGCAGAAGCGGCCCCCTCGGGGGGCAGCGACCCGCGGAGCGGCGGAGCGTGGGGGTCACTGATCCTGGTGCTGATCTCCACGGGCAGGGCCAGGCCCGCGAGCTGGGCGTAGGGGGCCCAGGCGTCGCCATCGAAGGTCAGCGGCACCAGGCCCGGCGTGCGTTCGACCAGGGGCAGGCCGAATTGCTGGGCCAGGCGGTAGCCGAAGTCGGTGGCGCCGATCTTGGGGATGGACAGGCCGCCCGTGGCGATGACCAGGCTGGGCGCCTGCACGGCGCCCCGGCTGGTCTGCAGGCGGTATTGGCCGTCCGAGTGCGCCACGGAATCGACCTTGCAGGGCTGCCAGCGCTGCACGCCGCCGGCCTGGCATTCGGCCAGCAGCATGGCGATGATGTCTTCGGCCGAGCGGTCGGCAAACAGCTGGCCCTTGTGCTTTTCATGGTGGGCGATGCCGTGCCTGTCCATGAGCGCAATGAAGTCGGCCGGCGTGTAGCGCGACAGGGCCGAGCGGCAGAACTGCGGGTTGCCGCCCACGAAGTGCTTGTGGGGCGCGCGCACGTCCAGGTCGCGGTTGGTGAAGTTGCAGCGGCCACCGCCCGAGATGCGGATCTTCTCTGCCACCTTCTCCGCGTGGTCCAGGAGCAGCACCGACAGGCCACGCTGTCCGGCCTGGGCCGCGCAGAACAGACCGGCCGCGCCGGCGCCGATGACGATGGCGTCGAAAGAGAGGGAAGAGGTCACAAAAACGTCACTCGGGGGGCAAAAGGGCGCCCATTCTCGCGCAATGGCGCTTTTTCCTAGAATCCCGTGATGAATTTCCCATCGCACCAGCTGAGCATGACTGTGCTCATGTCGCCCGACATGGCGAACTTTTCGGGCAACGTCCATGGCGGCGCCGTTCTCAAGCAGCTCGACCAGGTGGCCTATGCCTGCGCCAGCCGCTACGCGGGCCGTTATGTGGTCACGCTGAGCGTGGACCAGGTGATGTTCCTGCAGCCCATCCACGTGGGCGAGCTGGTGACCTTCCTGGCCAGCGTCAACCACACGGGCAAGTCGTCGATGGAGATCGGCATCAAGGTGGTGGCCGAGGACATCCGCACCCAGGTGGTGCGCCATGTGAACAGCTGCTTTTTCACCATGGTGGCCGTGGACGAGAACAAGCAGCCGGCCGCCGTGCCGACGCTAGTGCCGTCCAACGACGAGGAAAGGCGCCGCTGGCAGGCTGCGCTGATCCGCAAGGACCTGCGCCGCGAGCTGGCCCAGCGCTTCGAGCAAAGCCGCGTGACGGCCAGCAGCACGGTCAGGCCGGGCTGAGCGTGGAGGGCGCGGCGGGCGGCGGATGCCAGGTGCCGGGCGTGCCGCCCTGCAGCTCGTTCCGCACCTGTTCGATGACGCGCCTGAGGTCTTCCATGGCAGCCGGCTTGGACAGCACCTCGTCGGCGCCGGCCTGCAGGTAGCGCAGCGCTTCGGAGGCTTCGGGGCTGGCGGTCAGTGCGATCACGCGGCAGCGGCGCAGCTGGTTTTCGGCCTCGCGCTGGCGCAGGCGCCGGATGAACTCGAAGCCGTCCATGAGCGGCATGCGTCCATCGGTGATGATGAGATCGAAGGACTCGACCAGGCAGCGTGCCCAGGCTTCCTGTCCATCGCCGGCCAGGCAGATGCCGTGGCCCAGCGCGGCCAGCTGGCTCTTGAGCAGCTCGCGGTTGAACAGATAGTCTTCCACGGCCAGGATTCTGAGGTCGGACCCGGACCCGGACCCGGACCCGGGCTGTGATGCGGGCAGGGGCTCGGCACTGGCCTGGGGCTTTCCTTGCAGCGCCACCGAGGCGGGCAGGACCAGGGGCAATATTCCCTCTGACGCGGGCGTGACGTCGGCCTGCATGCGATGGTCCGGCTCCACCAGTGGCAGGCTCAGCCTGACCGTGAAGCGCGAGCCTCGGCCCGGTGCGCTGTCCACCGTGATGGTTCCCCCCATGTGCTCCAGCAGGCGCCGCGTGATGCTCAGGCCCAGGCCGCTGCCAAAGGCCTTGTCCTGGTGGGCGCCTTCCACCTGCGAGAAGGGCTGGAACAGCCGGGCCTGGTCCTGCGGCGCAATGCCGATGCCCGTGTCCTCGACCTCCATCTGCAGCAGCAGGCGGTCATGCCGGCTGGCGCCATGCGCGCGCAGGGTGACGCTGCCGCGCTCGGTGAACTTGATGGCATTGCTGAGCAGGTTGAACAGCACCTGCTTGAGGTGAAGCGGGTCGGCCGTCACGCTGTGATCCACGCCGCTGCCCACTTCGGTGCGCAGCGACAGCCGCTTGCCGTGGGCCAGGCCTTGCAGCAGCGGGGCCATGTCTTCGATCAGCGGGCGCAGTGCCACGGGCTGGAGCGTGGAGTCGATATGGCCCGACTCGATGCGGTGCAGATCCAGCACATTGCCCAGCAACAGCAGCATGCCCTGGGCGGCCTTGTGGGCGGAGGCCAGCATATCGCGGTGGGGCAGGCCGAGCTTTTCCCGGTCCTGCGCCAGTTCCAGCAAGCCGATGACGGCGCTCAGCGGCGTGCGTATCTCGTGGCTGGTGGTGGACAGAAACAGGCTCTTGGCCTGGTTGGCGGCCTCGGCGCGCCGCTCGGCCCGGCGTGTCCTGCGCATCTGGCGGCTCAGGTAAAAGCCCCAGACCAGGGAGATGACCGTGACCAGGGCCAGCGCCCCGGCCAGCAGCAGGCGCTGGCGGTGCTCGCGCCAGAAGCTCGCGCCGTTGCCGTTATGGTGCGGCGCCCAGTGGTGGACGATTTCGGCCACCTCTTCGGGTGCGATGGACAGCTGGGCCTTTTCCAGGATGCCCAGCAGTTCAGGTTCGGCGGCGTGCACGGCCAGGCTGATGGGGCGGGTGTAGTCGTCCAGGATGCCGGTGAGCTGCAGCCGGCTGCCCAATTGCTGGGCGTTGGCATAGCGCGCCGCGTAGTCGTTGCCCACGAAGGCATCGCTGTCATTGGCCGCCACGCTGGCCAGGGCCTGGGTCAGGTCGGCATACAGCTGCAGCCGTATGCTCGGATGTTCCCTGCGCACCGTGCTTTCGAGAAAGAAGCCCGCCACCATGGCCACGCGCTTGCCCTCCAGTCGCTGGAGGTGGTGTATGGGCTTGTCGCGCGGGGTGCCTGCGTTGGCCTCGGGCCGGGCCATCACCACGACCGTGCTGCGCAGATAGGGCGGCAGCAGCCTGATATCGGGCGAGGCCGTGGGCGGCGAGGTGTACGCCGGGGTGAGCAGGGCCTTGCCGGAGCCCAGCATGGTTTCGAGTTCGGAATAGTTGCGCGCGGCGATGTACTCGAACTGCAGGCCGGCGCGGCGGCTGATCAGGTCCAGGTAGTCGGGGCCGATGCCTTGGGCCTGGCGGTCGGCATCGAGCTGTCCCAGCGGACCCAGCGAGCCGTTGAGGACCACGGGAATGCGCGGATGGGCATCCAGCCACTGCTTTTCCGAGGGCGTCAGCGCCACGCGGTCGCCGCCCAGCAGCGGGCGGCGGCTTCCACTCCAGCTGCGCAGGATGTCGTCGCCGTGCTGCACGGTGATGCTGGGCAGGGCCTGGTCCAGGTAGGCCTTCAGCTGTGCATCGCCATGCCTCACCAGCATGCCGAAGCCACGGCTTTCTATGGGCGCAAAGCCCTGCACGCGCAGGTTGAGCAGGTAGTTGGCCTGGATCAGGTAGTGCACCGTGACCGTGTCGCCGACGAAGCCGTCGATCTCGCCCAGGCTCAGCGCCTCCAGCGCGCGGCGGGGTGTTTCATAGGTCAGCAGCTCGCTGAGGGGGTAGGCGGCAGCCACCTGGGAGCGCAGCAGCTGGTCGGGCGTCATGGCCAGCCGCGCACCCCGGCGCCGGGCGTCGAAGGGAGCATTCGACGGGGAGACCAGCACGGGCTGGCTGGGCAGGTAGGGCACGCTCAGGGCCAGGTCGGCGCGTTCGGCTTCCAGCTCGGTGCCGCCGCAGGCCAGGTCGATCTCGCCGCGGCGCAGCGCATCGAGCACGGCCGCACGCGATCCATAGGACTTGAAGCGCACGGGCGTGGGAAAAAGCAGGCCCAGGTGGTCGGCCGTGATGCCCTGGAAGCGATCGCCATCGATCATGCCCAGCGGCGGATGGTCCGGCGTGGAAATGCCCAGCGTCAGCGGCCCGCGCGCCTGCAGCCATTGGTGGTGCGCAGGCGTGAGCCAGGGCTTGGCGCCTGCCGTGACGCGCGTGGCCAGCACCATGTCGGCGCCGCTGGCCAGGCCGGGCATGGGCATGGCCATGCCAAGTGCGCAGCCGGCCAGCAGTTGGGCCGCCAGGTGTCGGCATGCCGGCCACCATGCCTGCATCGCTGTGGAAGTGAGAGTACGGCTTGATGTTTTCATTGAATCCCCCGGTGGCGCTGCCGCCGTCCGGCGCAGCTGACGGCCTGCGAAAACGGTCTAGACGCTGTTTTCGGCAACCAACAGGAGATTTTTAATGAAAACTAATGATTTTATCTATCGATAGATTTTTTCTTTGTTGCAGCTCGGCACTCAGGCGGCAGCAACGGCAGGGTTGGGCTGCTCCTGGGGTTCGGCCATTGCCCGAATGCCATGGACCACATCTCCAACGACGATGACGCTGGGGCTGCCCAGGCCGGTGTCGGCAATGCATTGCACGAGCGTGTCCAGCGTGGCCAGTGCATGGCGCTGCTGCGGCAGGCTGGCGTGCTGGATCACGGCCACGGGCGTGGCGGCGGGCAGGCCGTGCAGCAGCTCGGCGCGGATGTGTTCCACGCTGCTCACGCCCATGTAGATCACCAGGGTGAGCCGGGCATCGCGCGCGGTGGCGGCCAGCTGGCGCCAGTCCGTGCCGCTGTCGCCGGGCTTGGCGTGGCCGGTGATGAAGACCACGCCGTGCGCCCGGTCGCGGTGCGTGAGCGGCGCGCCCAGGCTGGTGAGCCCGGCCAGGCCGGCCGTGATGCCGTTGACGACCTGGACCTCGATGCCGGCCTCGCGCAGATGCTCCACCTCTTCGCCGCCGCGCCCGAAGATGAAGGGGTCGCCGCCCTTGAGGCGCACCACCGTCTCGCCATCCTGCACGGCGGACAGCATGAGCTTTTCGATGAAGGCCTGGGGCGTGCTCTTGCAGCCGCCGCGCTTGCCCACGTAGACGATGCGCGCCGTGGGCGAGGCATGGGCCACGATGGCATCGCTGACCAGGTCATCGACCAGCAGCACGGTGGCCGCCTGTATGGCCTTGAGGGCCTTGATGGTCAGCAGCTCCGGGTCGCCGGGGCCGGCGCCGACCAGGGTGCAGCTGCCGCGCCGGGCGGTGTTTGCGGGGGTGTGGGACGGGGTCGTCATGGCGGGGCTCCGTTTTTCTGGGGTGTTCAGCGAATCTGATCGGCAAGGTGGACGATGTGTTCCACCTGGCGCGTGAGCGCCGGCGGCACGGGCAGGCGGCCCGCAAGCACGTCCTCGGTGTAGCGCGCCGTGGTGTCCACGTCGATCTCGGCGGGCAGGCCCGGGATTTCGGAGGCCGTGCCGCTTTGCTGCTCGGCCAGCAGCTGGTGGGCGCCTGCGACGAATCCGTCGTAGCGCGGCAGCCGGCGCGGGTCGGCC
>JGI11944J13513_1003328_pt1 | contig 10164 bp, 8 predicted proteins | sample TerdegcoTASludge_FD_13513 | JGI IMG/M metagenome (IMG submission 13513) | reverse complement strand
AGGTGTCGGTGTTAGAGTTGGGGTGGGTGTAGGTGTCGGTGTTAGAGTTGGGGTGGGTGTAGGTGTCGGTGTTAGAGTTGGGGTGGGTGTAGGAGTCGGACCGGATCCCCCATAAATCCACTTAATTCCTGCAATTTCTGAAGCAGATAATGTTTTTAAATTTGTATTACCAATAACGTCACCATTATATCCAAACATGACCTTCATGATTGGGCTTAAATCTGAAGGAAATCCTGGAACCCAACCGTATAAATCTTTTAAATTTAGCCAATGTCCCAGTTCATGAATGGCTATTGCTTCAATATTTTTCAATCCACCAGATGCTGTATCAGTAGTCCAGGAATAATAGGTATTAAATTCAACATCTGCTTCAGATATAATGCCAGATGAAAACCAATATGTTGCCTGAGCAATAGGGCCAGAACTACCTAAGTCTCTAAAAAGAAGCACATTTTTACCATCAGCACCTGATTTTGTAGTTGAAGATGTACCAGCATAATTAAACTTGAATGATGACTGACCATTCCATGAATTTGCCGCATTTTGAATGGCCGTAAGTGACCCAATTATACTACCGGGATTGATATAATAATTTACTGAAGTTACGGGCCATTTTCTCTTCCCATATGAAAAAGTAACTGAAAAATCTGCAACGTTAGAAACTTCACCATTATCCGTCAGGATTCCAACATATCCACTTGATGCTCCACCATCATAATTATCTTGAGTCCTTCCAACAGGAACCTTAACTCGAATTTGAGAATCAGTCCATGAGACAATATCATATTCATTTATTGAAAAGTGAGGAAATCCAGAAGCCCATATTAGTGTTTGGTCTTGTCCATTAAATCTATAAAGAAAGAAAACGTCCGCATTTGAGTCTCTACTTGATTTAGTTCCAAAACCAGTTCCTTTTATAGTAATAATAGTATCTGTTCCTGCAGAAGCAGTAGAAGGAGTGACACTTTGTATCATTGGTGAAGAAGTCTCAAGTTTTTTTTTCTCCTCATATCCAGATTTAACAAAGAGTTTTTTTGACGAAATTATATGTTCTCTACCTTGAATTGCTTCTTCAATAATTAATTTGAATTCGTCAATAGAATATCTTCCATATTCGTTATGCTCTTCAGAATCAACTTTATTATTTTGTATAGAGAAAACTCCCTGGAAATTACCAGTCACAGTACAAATTTCATCTGACATATTGTTGGTTAAATACTGATTTTTTAATGGATAATTCAGTAAAAGACCGACATCAGAACCAATTGAAAAGGATGGTTCATCTTCCACCCATTGCGTAATTTCATTAACAGTTCCACCTTTAGAAAGTATTTTAATTTCTTCTTTAGGAATTGCTGGTCCAAGAAAAACCTCATTAACAATAATTGTCGTTATTGTGTATATATTCAGTTTTTCATCATCCCAATTACTTTCAATATCTTTAACAGTCCCAGTGACGACAAGATCTGATTCTTTAACCAGGTCTGGAACCGTTTTTTTATCCATTACTCCAACTGTTATTCCCGTAATAAAAAAAAGGATAAAAATTAATTGTAATATTCTTATCCCATAAATATTAAATCTCTTATCGGTTTTTCCCATTATACCCATCCCTTTTAATCCTCAATTTCTATATTGATTTCGGAATAGATATTAATTTTGATATGGAACACAATATTATCAAAGGTTTTTTTATCAATAGTAGTAATATAATATTGATCTAACACTATTGTAATTTTGACAATGCATTAGTTTTTTTGCTTAATTGACATATAAAATGGTAGAGGAATCAGTACTACTATATTCTTGTTATGAGCATTATTATAAATACATTTTTTTAAATAGAAGAGAGAATTCAAACACCCTTGAACCTAACTATTACTATTGAACTTATTTGAAAAATTTTCACAAAATATCCTGATTTACAATATTGGTATTTTCTCCGGTTGTCCTGATGATAAAAACCATGATTCTGTCAATGTCAGTGTAAAAATCTCCTCATCTGAAGTTATGAATTACTTACTTCAATAAAAAAATCTCGAAATAATATTGCCCTATTGTGTGAGTGATCGTTCAGATAAAAATTATTTATCAACAAATAAAAATCAGTATCTCCAAATAACCTGAAATCGGTTTAACACAAATTTAACCGGGGTGCTGGAATTAACAGTATACACTCACAAAATTATGATCTTGCTTTTAAAGAGGCGCTTACTCTTTTTGAAAACAAAACGCTTGACTTCCTCGGCCTGGATCTTCCAAAAATCACCGGAGTACTGGTCACTGAATTTGCCGAAGTTGAGACCCGTGATGAGTTTGTTGATCTTACGTTCAGGCTTGAAAACGGGGATATACTCCACATTGAGGAACAGGCTACCCTGACGGAGGATGACCTGATCAGATTTGCCCATTATGACTTGAGACTATTCTCAAAATATCGTGTATCTATCCATACGGTTGTCCTTTCCCCTGCCAATTCAAAAAACCATGTATCTGCCATTGATACCGGCTGCCTTCATTATTCGGTTATTCACCAGGTTATCAAGGGAAGAAATGCCGATGAGGTTCTTGAGAGGATGCATGATGACATTGCAATTGGAAATCCGGTAAACGAACTGGAACTGATCTTTGTGCCTCTCATGGAGAGCAGGCTTCCGGTCAGGGAGCTGCTTCTTGAGACGATAAAACTTGAGAAAGAGATAAGGGATGAGAACCTCAAGAATAAAGTAATTGCTTTGACCATGGTGATGGCAAACAGACTTGTGGAGGCTGAACTCTTAGAAAAAATATGGGAGGAGGTAAAAATGTTAAAGATATTAAAATATGCAGAAGATAAAGGAAAAGAACAGGGCATTCAGATAGGCATTGAGAAGGGTTTTGAAATTGGGAGATTGGATGAGAAACGTCACCTGATTGAACGACTGCTTATAAAGAAATTTGGTCCCCTTCCGAAAGATACACAAAGTAAGATTCAGAATATGGATGATGTCGTCCTTGATATCCTGAGTTTAGAGATTCTGGATTTTCAGACCAAAGATGATCTGTTCCGGTTTGTGGATAAGATGGCGCCCTGATTCAATGGCTCTTTCCGGTAGAGGGCTTTGAACCAGGGGATAACTCAAATATAATTTTGGAAAGATCTCTCTCAAATAATTATATAAAACTCGGTGAAAATAACCTGATAATTCTCTTCAAGCCCAGTATAAAAAAAAGACACAATATTTAATCCAAAGATATTGGCCGCTAATTAAAAAACTATCAATTTAGAGACAATAATGATTATTTCCAAATCATTTGGTTCTGCTCTGAATTATCATATGATTTAGAATTTTTTCGGCTTAAACCCATCCTGGTTTACAATACTGGCACTATTGCCGGTTGCCCGGATCACAAAAAACCCATTCTTCTCTGCCTGCCTGACCACATTACTATCTGAATGAATATATGCCATTGCTCCGTAGGTGGTATTCTCTGCATATCGTGGAAGCCATTCACGAAACTTTTCCATTTTATAAGCAAACTCCTTTACATCAGAGGACCGAAGAGTTGTTTTAACTTCAACGACAACCATCTCGTCTCCGTTCTGGGCAATGATATCAAATTCGTAGTTTGTCTTTCCTGAATAGTCTTTCAGCCGCTGGAAAGTATAGAAAACAGAGATACCTTGTTCCTGTAAGAGTCTTATAAGATAACCTTCAGCCAGAAGATCAACAAGTCTTTCCCAGGGAGAGAAGAGTTGCTCTTCTACTCGTGTAATCAGTTGTGATGTTTTCTCTATTTGTGCGGTAACTCTGTCCTGACCTTTTCTCATTTCAATATCTTCAATTTCTGACGGTTCACGCCTTTCTTGGAGATGGTCAGGTACCTGAATTCTTAAACCGTTATGGAGTGACATGAATTGTTCTTTTTGAAAGACCAATGCATCAGGAGTAGATGAATATGGAGTACGGTTTGATAGATCTGAAAAAGGGATTTACTCGATATCCTGATAGTAATACTCACCTTTGCTCTTCTGTTCCCGGTCCAGATATGAATCAGGCTTGTTTATCCGTGGTCTGCCACTCATATCCCTTCTGAATGTCACCCCAAGCTGGGAGAGGAACATATTCATCCCGGTTCTCATATCAAACGGCCCTTTTGCCTCTCCACGGACTCCGGGATCTCCGTCAAAGACCAGCAGTCGTTCACTGATGATATCAATTACATAAATATCATGATCGATCACAAGGATTGCTGCCTCCTTTCCTTCGACCTGGTTTCTGAATATTTTGGTCAGTCTGACCCGCTGCTCTACGTCAAGATGGGCACTCGGCTCATCAAGCACGTACAGGTCAGCGGGCTGGGAGAGACAGGCAGCTATTGCGACACGTTGCAGTTCTCCCCCGGAGAGGGTATTGACCGGAAGCTGGAGAATCGGGCCCAGAGTCAGACCTTCAACAATATCGTGCTGATACTGGGCAGAATCGAAGGTACGTGCAATCTGCCTGAGGAAGAACTCGACAGTATCTGATGAATCCCCTTTCAGGTACTGCGGTTTATAAGATATCCTGACTGATGTTTCCATCGAGCCTGAATCCGGTTTTTCAACACCGGCCAGAAGTTTTGCAAAGGTGGACTTTCCAATACCGTTCTGTCCCACAACCCCAATGACTTCACCCGCAAATATCTCCCCTGGATGCACCGTCAGGGAGAACCTGTCAAAGGTTCGTTTCATCTCCGGAATAACAAGAAGTGGTTCCCGCTGTGATCCGTCCTTGTGTGCTCTGACTTCAAAGGTCACCTGGTAATCACGGAATCTTACATTCTCTTCAGGCAGGAATCCGTCCAGGTACTGATTAATACCTATCCGAACTCCTTTCGGACGAGTGATGATACCAAAAACGGCCGGTTTTCCATATGCAATATGAACCGTGTCGGCCAGCATATCAAGGATGGCGATATCATGTTCGATAAGAACCACCGGCTTTTCGGTAGCGAGATCACGTATTGCTGAAGCGGCTGCCATCCGCTGGTAGATATCAAGGTACGGGGTGACTTCATCAAGGAAGTAAAAGTCGGCGTTTCGTGCAAGTGCTGCAGCAAGAGCAACCCGTTGGAGTTCTCCACCGGAGAGGTTCGAAATCTCCTGGTCAAGGATCTGACGAAGTGAGAGGATGTCCAGGTACTGATCAAGCGCTCCACGCTCATCGGTTGTTTTCAGGAGATCCCAGACCTTTCCCTGAAAGACCTTGGGGATGACATCAATGTACTGAGGTTTGACGGATGCCTTGATTGAACCCTTTGAAAGTCGCTGCAGGTAATCAAAGAGTTCGGTACCGGTGTATTTCTTGAGAACTTCTTCCCATTTCACTTCAGTGTCAAAGATCCCAAGGTTCGGACTGATCTGTCCGGAGAGGATCTTCATGGAGGTGGATTTTCCGATACCGTTGGCTCCGATTACACCGGTCACCTTCCCTTCTATAGGTGCAGGGAGACCATACAGGACAAAGCTGTTTGGTCCGTACCGGTGTGTCGGATGTTCCAGTTCCTCAGGCAGAGTGATGATATCGATCGCTTCAAAGGGGCACTTTTTCACACAGATACCACACCCGACGCAGAGTTCTTCAGAGATAACTGCTTTTCCTTCTTCATCAAGAAGGACTGTTTCGTCTCCGGTGCGGACTCGTGGACAGTACAGGATACATTCCGTCCCGCATTTGCGTGAATGACAGAGATCTTTATGAACGACAGCTATTCGCATGGGCTATCAGGTTGATATGGTGGTCTCGGAGAGCAGGATGGTCCAGGTGACATACCAGAAGGCAAAAGTGATAAAACCCTGGTAGAACCAGTCTTTCTTCTCAAGTTTGGTCGTGTCTATCCGGATAAGCATGAAAATGTGTTTCTGAATGATTATTGAGGCGATCATCACCAGGATAGGAAAGATAAAAGATTTCCCTGCCCCTGATGTTGCGGTGGCCTGTTCGGTCAGAAAACAAATGATTCCGGCGATGCACCCGGCACCTACGGCAATGAGGGTGCGCGTGATACGCTTCGTATATTCTGCCGTTTCATCAACGGGGAGAGGTGCGTGTGTTTCTTCTGCTGGAGTAATCGTGACCGGTTCTTCTGTCATTGGGGCACCAGTTGTCTTATTTTTTTAGTCATGAGGCCATATGTAATTTGGTATCATGGCGACGATGCAGGGGATGAGTGGACTTGACCTCATCACCGTAACAGACGAGATCACACGGCTCCTCCCCCTCTGGGTGCATAAAGTGTACTTAGATGAGAACCGTCTCTGTATCTTCAGACTGAATAGTAAAAACCAGGGGAAGGTAAATATCCTTATTGAACCGGGAAGGCGGTTCCATTGTGTATCAACACTTCCCGAGATGCCACAGATCCCCCCGGCATTTGCGATGTTTCTCAGAAAATATCTTGCCGGCGGGAGGGTTGACGGTATACGTCAGCAGGGGTTGCAGCGGACAGTCATAATCGATATCAGAAAGTCCGAGCAGCTGTTCCATCTCATTGTTGAGGTCTTTGATGATGGAAATATCATTCTGTGCGGGGAGGATATGACCATCATCCAGCCGCTCACCCGGCACCGGTTTAAGGATCGTGATGTACTCCCCGGGGCTGTATATGTCTTTGGACAGCCGGATGTCAGTTCCATACCCGTAGAGGAGTTTGCTGAGCGGTTGTCCACCGATGACCGGGATATTGTCAGGTCCCTGGCCGTCGGTTCATTCCTTGGTGGTCGGTATGCAGAATACATCCTCTCTGTTACCGGGATAGATAAAAAAACGCTTGCAAAAGAGGCTGATGCTCCGGCACTTTATACTGCGATCCATAACCTCCTTGAAAAAGCCAGAACTTCTCCGACCCCGGTCCTTGATAAAAACGGATGTCATCCGATTCCTGTCGGTGATGAAAAACCCGGTTCTTTTGACTCCTTTAATGCGGCCCTTGCTGCATTCTACCCGGTTGCACCTCCGGTAAAGAAACAGGAGGAGAAGATACGGGTATCCCGTGAGGACCGGATCCGTCATCAGCAGGAAGAGGCTATTGTAAAGTTTGAGAAGAATATCACCCGGAATGAGGAGCTTGCCGCTCTCCTCTATGAAGAGTACGGCTTTGTATCTGAAATTATTACAACACTATCAAAGGCTGCAGAGACTCGTTCATGGCAGGAAATTGAAGCCATATTAAAGAAGGATACGAGCGGTGCAGGAAAGAAAATAATCAGGATATTCCCTGCAGAGGCAGCAGTTGAACTCGACCTTGGTCGTCCGGTGAAGGTTTTTGTCCACGAAACCATTGACCAGAATGCCGGCAGGTACTATGATCAGGTCAAAAAGTTCAAGAAGAAACTTGCCGGGGCAAAAGCGGCTATGGAACGTGAGGTGCAGCAGGCACGAACCAGGAAAGTGCAATACCAGCGGCCGAAGAAGCGGTGGTTTGACCGGTTCAGATGGTTTTATACATCAGATCAGGTTCTGGTCATTGGCGGCCGGGATGCCGGGCAGAATGAAGAACTGATCAGGAAGTACTTGGAGGGTGGTGACACCTTTGTCCATGCTGATGTTCATGGAGCCAGTGTGGTTGTAGTAAAGGGAAAAACGAAAGATATGGATGAGGTGGCACGGTTTGCAGCGGCGTACTCAGGTGCATGGCGTGCCGGGTTTGCATCCGCTGATGTGTATTCTGCACGGCCTGATCAGGTATCAAAGACTGCAGAATCGGGTGAATACCTTTCCAGGGGTTCGTTCGTGGTCAGGGGAGAACGACAATGGTTCCACGATGTCCCGCTTGAGGTAGTTATCGGCCTTCAGAAGGCCCCCCAGACCCGGATTCTCGGAGGTCCGGCATCAGCGGTTACAAAATCCTGTGACCTTTTCGTGACCCTTCGTCCGGGAACATTTGAGCCCAATGATATCGCAAAAAAGGTTGTTCGTGCTCTTCGTGAGAAACTATCTGCAGATGAACAGAAGGCACTTAAATTTGCGCTCAATACCGAAGCGGTCGCTGCTTTTGTCCCGCCCGGAGGATCTGATCTGGTGGAAGGATGAAAGCAGAAATAGAGGAACTCCAACGTTCATTTGGTGAAATTCGTCTTTTTCCTGAGAATAGTGATGACCTCTGGCACCTCCACAACCTCATTACACCCGGCTCTCTCGTCTATGCAACCACGCTCCGGAGTGTTGAAGGATCGCAGGATAAGATACGTCCGGAAAAGCAGGAAAAGCGACCGGTCCGTCTTGGTATCAGGGTGGAGGATGTCGAGTTTCATGAATATTCAATACGGCTTCGGGTTTTTGGAACCATTGAATCAGGGGTGGATATCGGCTCTCATCACACCTTAAACCTCGAACCCGGATATGAGATCTCGGTCATCAAATCATGGTCAGGAAGTGATCTTGAACGGATTGATCGGGCGATAAAAGGGTCGGCAGCAGAGGCGATTCATATTCTTACCGTTGAGGAGGGGGAAGCAGAACTCTACCGGGTGCAGAGTTATGGTCCAAAGCAGGTCTGGTCACTTGCTGCTGGAAGCGGGAAGACAGCGGAGGTGAGCAGCAGGGAAGAGTTTTCAGAGGCTGTTGTGTCACAGGTGTCACAGCTCACCGGACCACTGGTCATTGCAGGACCTGGGTTTGTAAAAGAAGAGATTATCGCGAAATTCAAGCGGAAAAATCCTTCCCGTTCTGCACCCCTGGTCATTGGGGATACCNGGGCCGGAGGAAGAAGGGCGGTGCAGGAGGTCATCGGCCAGGGTATCCTTGAAAAACTGAACGGGGATCTGCAGCTGGCACGGGAAGTAACCTGCCTTGATGAACTTATGCGGCGGATTGGTAAAGATGAGCCGGTAGCGTATGGAATCGATGCGGTCAGGGATGCAACCGGATGTGGAGCGGTTCAGACCCTCATGGTGGTTGATACCCTTCTTCGGGATCCTGATGCAGCAGATCTTATCAGACAGGCAGAGGCGATGCGTTCTGAAGTAGTCATCTTCTCTTCACGGTTTGAACCTGGTGAGCGACTTGCCGGTCTTGGTGGGATAGCAGCCCTTCTCAGGTATTCAATAGCCTGAAAGCCGGATTATATCATGTATCTGGTTCGGATACCAAATCCTGATTGTGTGTTTTTTCATGATAATCTGTCAGAATAAACCGATTGATGTTTAAATGCGGGATCGCTAATATACATTATGCGTAATCTGGTGACTGGTACACAAGACCAGGATCGCTGGGTAGTACTGATCCTTTCCATTACCGTACTGGTTTTTTTTATCTCCTGGTACGCAATATCACACAATATTCACACTGTCATATCTCATCTTTTCTATATTCCGGTTATTCTTGCCTGCTGGAGGTTTCCAAAACCTGGAATTATCTTTACGTTTGGTCTGATCTGGGGATATATCGGCCTTGAATACTTTAGTCATTACGTAATGCTCGATCCTGACGTCATTCTCCGGTGCCTTATTATCATCTTTATCGGGATTGTCGTAGCCCTGCTTTCTCTAAACCTCCATGACCGGGAAGAGTCGTACCGTCGGCTCCTTTCCGCCATTGATGCCGGGGTGATTAAGACCGACCGGACCGGCAAGATTGTTTATGCAAATCCATATGCTGTGAATGTACTGGATCGAAAGGCAGTATCTTTACATGGGACATCGCTTCATGAGTATGCTATAGATGGTCCTGAGCTTGGCGGTTTTCTTGAGCAATGCCTGAAAAACGGTCATTCTGATACGACCCGGGAACTGGTTCTGAAACGAAAAGACGGATTTCCAATACCAGTAGTACTGACGGGGTACTCGCAGAATGGTGAAGATATCATTCTTACGCTGACCGATCTCTCTGAAGAAAAATGGATGGCTCATGAGCTTGCAACCGGGCGTATGGTCATGACGACGCTCATTGATGCCATCCCTGAGGGGATTTTTTTATCTGACACCAGGGGGACCATCATCGAGGTGAACAAATCATGCAGGGATCTGACCGGCTGGAGTGAAGGAACTGATCTCTTCGAGGAAGCAACCGGATTCTTTTCACCGGACGCATCTGAAAAGATACGGCATGCCATCCATCAGACAATATATGAGAAACAGTCAGTCACGCTTCATCTTGAGGCTGCCCCGGATGACAATAGAAGGCATTATGAACTCTCCCTGAC
>JGI11944J13513_1003323_pt1 | contig 10183 bp, 6 predicted proteins | sample TerdegcoTASludge_FD_13513 | JGI IMG/M metagenome (IMG submission 13513) | reverse complement strand
CGGAATAGACCGTAGTGCGGTTGGTGGGGCTCGCTCTGCTCGACGCGCCGTGTGCTTTCACCTCTCGGCGCGGATGCAGTCGTCGGTGACGAGGGCGGAAGGGTCGGGATAGCCGGACGGGATGCCGGGGGCCGTGACCTCCTGGCCGGCGTCGATCCGCCGGGCCACTTCCAGATTCAGCGCCAAGAGTTGCGACAAGAGGTCCTTCTTGGGCGAGAAGCCGTAGGCCGCCAGCACCGCGGCGTCGAGCGCGGCATGGGCGTCTTTCAACGCACTCTTGCCCGGAAGCTCCAGCGTCCGGTACACCGCCCGGAGCCCGCCCCGAATCTTCTTGAGGGCCCCGTCGCGCACCCGCCGCACCTCGCGCCCCGCCTGCGCCACGGCCTTGACCTGCTTGGCCGTCGGCGATTGGGGCCACGGGAACGTGTCGAAGACGGAGCGGACGGAATAACGCAGATCCGATTCAATCTTCAATCGCGATGACGTGCGGAACCACTCGAAATGCAGCGAAGACTGGAGTATCCCGAACGAATAGTCGTCGTCGAAAGCGAAGACCTGAATCAGATCGCTTGGGCAAATCCGGGACGAGAGGAATGCCATCACGGGGCGCCGGGTTACACGCGAACAGCCGAGGTACCGTGAGAGCCCGCCGAGGGCGGCCGTGAGTTCGTCTCTTCGGTTCCAGAACTGCCACCAGCGGTCCAGGTGCTCTTTGCGGGCGTTTTCCATCTCGGGGTTCGATTCGGCAGCCTCCGTGCATTTCCGTCTCACCGCCGGCAACACGTGTCGTCTACAGTGTTCAAACGCGGCGCGGTATCCGGAGGCCTCGGGCAGGTCTTGGGAGCGGAAGTCGAGGACCCACCGTCGAATTCGGAAGTCGCCGAGAAGCTCGCGACCCGTCAAGTAGGGCGCGACGACTTGGGCACATTCCGGCAGCATGCGTCTTGCCGTTGCTGCATCCAGCACGAATCCGCGGTAGCCTGGGATCTTGCCTTGAAAGCATCGCTTCGGAATCGTGTTGCAGCGGAGCGGCCGCTTGACGGAGACGTCCGTTTCGTCGGAGAGCGCGGAGTTGATCGTATCGCAGTCCCGATAGGCCAGCTCAAACGACTTGTCGGTCGGTCCGCTGCATCGGATTCGGGGCGTGGAGGTCGCCGGCCGGCCGCCCGATTCCGACGCGCTTTCCGGGAGCGGCAGCGAGGGATCGATCCTGTGCCAGAGTCGCCGCCTGGCGGGGAGGAGCTTCGGGTCCTGCGACTTCACCCAGTTGACGATGGAGACATGGACGTTGGCGTCGCCCGACCAGGGCTGGTTGTCGACGGCTTCGACGATCGTGCCGGTCTTCACCACATGGTCGAGCCCGCCGACGCGCGACTGGTTGTTGCGGACGTTCTGTGTGCCGACCAGGCCGGCCCGGCCCGTGAGCGGGTTTTCGAGCGTACAGGGGCGGAGGTGGTCGTGGGCCTTGCGGAACCAATAGACGCAGTAGTCGGCCATCCCGGGCACTTGGGGATAGAGCTTCCAGAGGGCGTTGACGTAGTCGGGCCCGCGCTCCGGCTTCAGCCGCTTGGCCCCCAGGAACGGCGGATTGCCGATGATGGCGTCGGCCGGCGGCCACGCGCGGGGGTTGCCGGACTCGTCGATCAGGGCATCGCCGGCCGTGAAGTTTGCGTCGAGGTTCTCGATCGCCGGGGCGCGCTCGCGGAGGCGCAACTCGTCGAGGGCGAGTTTGCAGGCGATCCTCATCGTCAGTTTCGCCAGCTCGACGGCGAAGGCGTTGATGTCGATGCCGTAGAAATTGCCCGCGGTGACGAACCCAAACGGCCGCTGCGCCGGGTCGGTCCTTTTCGACCGTTCCGCGATCCGCTCGAAGATCCGCGACTCCAGGCGTTTCATCTCGTGGTAGGCGACGTAGAGGAAATTGCCGGAGCCGCACGCAGGGTCGAGGACCGTGAAGTCGCGCATCCGGTCCAGCAACTCGCGGAGACGCCCGACGCTCGCGGCCCGTTCGATCTGCTCGCGCCACGGCTCGACGATCGTGGGCCCGACGACCTTCATGATGTCGGCTCGGCTGGTGAAATGGGTGCCGAAGGCGTGACGCTCGCCCTGGTCCATCCAGTGCTCGAACAAGACGCCGAAGGTCTCCGGCTGCACTTCGTGTTGCGCCGCCCAGGCGACGAGTTCGGCCAGTCGTTGCTTCCGTTCTTCACGCATCGTCGGCAACCCTGAGAGTGCCTTGCTCGCGTCGCAGGACGGGTTTCCAACCCGTCCTTCTTCCTGCGATTCAAACTTCGCTGCAAGGCAGGACGGGTTGGAAACCCGTCCTACGGGCCGCGGTAGACTCGGTGGCGGAGGAGATTCTTATCGGAGGTGAGCGGGCCGGGGGTTCTGTCGTCGCGGAGGATCGCGGCCATCATGTCGAACTTGGCGTCGAGGTCGTCGGCGTAGTGGACGATCAACGCTTCCGGGGTCATGGGCGGTTTCGGGGAACCCCATTCCGGAAGCCGCTGATGGGCGATGATGAGGTGTTCGAGACGGAGCAGGCGATCGGCATCGAGGCCGGCCCTGGCGGCGGCCTGACGGACCATGTCGCGGCCCAGGAGCAGGTGGCCGATCAGTGCCCCGGGGGCCGTGTAGAGGGCGTCGGAAGGCTGTAGCTCGATCTCCTGGAGCTTGCCGATGTCGTGGAGGATCGCGCCCGCCACCACGAGCCCCAGGTCGAGCGGCGGCTTCATGTCGGGATACTTCGCCGCGTACTTCTCCGCCAACCAGGCACAGGTCCGCGTCATGCTCAGCGTGTGCTCCAGCAGCCCGGCCACGAAGGCGTGGTGATGACGCCGGGCCGCAGGGTGCGTGAGGAGCCTGGGCCGGTGCTCGTCGAGCAGCAATTCCACGGTCCGGAGCAGCGGGCCGGACGGGATCTTCGCACGGGCCAGATCCACCAGTTCGGCGAACATCGCCTCCGGCGCGAACCGCGACTGCGCCATACACATCCAAGGGTCGAAGCCGTCGGCCGCGTCGGCGTCGGTCACTTCGCGGATCTTACGGATCTCCAGTTGCGGGCCGTAGTTCGATTGCCGGTATACCGCGCGGACCTTGTAGAACGCCCCGGGCGTCCAGCGTTGGCGGCAGTCGGCCGCCAGCGGCGAGTTCTCCCAGATCGGGAAGCTCACCTCCCGATGCGCATCGCGGAAGCTCACGCGGAAGTACGGCTTCCCCTCCCGTGTGGACAACTCCTCCTTGCCGGTGAGGAGGACGAAGAGATCGCCCTCCTGGTCGGGCTCCATTTCCGAAAGCCGGACGATCGGCATCGACGAACGCGACATGTGGAGGCCCCTCCGCGAAGAGGAACGGATCGTGAATGGCGAATACGGAATACTGAATACTGAACGCAGAATGTCCCCAATATAGCGACACATTGCCCCCGGAGGGAGTAGACGGCATCGGGCGGGGGCTCTCCAGTTTGCCCGACCGTCAAAATGGTTAATCTCTTCAAGAGGCCGTGCGGCGGCGTCCGAAGGCAACGTAGGACGGGTTTCCAACCCGTCCTGGAAACCGAATCCACTTCAAGGGTCCGCCGGGAATGGCGAATACTGAATACTGAATACTGAATACTGAATACGGAACGCAGAATGCCTCCCTGGTGACGCCCTCCGCATTCATCCCTCATCCCTCATCCCTCAGCATTCGGACATCATGGGCGGACCGGGACGACGACCGTTGAAGCCGAAGCCGCCTGCGCCGGCTCAAGTGGGCCGGGTGTGGCTCGATGCGTTTCTCGACTACGCTGCCGGCGAGTGCCATCTGGCCGAGAACACGGTGGCTGCGTACCGGCGGGACCTGAAGCGGTTCGTGGTTTGGCTGCAAGGCCGCGCGGTGCCGGCACTTTCGATACGCGATCTGGCCGATTACACGGGCTGGCTTCACGCCCAGAGCTTGGGCCCGGCCACCCTGGCCCGGCATCTCGTCTCGTTGAAGGTCTTCTTCAGGTATCTTCAGCTCGAAGGGGTCCTCCAGGAGAACCTCGCCGAACTGCTGGGCAGCCAGAAGCTCTGGCAGCGGGTGCCGAAGGTCCTTAGTCCGGAGCAAGTGGACCGGCTGCTCGAAGGGCCGGGCCCCCGCGACGCCTTCTGGCGCCGCGACCGCGCGCTGCTGGAACTACTCTACGCTACGGGATGCCGTGCCTCGGAAATCTCGCACATGAAACTCCAGGACGTCCACCTGGACGAAGGCTACTGCATGTGTCGCGGCAAGGGGGACAAAGAGCGGTTGGTGCCGCTCGGGCAACGGGCGGTGGACGCGGTGCGGGCGTACCTGGAGCACGAGAGGCGCATTCTCACGGTCCGGGCCGGGGTGGAGGGCCCGTGGGTGCTTCTGTCGTACCGCGGGCGACGTCTTCGCCGCGAGCGGATCTGGGAGTTGATGAAGCGTTACGCCCTGCGGGCCGGCGCCCCGCCGACGGTCAGCCCGCACACGATGCGGCACAGTTTCGCCACGCACCTGCTGGCCGGCGGCGCGGACCTTCGCCAGGTGCAGGAAATGCTCGGACACGCCAGCATCGCCACGACGCAGATCTACACGCACGTCGACGCCTCGCGTCTGAAGGCCGTCCACAAGCGGTTCCACCCGAGGGCGTAAGGCGAATCCCCTCGCCCATTGGGAGAGGGGAGAAACGCGGTAGATGCGTCCTTGGAGTGCGGCGACTTGTCGCCGCTTTGGATCGTCGCAACGTGCTGTCAACCAAAGGAAAGCGGCGACAAGTCGCCGCACTCCAAAGCGGTTCTCGCACCCAGAACCGGAGGAGTTCGTCAAGCATCGGGACGGGTTGGAAACCCGTCCTACGCTACTCCGTGGCCCATCGCGTGTCGCCGTACTGGTCCCTGAGGGCCTCCTTGGCCTCTTTGGCCCGGGCCTCGTTCTTCAGTTCCGCGAACACTTGAGCGAGGTTCGCAAGCGATTCGGCGTGGACGTCCCGATTGCCGGGGTACATCGTATCGACGTGGAGGAGGGCGTACAGGGCATTGGTCGCGCGGCCGGCTTTGCGCTGGGCGATTCCCAGGATCAGATAGGCACGGCCCAGCAGACCGGCGTCCTCGGGATCGGCCTTGGCGATGACGCCTTCGACCGACCGGATCGCTTCCTCCGCCTTGCCCGCTTCCGCCAGGCAGCGGGCCTTGCCCAGCAGCGCCACGGACCGCTGGCTCGCGGCCTGCTCTCCCTCCGCGTTGGCGTCGAGAACGTGCTGGAAGAACTTCATCGCCTCGTCGTGCTTCTTCTCGGCCAGGAGGATCTGGCCCATCGACACCGCCGCGCGGAGTTTGTACTCGGGCCACGGGGCCTTGCCCACGCGCTCGTAGTATTCCCGGGCCTTGGAGAACTGTCCGAGCGCCGCCAGCAGATCGCCGACCGCCTCGGACGCATCGAGGAAATGAAAACTCTCCGGATGGGCGGTGACGAAGGCGGACATCAGCTTGCCCGCTTCGGGGATCTCGACCTCGCCTTTGAGGGCCAGCTTGGCGCTTGCCAAAGCGATGTAGAACTCGATCTCCTGCAGGATCTCGGGCCGCTGGATTTCATCCGTCCTGACGTTCTCCATCGCGCGAAGGGCCTCGTCGTAGTTCCCCTTTTCCACGGATTCGCGGGCCCGTCGCACGAGAGCGGGTTCGTCCTCGAACGTGATCGACGCGATCTGGTTGACCGGGACCTTCTTCGCCTCCTCGCCTTGGGTCACGGTCACCTCGGTCGGCGACATGGCCGAGACATGGCCTTCGACCTTCTTCCCGTCAAGGGTCCTGACCACGTCCGCCGCCCAGGCCGTACCGCCTGCCAGGCACACCACGGTCGCCGCGAGCACTCGCCAAGGGGTTCTCACCGCTGTTCTCCTCCGGATCGCACCGCACGCGAAATCACCAACTTTCAGTGTACCATTCTCTGCGGTGGGCGGGCAATCGGGTAGGTAGCGTCCGACGCGCGAGGAACCGGGCGAACTTGCCGAGGAATAACCCCCTGGCGGGCGGTCTCGTGGCAAAGCCTCAAGGGCACGAGCCCTTCGCGTTGTCGGCCGTGAGGTCGCCATCCCCGACGGCCGAATCATGGGAGCCGCGTCAGCGGCGTAAGACGGTAGCCCACGGCGTAAGCCGTGGGGCCCGGAATCGTTTGGGTAGGAGAGCCCCGCCAGGGGCGAAAGAGGATTGCCTCGCCTGCGGCCCAGGCGAGCGACGACGCCCCCCCCCGCGTCTGCCTTCTTTCGCCCCTAACGGGGCTTCAGCGGTGAGCTTCGGCCTCCTGACCCACGGCTTGGCATGGTGAAAGGACGGCATGGTTGGGTGAGATTGCGTAGCCTCTTTCCATTCCACTCGGGCTGCCTTCGCTGGACGCTGAAAGCGTCCCATCGTGTAGCCCAGGGTTGCCGCGCAGCGGCTACCCTGGGACTTTGGAATCGCCCAAGACCCCATACCCCAACGGGGTTTCATCAGGAACGCTATCTGTGGGATTGAAGGTCCGAGCGATCCAACCCCTTCGGGGTTGACGGTATCGTTCCGGCATGCCACCCAGGGTAGCCGCTGCGCGGCAACCCTGGGCTATGTCATGGAACCGCTTCGCGGTTCACCCGATGGACCATGATCGGAACAAGACGGGCAAATGCTCTCCAGCCCAACATGTTTGTTCTTTCACCCAGCCACCCACGGCTCGCGCCGTGGGCTATGGTCTGACGCCCCTTCGGGGCTCCTTGTTTTCCATCGCGTCGCCCCCGAAGGCTTCAGTCTCCCCGAACAACGCAGCAGAGCCAACCGGCGCGCCCGCGCGACGGGTTGACTTCCGTCGCTGCGGGCGCATACTCACGGGCTGCATCGTTCTTGCGGCTGGAGAATGAGACAACATGAAACGCGCGAAGATCAGTATCATCGGTGCCGGGAACGTCGGCGCGACGACGGCCCAGTGGTGTGCGGCGGCGGAATTGGGCGACATTGTCTTGCTCGACATCCCGCAGACCGAGGGAATGCCCAAGGGAAAGGCCTTGGATCTCATGCAGGCTGCGCCGATTGTCGGGTTCGACGCCCTCGTGCGCGGCACCACCAGCTACGAGGACACGGCCGGCAGCGACGTGGTGGTGATTACCGCCGGCATCGCCCGAAAGCCGGGGATGAGCCGCGACGATCTGTTGGCCACCAACGCCCGCATCGTCACGGCGGTCGCCGAGCAGGTACGACAGTCCAGTCCGCAGGCCGCGGTCATCGTGGTGAGCAATCCCCTGGATGCCATGGTGCAGCGGGTCTACCAGGTGACGGGCTTTCCACCGCATCGCGTGATGGGCCAGGCCGGGGCCCTCGATACCGCGCGATTCCGCACGTTCGTGGCCATGGAGTTGGGCGTCAGCGTGCAGGACGTCACGGCCATGCTGTTGGGCGGTCACGGCGACACGATGGTTCCCCTGGCGAGTTGCTGCGCCGTGGGGGGGATTCCGGTCGCCTCGCTCATGGACGCCGGACGGTTGGAGCAGATCGTCGCCCGCACCCGAAACGGCGGGGCGGAGATCGTGGGGCTCCTCAAGACGGGCAGCGCCTACTACGCCCCCGCGGCCGCCACGGCCGAAATGGTCGAGGCCATCGTCCGCGACAAGAAGCGGCTCCTCCCGTGCGCGGCCTTCTGCGACAAGCAGTACGCGGTAGGTGGGTACTACGTCGGGGTGCCCGTGGTCCTCGGAGCGGGCGGTGTGGAGCGGATCCTCGAGTTGCCGCTTGCGGAGGGCGAGCGCGCGGCATTCCAGCAGAGCGTAGCGGCCGTCAAAGCATTGGTCGAGACCATGGCCCGCCTCCTGGGCGATGCGGCTTCCCCGTGATGCAAGCACTGCTAGCGGGCGGGTTGTGCCGTGGAACCGTTGCCGCAGCGTGCTCTTCTTCTCGTGAACGGTGCCTGCGGTTGACAGAGCGGGTGGCGATGGATTAGAGTCTGATTTGTTTCATGCGGGGGCAGCCGGGTCCGGCCGTTCGCAGGCGGCCCGGGCGGTTAGATCGCGAGTCTGGAGAGTCGCTCCGCGGATTCGTGGCTTACATCCTCTCACTTCGAACCGGTCATCGAGCAATCCATGAACCGATTTCATCGTGCGGCCGAGAACCGTCCGCCGAAGCCGGCCCAGCCCGACTCGGAGTACGGCATCGAATCGGGCCTCTTTTCCAGGCCCGCATCGCAAACCCCGAGGGCCTTGTTCGCGCCGCTGCACTACGAGCGGAACTACGCCTATCCGCTGTTGGTCTGGCTCCACGGGCCAGGAGCCGATGAGCGGCAACTGATGCGAATCATGCCCGTCGTGAGCATGAGGAACTACGTGGCCGTGGCCCCACGGGGCCTCCCGATCCTCCGGCCCGACGGCAAGGAGGTTTGGGACTGGTCGCAGACGCCGGAGCAGATCCAGCAGGCCGAGCAGCAGATCCTCGATTGCGTGGAGGATGCCCAACGGCGGTTCCACATCGCGCCGAACCGGCTGTTTCTGGCGGGCTTCGACTCGGGAGGCACGATGGCCTTTCGCCTGGCGATGAGCTACCCCAGGCGCTTCGCCGGGGTGCTCTCGATCGGCGGCGGATTTCCTCGCGGACAGAACCCCTTGGGACAGTGGAACGAAGCGCGACGCCTGGGCGTCTTCGTGGCCGTGGGCCGCGATAGCCTGGAGTACCCGCCCGCCCAAGCCTGCGACGACCTGCGGCTCTTCCACGCCGCGGGCCTGTCGGTGACGCTGCGCCAATACCCGTGCGGCCACGAACTCAGTCCGCAGATCCTCCGCGACGTCGATCGCTGGATCATCGAGCAGATCACCTCGCCGTCGGATCCGGCCGTGCGAGCCGATCGCCATTCCTCCTGCCCGTCCGACTGAGACGAGTTTTGCCCGTGTAGCCGCGTAGCGCGGACGGAGCGAAGCGACGCAGCGCCGGACGTGCCGCCGGGCGACAGGCTGGAAGCCTGGGCTACGGGCTCGCCGAATGCCATCAGTCCTGGTCACAATCCGTTGTGACCCAGGATTCACTTCTTTCGCCATCTTCTCTGGGTTGTCTGTTTGCTTGGTCGTCGCCGGCCACGCACTTGCCCTGTATTGCCTCGGCATCCTGGCTTCTCTCAAACGTGGATTGACAGCGGCCGAGGGCTTTGGGTACAACCTGCCCGCTTTTTCCTCGTCGTTTCCATGCCCGTTCGGGCGGCGCAGCCGGAGAGTGCCGTTGCCGGAGTCGGGCAGTGTGCTTTCGCCAAGCCGATGTCCACGCGCGCCGTTCCTGACGAACCGCTCAAACAACCCGACACGCCGCCCTCGGGGCGAGTGGCGTGGCTTGTGTCGACGCTCCTCGCGCCGCTGGCCAAGGTCCGCGCGCACCCGAGGATCGCACTAGCCGTCGCGGCGGCGGGGTTTCTTGTCGTTGCGGCGTTGACGACCTGGATGATTCTCCGCCCGAGCAAGGCCGAGCGAGCGGCACGAACTGCCGAGGCGGCCCTGGAGTTCCTCGACCGCGGCGACTTCGATCAGGCGAAGAAGCTCGCCGAGGCTCTGCACGCCGACGGCGAAGCATCGGAGCAACGGGCCGTGGCCGGTTACATCCTCGGCGTGGCGGGGGCCGGAGAGGCAGGGAAGGCGGCCCCGGGGGCGAGGAAGGCCCTCTTCCTCGTGGCTGCGCGCTACCTTGAAGATGCCCTGCGCGGCGGACTCCCCGACGAACGAACCGGGCAAGCCGAGGTTCTCCTGGGCCGCAGCCTTTACGACGCGGGGCAGGTGAAGGTGGCCCGGGTGGCGCTCGATCGGGCACTTGCGTCGCATCCGCAGCGATCGGCGGAGATCCGGCGTCTGCTTGCCGACTCCTACCTCCACGACCGCGAGCCCAATCTCCCCGAGGCCCTTCGGGAGAATGGACTCCTCCTGGCCCTCGAGGATCTGCCGCCGGCCGAACGCGCCGAGGCGGTTCTCCAGAAGGCGGAAATCCTCGAAGCGATGGGCAAGCCGAAGGAGTGCCTGGCCGTGCTGGCCGACATTCCGTCCGACGCCGGTCAGGCCCGCGCCGCAGCGGTGTTGCGGGGCCGGGCCCTGCTTTCCGAGGTCCGGGCCCTCAAGGCGAAGCCCATGGACCCGAATCGCCACCGCGAGACGCAAGAGAAGTTGCAGGCGGCCTTGGCGGCGGTCCGCGACACGAGCCGGCTCGATCCG
>JGI11944J13513_1003321_pt1 | contig 10187 bp, 10 predicted proteins | sample TerdegcoTASludge_FD_13513 | JGI IMG/M metagenome (IMG submission 13513) | reverse complement strand
TAAAGGTGGTCGAAAGATCTTCGAAAATAAGAAAAATTTAAAACAAAAGGCTATCCTTCAAAGATAGCCTTTTCCTTTTTTATAAGTTTTTTTGAAAAATCATTTGTTAATCAAACTAAAATTTCTAGTAATATGTATTTTAAGGTGAATAAATTTAATAACTTGATGGAGTATAACTATTTGATGGATCGTACCATTTTTCAAAAAGTTCTCGCCAAGTTTCGACATATCCATCTGCATCAGAATTAGCAAAATCTATTTTACCATAGTAATATCCAGCAGAATACGAAATGTTTGTATCTTCAAAGGTATACCACCATTGATATGCATAGTGAGACAAATCTCCAGTTCCTGCATTATATGTCAGATTTCCCCTTGAAAAGAAGATCGAAAGACCTCTTTTTACTTGTGAACCTAAACCATAGTAGTTTCCGTAATATGAGCCGGCGTATGATGCGATTATTATGTTGGAAAGGTTATTTATAACCTCCAATGCTGCATCGACTAATCTTGCTGAAAAATATCCAGAATTTCCAACTATTTGATAAGCAATGTCGTTTAAATCGTAATAAGGATAACCGATAGAATCATCATCATCATCATAAAAATGAATGGCATGATCTCTTAAATTTTCGATTTGGCTTTTCATGTTTTCTGAATAGAGGGCAACTGCAAAATTATCTATTATTGGTTTTATGGAAGCAATTTGTGTCAAATCCACAGCGAATTGTGTTTGATCTGAAATTTGAGTGATCGTGGAATCTCGATAGGTTTTTACTATCAGTTTTCCAAGTTCTTTTGGATCGTTATTTGAACCTAAAGTCATACTGGAAAATATTGCAGCATAGTCCCAACCATCTCCCCATTCACTTGCCATAGAAGCTGCCATGACTTCTGCAAGTTCCCTAAATTCATAGGCGACTTCTACAGTTCCCATAAGACAAGCATCGAAACCAATAAAATCTAGTTTATTAGAGGAGTTAATACCAGCGTTTGATAGTGCCTCTTGAACTTCATCAAGATATAAACAGTCATCATCGTTTGTTTCATCCCAACAGACAGCTTTTACAGAGCTTGTATTTGAAGATTCATAAGATCTAGTCCTTGCTCCACCACCATGGTTCCATAAAACCAAGGCATAGTGTTGAGAAGAATAGTTGTTTTGACAATAGTATATAAAACTTGTAAGGGTATTTAGGTCGCCCATATTTATTTCAGAACCATCTGTAAACCAACCATCTGTTTTCTTTGTGTAGCTGTTGGTTTGATTTATTTCATATATCCTTGCTCCAGTCCAATCTGAAACTTCTCCAAGAAGACTGGTTGTATCATAACCTTCAGCTCTATCTATCAAAACAACAACCTTAATATTTGAGTTGTTAAGTCCATTTAACCCAGATATCATTTCATTAAAATCTTCAATAGCAGCAGGTTCAAGGTTATTGTCTGCATCTAAATAGATCATAAATGTCCAGCTTTCATTTGGTGTAAAACTTACTGCAAATGATCTTTGTATGCCATCATAAGGGTTTGTAATGTCTACAATTAGTTTGATTGGGCATCCAGTCAAGATTATAAAAGAAAGAACTATCAATAAAAAGAAAAGAAGATGATTTTTTAATTTCATTTTTTTTCCTTGCTTTTAAACATTTGTCTTTTAAGTAATAATAGAGTAAATTTTTCATTAATCAACTAAATATTATTTTATTTTTTAATATTTATTTTGCTTGAATTTATATGTTCAAGTTATTTATTATTTAAATTAATGCTTATTTTGTTATAAAGAATGATTTTAATATATATTTTTGTTAAATATTAAGAATATTAGTGATTATATTTTTTTATTATTTTTGAGAGATAATTGTGTTATTGTAGTAAAAAGAAAGGATTTTATCATAAGTGAAACCAGATTCTGCCATGGCTTTTGCTCCAAACTGAGAAAGACCTATGCCATGACCATAACCGACACCAGCAAATATATAATTTTGGTTTGCTGAATCGTAGTTAAAGTTGAAATTTGTAGATTTTATAACTGTTGTTCCCACAACTTTTCTAAAGGCATCTGAAGATAATTCAACAGTTTTTGAATTTGAAAATGTAAGTCTTATTTTGGAAATTCTTTTATCTTCCCCAATGCCTAATATTTCAATATTTGAACAGTAGCCATCTACATCAAACCCTGCTCGCTGAAAGAGGGTTTTTAAGAAGAATCTACCTATTTGTGCTTGCCATTTATATGAATCTTTGCTATACATATCTTCTTTAACCTTATAAACATCGGGAACATTCAGTAGATTTTTTCCCCATACAAGTTGTGGAGTAGTTAAAATACCACCAGAATGCGAGTGAAAATAGGCTGGGAAAATCTGACCATTGCATTTTAAGACAAGATTGTCTGTTTGTGCAACAATCGGGATAAAATAATCAGTATTATTAAAATTGAAAACCTGAAAGTTCACCGTACTTTCAACATCGTAAGGTTTTTTAATGTTATTTTGATTATTTGAAAAGCCTGATGCATAAAGGTAGGTTCTCGATGCAACTGCTTGAGCCTTCAAAGCCTCTTCGGGAAAAGATTTACCCATCTCTGCTGAAAGAACTGCTGCAAGATAATAGATCAGAGGAATATTTGCAACAAGGAAAAAGTTTGTATCATCCTTTTTTTCGACTTTCAGAACCTTTGAAACTGGCTTTTCGTTTAAGGAGATAAAAGAAAAGGAAATAAATGTAGAACCTATATCTTTATATGTGATCTCATAAGTATTTTGCTGACTCTCATTTGATATTTCAATCGGTTTATTGTCTTTATATATGGTGGTATCTGATTTTATTATGAAACTTGTTCCAAAACCAACAAGAAGATTAATTCTGATATTAGCATCTATAAGATCTGCAAACTCACCAAGTTCCTTTCTCTCTGGGAAGTTAAAATCTTCCTTGATAGGAGGGCTTGGCTTGTTTAAGGATCTTTCAAATTGATAAACAGTTGTGCAGGAAGAGATCGAAAGTTGTAATACTATCAAAAGAAGAATTAGGCAAAAAAAAAACTTAAATTTACTCATAATTTTATAAACTTTATTATTTTTATTAATATTTTTTGCTGAAAAATTTTTATCTTTTAATTTCTTATCTATTTTTAATTTTATATTATTTTATCTTACTTTATATTTTTTCACTAAATTTATCTTTTCATGCCAATAGCGGTTTGTAAAAGTGAATCTGCTGTTGTTATGCTTTTTGAGTTAAATTCGTAAGCTCGTTGGGCTACTATAAGGTTAACCATGGCTTCGACTGTGTTAACATTTGACATTTCAACATAGCCTTGGTGAACTGAGCCAAAACCAGCAGAACCAGGGGTTCCAGGGATAGAGGGACCACTTGCTTGGGTTTCCTTAAATAGATTTTCACCGATGGCTTCAAGACCAGCATTGTTTGTGAATCTGAAAAGCTGTATCTGTCCAACAGGGATAGGGGTATCATTTCCTGCAACCTTTGCAAATATCCTACCATCTGGGGTAATGTTAATCTCCTCATACTGAAATCCCTCTGGTAGTATAACTTCAGGGATAAGCCTATAACCTTGAGAAGTCACAATCTGCCCGTTGGAATCAACCTTAAATGAACCATCTCTTGTATATGCAAAAGAACCATCATAAAGCTGTACCCTAAAAAAGCCTTCCCCCATTATCGCAACATCTGTTGGAATACCAGTATTTTGAAGGGCACCTTGGGCAAAAATCTTCTGTGTTGCCGCAACTTTTGCACCATATCCGATCTGAATAGGAACTGGAGCTATCGTTTCATCCATTATTGGAGTTGATGCCATCCTTATCTTCTGATATATCAGATCTTCAAATTCTGCCCTGCTTTTTTTATACCCAGTCGTATTGACATTCGCAAGGTTATTTGAAATAATATCTATGTTTGTTTGCTGAGCACTCATCCCAACAGCACCAATCCACAATGAATTTATCATTTTATACCTCCATCATTTATAATCTTGCTACCTGGTTTATTGCCCTATTTGTTGCATCATCTTCTGCTTGTAAAGTCTTAGAGTTTGCTTCATAAGCTCTTTGAGCCTCGATAAGTCTTACCATTTCAAGTACTGGATTTACATTTGAACCTTCTATAAAACCGACATGAATTCTTGTTTGGTTTTTTTCCCTTATCTGAGCATAACCAGAATATTTTGTTTCCTTATAAAATGAATCTCCAACCTTTTCAAGGTACTTCAAGTCTGAAAAGCTGTAAAATGGGATTCTATCTCTAATTTCCCAGTTTGTGTTGTTATAATCTTTTACCCAGACTTGACCGAATTGATCTAGTTTGAAATCTTTTCCAGCAACATTGATAGGTCCATTTTCCCCTAATACAGGATATCCTTGTTTTGTTACTATAGTTCCATCTGATGCTAGATTAAGCTCTCCATTTCTAGTATACAATACTCCATAAGGGCTCTGGATAGAAAAGAAAGCTCCCTCTGTTTCTATTGCAAAATCAAGATTATGTTCGGTTTGAATGAATGCGCCAGTTTTGAAATCCGTGAATTTTTGGTTAACTTCGGCACCAGTTCCTATTTTTCCTACGATTGGTGCTATATCTATCGCACCACTATCAAATATAAAGAATTTTTCATTTGTCCTTTGAAGCAGCATCTGAGGGAATTCTTTCATTATTGCTTGATCTTGCTTGAAGGAAGTTGTGCTTACATTTGCAAGGTTGTTTGAAATGATATCTATCCTTTCATTTTGAACAATCATACCAGATGCCGCTGTGTAAATGCCTCTAACCATAAATTCTCCAGTTTAAGCTATTTTAATAAGCCTTTAATAAGTTGGCACTGTCTATAATATTGCATAAACCTTTCAAAGTCTAAGCTTTTTTAGTAAGTCTTTATTAGTCCTTAAAAAACAAATAGACAGTATTTTTTAAACTTGCTTTTGATATTTGTATTATCTTAAAAATAGTTTCGGAAGATTAATAAATTATTGAGAAAAAGATAAGTAGGATAGAAAAACTAACTCACTACACTCAAGTTGTTGTTATTTTTTCTATATTTAACAGACTGGATTTGAGCTGCAATTGATAAAGCTATCTCTCTTGCACTGACTCCGCCTATATCTAAACCTATTGGGCTATAAAAATTGGAAGATAAAAGTTTATCATAAATTTCATTTGATTCTTTCTTTAAACTCTCTAAAAAGCCTTTTATCTTTATTTTTGAGCCAACCATCCCAACATATTTAAATTTCTTTTCCATGCTAAAAATATATTTAGCTATCGAAAAATCGTAAGTATGTCCATGGGTAGTTATGACAATATATGAGTCATTTTGCAAAAATGCTGAAAGTGGTTTTTCATCTACGAAAAATAAGGTTTCATTATCCTTATTTATGGGTTTAAGAAGAAAGGTTTTTATCTCTTTATTATTTTCAAATCGATTTAATGTATCTTCTCTAACATCGAAAAGTTGTATTTTATAACCCATCTGTTTTATAATATCTATAAGGTTTTCTCCAATATGTCCAGCACCAAAAATAGAAAGAGTCAAAAGATCATGATACTCAAAAAAGATAGTAACCTGTCCACCGCAGGCAGCATATAAAGTAGCTTGGTTATAATTATCTTTATTTTCCAAATTTTCATTCTCTAGAATTAGACCTTTTTCAGTTGAAGTTGGAATATCATTTTTAAGGTTAAATGTATAGACACTTGCCTTTTCATTTTGAAATATCATTTTTTTTGCTATATCTATACAGGTCTGCTCCAATACTCCACCACCAACTGAACCTTCGACCCTTCCATTTTCATTTACAATCATCTTGAAACCAGCTTTGCTAGGAGTCCCACTCGTCGCTTTTATCACCTCGATAAATACACAAGGAGCATTTTCATTAAATATATCTTCTATTGAGCTTAAAATATTTTGCATAGCTATTTTCCCTGTAAAATCAACCTTTTTCAACTTCGTTGTTGAACTGTTCGATAAGTCTATCGATAGTTGGTGTTAGACTTTGCAGGTTTTGCCAAAAGGATTTGTCATACCAAAGTTTATTTAGTTCTTCAACACTTTTTCCTTGCTGTTCAACCCAAGTAAAATACTTTAAGTTATGAATTTTTTTCCTATCTTTATAACCAAGTTCTATAAAGTTATCTATCTTTTGGTTAATCAAAGTGCTGTAATAATCTATAGCTGCTTTTTCTATGCTATACTCTCCCAGCTGCTCTCTCAGTTCCAATATTCTACTATTATACAGTTGCATAGAATCTGTTAAAATCGTAACGATAATATCGTCAGATGTTAGCTCGTAGTATTTTGCGGTTTTTATTGCAGAAAGTAGGTTGGAACAACCAGAAATACCAAGTAAATCAAGATTATCTACAAGATAGTCATCTACTTTAATGTTTTTCAAAAATTTTCTTCCAGCTTCTTCGTTGAAAAGTCTTATAAGATTAAGAGGTTCATTGTCATCTATGGCAACAGCTGCATCTGTATTTTTAACATTGTGTATCCAAGGGATATGTTTATCGCCAATCCCTTCGATTCTATGAGCACCAAAGCCATTTTCAAGTATTGTTGGGCATTGAAGTGCTTCTGATGCAACTATTTTCATATTTGGAAATTGCTCTTTTAGTTTATCTCCTGCTGCTATTGTCCCAGCAGAACCTGTTGCACTCACATAAGCTGCGAGGTTCTTACCAGATTTTATATATTTTTCTATCACTTCAAGTATTGCATCAGCAGTTATCTCATAGTGCCATAGATAGTTTCCAAACTGGTCAAATTGGTTGAAAATTACAACATCATTTCTGGTTTTAATAAGTTCATTACATTTATCAAAGATTTCCTTTACATTACTTTCACATCCATAAGTTGCGATTACTTCTGTAGCAACATTTTTAAGCCAGTCAAATCGCTCTTTACTCATCTGTTCTGGAAGTATTGCTATCGAATCGCAGCCCAAGAGTTTTGAGTTGAAAGCCCCGCCTCTACAGTAGTTCCCAGTCGATGGCCATACAGCTTTCTGTGTTGTGCTATCGAAATTTCCAGTTACCAAAGCTGGAGCAAGACAACCGAATGTTGCACCAACTTTATGTGCGCCTGTTGGAAACCATTTACCTACAAGAGCAATAATCTTAGCATCAACTCCAGTAAGCTGCTTAGGAAATTCTATAAAGTTGACAGGTCCAAAAAGGCCACCTTTTTCCTTGGGTTCATTTTTCCAGGTAATTCTGTAAAGATTCCTTGGGTTTATCTCCCAAAGTCCAATATTTTTTAATTCATCTTTTATCTTTTGAGGTATCTTTTCAGGATTTTTCATCTGTTCGAAAGTTGGGATCAATATTCCTTTTTCCCTACATCTTTCAATATTTCTTCTTCTAACTTCTTCATTGATATTAAGTTCAATCATTTATCTCCTCCATATTTTATTTCTTATCTTATTTCCTTCTTTTTCTATCTAATTATTTTTTATCCATCTATTCATTATGAAATTATAGATTAATTTCTATTTATTTATTTCAATTATAAATTAATTTCAATCTGTTTATTTATTTTTATAAACAGCTTCAAATGCTTCGTTGTAAAGTTTATAACCAAGGATAAGTGCAATATTTTCTCTATATTCTTTTTTAGATCTTTGGTCGTCAATCGCACTAAAATATGGTTCGTACAATTTTTTAAAGATTTCAAAATTAACTTTTTTTCGGTTATTTTCTTTTCATTCTCAACTATTCTGACAAATTTTGGTGCAGTAGCTCCAAAAGAGATATGAATATCCTTTTGTTTTGTCGCTAAAATGGAAACTGAAACCTTAGAAAGTGTCATGGCATTCCTAAGACCAACCTTTTCAAATTTCGAATAGATAATATCATAAAGGTAATTTTCTGGTATTATAATCTTTGTCAAAACTTCTCCCTTTTTTAAGTCTACCTTTTTTCTTCCTAAGATAAATTCATCAAGACCGATTTCTCTTTTGTCTATGTCACTTTTGATATCAATTTTACTTTCAAGTAAAAGTCGTGCATCTAAAACTGCAAGGGGTGGGATGCAATCTGCTGCTGGCGATGCATTACAGATATTTCCCCCGATAGTACCAAAGTTTCTAACAGCAGGTCCACCGATGGTTATGATGGCATCTTTTAAGATTTGAGGTATTATCTCGCTTTCAAGAAGAGTGGAATAACTACTGCAAGCACCTATCTCGATATACCCATCTTTGATTTCAATCTTATTTAGTTCGGGTATATCTTTTATATGTATTATTGGTAGAGTTAAATCTGCAGCTAAGGCTTTGCCTCTTCTTTTTTCAACCATTAAGTCGGTTCCACCAGCATATATAGTCCCATTACTTTCGCTTAATATTTCAAGAAGCTGATTCAAATTTTGTGGATAAAAAGCCTCGTTTTCCATAATTATTCCCTAAATTATTTTTTTATTTTATTTTATTTTATTTAATATAAATTCCCTAATTTTCATGGCAATATCCACTGCAATCTTAGTTTCTGTAAATGAAGGAACAATAAAATTAACAGGATATCTTGCTTAAATTGCATAATCAGTAAGGTTTCCTAGATCTATTGGAGAAAAATCTTTATCAATATTTTTGCATAATTCTAAAAGGTATTCTAAATTGTGAGTTGGCTTAAAATCTAAATTATTATATATCAAAAAAGCTTTTAAAAGCTTTTCCACTCCCTGTTGACAATGATAGCATACTAAACTAGTGACAATTTCTTCTTCCTTAAAAGACATTTCATGTTTTATAAGAGTAAAATCTTCTTCAGCTTTCAATAACCATTTTTGATAAGGTTTTTTACTATCAATATTCATAGTACAATGCCTTCTTTTTGAACATATTTTATTAATGAACCCAACTCATTCTTTTTTTCTTCATATTCAGAATTTGATATGATAATTACATCTGCGTCTATTAATATTTTTGCCAATTGAGTTCTTATTTCTTTTGCTATAATTTTTTTCATTTCTTCATTACAAAAATTATCCGTTAAAATCATTATATCATAATCACTATTAGTACTAAAATCTCCTCTAGCCCTCGAACCAAAAAGAATAATTTTCATCAAATTTATATTTTTATTTTTAATGATTTCATTAATTTTTTCATTTATTAATTTAAGATTTTTATCTTTCTTTATATTTCTAATTTCCATAATTATTCCCTAAATTAATTTTTTATTTTGATGTTTCTATAAATATCCATCATTGCATCCAAGATTTGATTATAACCTGTGCAACGACAAAGATTTCCCTCAATCGACTTTTTAAAGTATCTTTTTAATTCTTCTTCTGAAAACTCACCATTTTCATTGTTTGCAGTTGAGTTTTCTTCAAGCTGCTTAAAAGCAGCATAGCTTGCCATTACCATCCCAGGAGTGCAAAATCCACATTGACTTGCGAAGAATCTAGCAAAAGAATCTTCAATTGTGCAAAATAGTTCTGTTTTTTTTACACCTTCTAAAGTTGTTATCTTTTTTTTATTGACAGAAGACACACTAACAATGCAACTTGTAGCAAGTTTTCCATCTATCAATACAGAGCAAGCTCCACATTCTCCTTCGCCGCATCCTTCTTTTATAGAGTATATTTTTAAGTCATCTCGAAGAAGATCTAATAGTCTCTTTGCAGGTTCTGTCTCTATCTTATGTAAGACTCCATCTACATCTATTTCAACTATCATATCTGCCTCCATAAATTAATAAGATACTCGGAATTGTAATAATATATCCTAAATTTCAATCAAAATTACAAAATCAATTTTAATATTTTAAATTTTAAATCAATATTTAGTGAAAATCCTTTTAACATTATTTCTATTCATAATTTCTTACTTTTATTTTATAACAAATTTTTTCAATTATAGAATTTTCGCAATTTTTCAAATTAAAATTGTCATACTAAATTTATACAATAAATTTCACATTAAAAGAGAATCCAAAATCAACTCTGCTGTCAATGGTATTCTATAAAAATGCATCGAAGTTGCAACCTCAAAAGAATGTAAAATAGAAGCTGGAGCAAGCACAAATGGAAGTTCACCAAGACATTTGGCGCCAAATGGACCTTTTTCATAGGGATTGTCAAAAAATTTTACATCTATCTCTGGCATATCTAAACTTGTTGGGATAGCATAATCTGTGAATGTCCTTTGTAGAATCCTTCC
>JGI11944J13513_1003318_pt1 | contig 10194 bp, 7 predicted proteins | sample TerdegcoTASludge_FD_13513 | JGI IMG/M metagenome (IMG submission 13513) | reverse complement strand
CGGGTTCAATTCATCGCCCCCGTCTTCGTCTATCCCGGCGAGGACGAAATGGCAGCCCTTGCCGAAGGCGGCCTGAGGGTGCTGCTGAAGGAAGAAGACGTGAAGAAGTATCAGCGGGAGAGCGGATCGTAAGGGTCATAAGGTTTCTGAAGAACAGGCTAAGACGGACGATTGCTGGTTTTTTCCCAAGTCGGGAAGGGTTTTCGATCCGACTCGTAGTCCGCAGTCGCCGAGATTCGAAGGAATAGTAATGAGCAGTCATTATCCGGCGGAATCCGAGAGACGGCAGAATGATGGTTCTTATTATCCGTGGCGCAAGACAAAAATCAAATGCGTTGAATGCAGGCATAACTGTATTGCGGTGGAGGAGAAAGATGAAGGCGCTCATCTTAAACGGAAGTGCAAGAGGTCAAAAGGGCGTTACGGGAACGCTCGTAGAAGCAATCACCAGGGGGTTAATGGAAGCAAAAGCAGGAGTTCAAACCTTTGAAATTCAAAGTCTGACGATATCGCCCTGCAGGGCATGCCTGACGTGCATGCATAAGACTCCCGGAGAGTGTTCCATCGAGGATGATATGGGGCTGATTTACGAAGCCTGCAAGACCTCCGACCTGCTGATTCTGGCGACGCCCCTGTATGTGGACACGATGACAGCCCAGTTGAAAACGGTCATGGACCGCTCGATCGCCTGCATGCAGCCTTTCCTGGTGAAGGATGTCGCCGGCAGGATACGTCATCCCTTTACCTGGCGCATGCCGTCAAGTTTTCTGCTGCTGTCGACTTCCGGCTTTCCGGAGCAGGAAAATTTCCTCCCCCTCATTGCCACCTTCCGGGCGCAGGCGGCCAATTTCAGTTCCCAAGCCATCGGAGAAATCTGCATCTCCGGATCAATTGCACTGCAAATGGAACCGGAACTGCTGAAACGACATCTGACGCTGCTTGAAGAAGCGGGAAGGCATCTGGGTGCAACGGGAAACATCCCCGAAGATATTCTGCAAAACCTCAATACCCCTCCGGTCGGCGTTGATCGGTATCTGCAGGCAACAGCAAAATATGAACAGTGGTGCCGGTCGAAACTGAACATATAGTAAAATAGAGCACAAAATTGCCGAGTTCTCATAAACAAAGCTGGACACTCAGGAAGGGGGCAGAGGTGCAAATAATGTTATAGGAAAGAGAATGAAAAGAAGAGTTGCACTCCTGAAAATCGATCTGACCGGCCAGGCCACTTCGTACTCCATTGGCCGGGGGCTTTACAGCGGCATTGGCAATTTTCAGGATTTCATGCGCGGTGCTTATGGAAAACGAGCCAATACTGAAAACCTTTGCCAAAGGGGGCTTTAAACTGAACTGACATGGATAGATGTCGCATTCTGGTATGCCACTTTTTCCTTGGGTATTCCACTTTCCATGATCCGGATAGGGACACGTCTGGAAGCGGACCTTTTTGAGGAAGCGACCGGCCAACTTGTTTGGAGTTGTAATATTTTTGTCGGAGGGTCGCCGTTTGCTTCGACAATGAAATTCACACCTTTGTCAGAGCGGCTTTTTGACCTTATTGAACCAGCCATCCCAGCAGTTTTAACAGAACCAGTCGAAATAATTAAATAGATGTTCGCAAATCAAAAGTACGATGATCTGCGTTAATAGCACGGAAACATAAATTGGGAACCGCTCCTTATTCAGGGCATTATAGAGCGTCTTAATCACTTACGCTGTTCAGTTTTTCCGACCGGTTTTCACACATACGGGCCCAAAATCCTACTTACGCTGAACCAAGACAGTGCCCGGCTGATCGGTCATCTTAGTTTACGAACTCTTGAGTTCCGTTCTTAATCGACCTCGACCGCGAACCGACCCTTTAATTTCCGGATATCCGCTAATTATCAATCTTTTAACATGATGGTATATATCATTCCGAGATAATCCATTTCGCCATACACGGGAACCATAAAGAAAAAGCCTTTTCCCCCCTCCATCAAAGGTGCGTCAAAGGATCTTTCTTTTTTATCCGAAAGCGCTTGGAGCATAGGTTCTGATGAAGGTGTCTTCAAGGTCTTCATATCAAAATTGATCAGGCTGCTTTCCTCGGGATATCCATAACGGTTCGTACCTTGGCTGTCCAGCCACTGGATGGAATAAAGTCCTTCATGCTCCGAATAAAAGTCTTTAAATATATTTTTAATCTTTTCACTGTCTTTTCCGGAAAGGGCCTTCTTCATTTCTGTATTATTCGCCAGAGTTCTGAGCGCATCGACGTAAGAAGCATTTCCGGTTTTCACAACGTCTTTACGGGAAGAAAGCTCGTTGCCCGCCCTGACGTGCATAATCACAAGGCGCCATTCAGTACCGTGGAGACCGATGGCGGTCCAATGAGCATCCTTCTTGACCACTTTTTCCGTTCCCTCCCTCCTGAACTCATAGCTGCCGGTACCGGTTTTTTCTCGCGAGATTATTGTTCCTAATGCAGTTAACTGGGGAAATGGTTTATATATCGGATCGTCGAACAGCATCCGGCCAATCTCTTCCTTATCCGCATCGTAGAGAATCCTCCCATCCGTCTGCATCACAAACGCTTCCACAGGCATTCCCTGCAAAACAGGCGGAATGATATGTGAAAAAAGGGATTCCGGCCTGAAAAGGAGGCTTACCGATCCTGAAAGTTCGCCCCGGGATGACAATACGGGATGCTCCAAGTCAACGGCATCAATGCCTTCAACGGTTTTGATCACATTGCTCATGACCGGTTTTTTCGATTCTTTGAGACAGATGACCTGTTCCTGTGCGCTTATATTGCTGCCCGCGAATACCGCATACTTTTCAGGTTCAACCAGCACCATTATCCCGTTACGATCCACGACCGAACAGTCCACCGCATAGGGATAAGACCTGCAGAGGTCTCCGAGCATTTTTCCCGTCCAGGCCGTTTTCAGATCTTTTTCAGAAAGGTTTTTTGCCAGTTGGGCAACATCCTGGTCCATTTTATTTAGCTCTGCAGTGATTTTTTTTTCAAGTTCGGATAAAATCGGCGGAAGTTCTACGTCTTGTTGGTCCGATCTTCCGGTAACGATGCCGATGGCATAGACCCAACCGGTCAGCGGTAATTTTTTATAGATCACCGACCGCTCGCCATAAAAATCATAGGTAACCGTTCCCTCAGGATTGGCAAGCATTTCTCCGACAGTTTTCGTCAGGCTTTTGCTGCCCATGTCGGATGGATAAGAGAGGAGAAAGGCCGATACCCTGTGCAGGGAAGTCCGGCCTTGATGATCGAGGGCGTAAAAGAACATGTTCTTAGGCAGCCCCATTTTTTCATCGATCATTCTGCTTATGTCTTCGACCGAAAGAGATGTCCCAAGGGCGCCGATCACTTTTCCGTTCTTCTGAATCGGGACCGCAACAATGACGGTCCGTTTTCCAGTGGATTTGCTTATGACGAGATCTCCGGAGATGTCTTCACCTGCCATGAGCCTCGGGAAATAATCACGCTCCCGGAGGTTGAGATCGGTCAAGCCCTTTTCCAGCGTATAGTATGTGCCGTCCGGCCGCACAAACCATACAGCGGCGGCCTTTATGCCGCTCTTGCTGAATTCGGTCAGCAAACCGCTCATATTTTCCCATTTTCCACTCCGGGCCTCTTCGGTAACCGATATGATTTTAAGGCCACGCAGAACGCTTTCGACATGCCCCTCTCCAAGCGCGGCAAAGGAATTAAGAAAAAGACGCGTACTGGCCATCTTTGTCCCGCCCCGGTCCTGAACAGCGGAAGACTCTTCGGCCGCCATCGCGGGCAGGGAAAACACCGACAATAATGCAGACAATAACAAAATCATTTTTTTTGCTTTCTTGAGTGTTTTCATGGCGCAACTGCCTCGTTGTTTAATAAAGTTTGCCATGGTATTGCCTTTTGACAGTCGGATCATAAGAGCCATCCTTCAACTCTGGCTTACATTTGTTGATTCTCTTAATTAATTATAATTACAAGATGATAAAGTTTAAAGCAATCGTGATTGTTATGATTTAATGCTGTAAAAATAATACAAAAATAAAATAAACATGTGCATTAACTCGGCAAGGGTCGGGATTAGCCCATATTTCTCAGAAAAACTTGAATTACTGCTTGAAAGAGTGGATCTATATCAAAATAACTGGATGCTCAACTACAGGAAGAATTCCATTATTAGAATCAAAAACCCTCCCTTATATATTTCCCAAAGATATATTCTTTTAAATTTTTCGAATAAGGGCTTTGCGCAACTGTTCCTGGTGAAATCCTTCCGGAACATTGCCAAAACGGGCAAACTGATAAAGAGCAGCCTGGAAGATTCCCTGGAGGGCGGATTGAAAGACGGAAAGCACCACGAGATAAACTACAGCGACGCCAATCAGTGTGAGAGCCAGAGGCCCATTCCCCGAGTAGATCCCTGCCGCCAAAATAAAAAAAGCAGGTAAAGTCATCACGGTAAAAACCAGGCCGAAGCTGAAAGTTCCGATGAGCCCCTCTCCCCACGTTTTTTTCAAAAGCTTAACCGAGTCCCCGAAGGCAAAATAGGGGTCTTTGTTTTCATTAACCAGAATCGGAATAACCAGGTAACTTGCCGCACTCCATGCCATGCCCAGAAATCCGGTAAGAACTCTGCCGACGAAGTTTGACCGTCCCTGGATCATTCTGAGAATCACTCCCACAGTCGCCGAGATGAGAGCCCATATAATAATTTTGAAAATTCGGGTGAGGGCTATGCTGATCCCATCAACCAAGGTCGGATCACCACCGTTCATCCTGACCGTTGCGCATGCGACAATAGCAGAGTTAAAAAAAATGATGATAAGGTAGCTCAGGAAATAATAGACAAACGACATAATCAAGAAAGAATCTCTGTCTTCCTGCATGGCACGTTGCGTCCACGTGGGATCATGAGCAAAGAAAACAGGAATAAAAAAGGAAGCGGCGAGCATCATCATGGCAATGCCGGAGACAACGGGGATAATCAGGATTTCCTTATCTTTTTTAAGTAATTCCCACGATGACCCCATTATTGCAAGTGAGGTTTCAAATCTACCCATGGCACCCCGCTGTATGACAATAAATGACTTTTATTTCGATAATTAATTGAGAAAAATACTCTTTAAGGGATGTAATGTCATATGTCAATCGTCAGATAAGCACTGAATTGTTGCAAAGAAAAAAAACAAACATTGAATTGATTATTAATCATTACCATTCGAAATGTTGCAAGAACTGGAAAATTAGAAAAGTTACATTACAGTCAACTATCAAGAATTCATCTGTGGGCAAAAATTTGTCCGCCCTGTAAGCATGGCATAGATGACACGGATCAATTGATGTGCAGTTGCCAATACCGTCATTTTATAGGGCAATCCCTGCACCCATAGTTTAAGATAATACGTCTTGAAAACATCGTTGTAATAAATCACGGTTGTTGTCATCATCCATATGCTTCTCCTCAGATGACCATTTCCACGTTTCGTAATCCTGCCGTTACCTTCAATGTCTACCTGATTGGTAAACAGCCGGATCCAATCCTGCCATGGCAATGATTTTCCCGGAACGTTCATACTTATGAACATCGTCACCCATCTCAATGAGAAAATTTACAACGGTTTTGCTCCCGATGCCTTTTATGGAAGTTAGAATGTTGATAACGTTTTCCATCTGCATCCGGATCATCTCAATCAGTATGCCGGTTATCTCCTCCAGTGCCCTTTCAAGGTGAAGGAGCAGAGACACATTTTGTTTGAGAATGATTTCCTTGGCTGAACTTTTGGTATCGATTGATGAACGTGCGGCCTTGATCAGCTCTGCGGCAAACTCCTCTCTTTTTATGCCTATAGGAATCTGCGATCAGCATCTCAGATAATTGGCCAAGGTCTGCATCTTTAAGGGCAATGGCAGAAGGATATTTCTGTACAAGCTTCAGCATGGACTTCGTAAAGACAGAAGGCAGCAGACCGATTATTTCTCTTCACTTGGATTTCTCTATATACATCCTGTTTAAAAGGACTGCGGCTTGCAGATCAATTCCCTGACCTTGAGATCAAAAAACTGGAAACTGTTGGCAGGTCTGATGACCAGAGCTGTATCAGCCCCGCTGCCTGTACCGCCCACGGAGATGATGTCTTCATCCGTGCGGACAAGCCCTGCGTCCGCAGCCATCAAGGCCAGTTCAATAGCGACTTTCGTTCCTTGCCCAAAGACTCGCAGGGTGAAGGCCATGATTTCATCAATCTGGTAAGTGCCAAATTTATTTCTTATGGCACGCCCCAAGCCTCCAAAAGCATGTTGGGCTGTTAAGACAGGCACGCCAAGGGTTTCCAGTTCCTTGCGTTTCTGATCGGTCATCTCCTGAAAATCAGGTTTAGCAAAACCAGTTACGTGTGAAACAGCAATCAGTTGGATGGATGTTTTCAATATCTTTTTTGCTTTCAATGCCGTTTCACCACTGCAGGTAGCCACGAGGACTTTCCCTATAGACAATTCTTCCGCACGGCTGGCAACAGCTTCAAGCACTGCTTCGGTATTTTCATTACCAGAACGGGAAAAAAGACGGCAGGAAACATCATGATAAGAAAATTCGTCCATGCAGATAAATTATCCTTTCGTTAGAGACTGATACTTTTTGAAAAACGGTTTTCCATTTACTGTGCTGCATATTCACTCTTAATCCTGATCTAAAAGTCGCATGAATCTGCGGGACTTTATGTGACCTTTCTTGACTTGACAGACACCAGACACCGTCAACGCAAGTTATCATTTTATCTACAAGTCCTTAGTTTCAATATGTAATTGAAGTGAGGATTACATATTGTAACCAATATTGCACAAGAGGCGACGCAAGCACACATCACATGGACTTCAATAAGCCGAGAACGAAGCCGAGAAAGATATCGATTGATGCAAATGGATTATACATCTATTAATTTATTACAAATATGCAGGGTCTTGCGCAACAGATTTCTGTCTTGCCATATCTGCTCGCCCAGTAAACGATGCTCAACCAGAATCTGTTCGAGCATATGCGGCTCAGTATTGGGATTGATCGTAATGGCTCTGAGCACTACGATCTTACGAGGGCTATAACGTGTCGATTCCAGACGTGTGCGTGACACAAAGGAGGTGTCGCGCACACGGATCTTCTTGTGTAGTTCGACATTGATCTCATTGACTACGTTGTTGATCTGCGTAATCTTTTCCGCATTGGCTCGGGGATCCAGCATGAGGCGATCAAGCATCTCCCGGAGTTCCTTGGGTACGAAACGATAGTTGATAATGAAAAGCTCAGGGGTGTTGAGCAGCTCGAACTGCGGATCATTTTTAATCAACGTGATAAAGATATCTTGCAAGCCGCGGGCATGCAGGAAGATCAGTTCATATCCCCGCCGTCCGATGATCTTCATGGCCGCCCAGGGCTTTAGGCAGGCGAACGGCCGGGACCCTTCCAAAGTAAAGCGTCCCAGATCCACTGAGCCCTTGCGGATGATGTAGTTTGATGTGTGGTAGAGCTTAAGAGAATCATCGATATTCTTGAAGAGACAGATTCCCATGGCATTCGGTGAGAAGAGCAGCTTGTGCGCATCAAGACTCACGCTGTCGGCTTTGTCGATCCCGGTGAAAAGTTCGCGTCCGTTCTCCATGAGCAAAGCCCCACCGCCCCAGGCCGCATCGACATGATAGTGCGCGTTGAGCTCACGCGCCACACCGGCCATTGCATCCAGATTGTCGATATTGCCGGTTTCGGTCGTGCCGGCAATTCCCACCAAGGCGAGAAACCTTGACGGCTTGCCGACGCGTTTATCTTCCTTCCGTATTTTCTCTATAGTCTGCCAGAGTTTATCGATATCGGCCTTGTTAGTATAGGGATGCACTGGCGAGAACACCACGCCCTTACTTCCGATTCCCAATATGCTGCCGATCTTACAGATAGAATAATGGCCGCGTCGTGAAACCAGCACGAGTGCCTGGCGATAGCCGTAATATTCCAGAGACCGCGGCAATCCTTCGTTTCGGATGCCTTCAAATCTTTTGCCGTCCGGTGGGAAGGCTTTTGCCACTGCTAAGGCCAGGGCTGTCATGTTGGCAACTGTTCCATCCGAGGTGATGTTGCCGAGCGCAAAGCGATGATTCTGGATGTTCTTTTTGTAGAACTGCGATGGGTTCTGGTAGACAAGGCGGTGCATCCAGCAGAGAAACTCCCGCTCCACAAAGGTGGATGCCTTGGCACTTTCGATCTTGACTTGGTTCTGGTTTAGGCTTACAGCGATCATCTCGAGCAGGATCATAAAGTATGGGATTGCGCTCGTCATGTGGCCAATATAATACGGGTTTGCAACCTTGACTGAATGATTGATGATGTTGCCTTTAATCTCTTGAAGGACATCTCGGATCAACATCTGATTTTGGGGTATGTCTATATTGTTGAAGATCTTGGCGAGTTTCTTGAGGGGTATCTCTGAATGAATCCCACCTTTTTGCTGGAAGAAATCGTGAATCATGTCCAGCAGAAGGTCGCCGAACTCAATGAACCGGTCAGATGAATTCGGCATGATAAAGAGTTTGTGCATATATTCCAGGGTGGTCTCGATCTTTCTAGGAGGCGGTATATTGTCTGTTCTCAGTGAGTTCATAAACCTGTCCCTCCCTTTTCTGTTCGGCTATTGTGACATTTACCATAATTGAGACCGATCATAGAAGGGAATTGAAACATTCTATGCTGACGAAACTGAAATTTTCATCGTTCTGACCCTTGTTGCCGAGGAAATGAGATATAACCCAAAGTTGTGAACAGGATAGACAGAAGGCGTATCCTCCAAACGTTTAAACCAAAAACGACCCCCCTTAGGCAGAGGGGGAGGAAAGGATACGCCCATGGAGAATAATGACTGCGATTATTTGGAAAAGCAAGTTAAAGAAGAGGCAAACAGTGCCTTGGAGCTGATTATTCGAGAAGGAGCCTGCCGGATGTTGCAGGCGGCGATCGGGAATGAAGTCAGCGAGTATATTGAGCGCTTAAAGGATGAAAAAGACTCCCGAAATAGAGGGTTAGTCGTGAGAAACGGGTCCTTGCCGGCAAGAGAGATTGTAACGGGCATTGGACCCTTGAGGTTAAAACAGCCCCGGATTCATGATAAAAGAGACGGCCTGCATTTTATCAGCAATATTCTGCCGAGATATATGCGTCGGTTTCCTTCGGTTGATGCCTTAATTCCGGCACTTTATCTTAAGGGAATCTCCACGGGAGACTTCAGCAAAGTACTGGAATCCATATTGGGAAAGAATGCATCGGGACTTTCCGCGACCAATATCGTCCGGCTGAAGAGGCTCTGGGAGCAGGATTATAAAGACTGGGCCAGACGAGATCTTTCCTCCAAACGATATGTTTATTTCTGGGCAGACGGCATTTACTTCAATGTTCGTTTGGAAGATGCCGAGAATAAGCGGCAATGCATCCTGATCATTATGGGAACATTGGAAAACGGGAAGAAAGAACTCGTCTCCATTCTCGATGGCTATCGGGAAAGCAAACAAGCCTGGCAGGAGATGCTGGGCGATCTCAAGCACAGGGGTCTTAAAGAAGGTCCCAAGTTGGCAGTGGGCGATGGAGGTCTGGGATTCTGGGCAGCCCTGCGGGAGGAATTTCCGGAAACAATAGAGCAACGTTGCTGGGTTCATAAGACGGCCAATATTCTGGATAAGATGCCCAAGAGTATTCAGCCGAGAGCCAAGGTGCATATCCGGGACATGTACATGGCGCCAACAAAGGAGGAAGCCCTCAAGGCCTGTCATCATTTTCTGTCACAGTATCAGGCAAAATATGAAAGGGCTTGTAACTGTTTAGCGAAGGATATGGACAGTCTTTTTGCGTTTTATGACTTTCCTGCAGAGCACTGGCGTCAAATCCGGTCTACCAATCCTATTGAATCCACTTTTGCCACGGTCAGACTCCGCACAAATCGGACAAAAGGCTGTGGATCACGGTTAGCAACGCTGACCATGGTTTTCAAGCTGGCAATGGAGACAGAAAAAAACCTGGCAGAGAATCAAAGGACATCAACTTATCGTAAAGGTCATTGAAGGAATCCGGTTTGTTGACGGCCTCATCATGCAAGAAGCAGCTTGATTCTGTCCGAGAAGGATACCTGAGAAAAGATTTCATCCACAACATTTGACAATATCTC
>JGI11944J13513_1003317_pt1 | contig 10195 bp, 9 predicted proteins | sample TerdegcoTASludge_FD_13513 | JGI IMG/M metagenome (IMG submission 13513) | reverse complement strand
CCGGTCAGCCAGGCCAGCCTGCCGCCCATGGCCAGCGGCAGGATGAGGCGGGCCTGCAGCAGGTCGGCAGGCGCGCGCAGGGGCCGGCCCAGCGACTGCTCCAGCGCCTGCAGGCAGGCGGGCGTGGCCACGAAGTTCCAGCGCACATCGCACAGCCGCGTGGCCACCAGATCGTCCAGCGGCGCGGAGGTGATCTGCACCGCCAGATCGACCTTGGAGGCCACGAGGTCGGCCATCTGGTCGTTGATCAGCAGGCGCAGGCGGATGTCGGGATGCTCGCGGCAAAAGCCCAGGATCAGGGGCTTGAGATAGAAATGCCCGAAGCCGGTGGGCACGCGCACGCCCACCTCGCCGCTCACGGTGGAGCGCAACTGGTGGATGGCATCGCGGGCGCGCTGCAGCTCCTCCATCATGGCCAGGCAGCGCCGGTACAGCAGCTGGCCGGCCTGGGTGAGCTCCACATTGCGCGTGGTGCGGCGCAGCAACTGCGCGCCCATCTCGGTCTCCAGCGCACGCAGCCGGCGCGAGACGTTGGAGCGCGTCATGCCGCCGCGCTCGGCCGCCCGCGTGAGGCTCTTGGCCTCGGCGATGTCGATGAAGACGCGGCACAGGTTCAGGTCCATCTCGGCATTCTTTGCAGGGCCGGGGCCGGCCATTGTTGATCGGGAGTCACCAGGCCTGGCCTGCTGGCGAGGATTGTGGCGCCAGCCCTGCCTCCCTAGCATGGAGGAAACCATGGCGAAAGGCCGCTGACCGTGAACCAAGAAGCTTTGCAAACCGCGCCGCCGGCGCCCCTGGCGCACTACCGTGTGCTCGATCTGAGCCAGGGCGTGGCCGGCCCCTACTGCACCCACCTGCTGTCGCGCCAGGGCGCCGAGGTGATCAAGGTCGATCCGCCCGAAGGCGACTGGGCGCGCCACGTGGGCATCTCGCGCAACGGGCACAGCAGCCTGTCGGCCACCTACAACGCGGGCAAGCGCAGCATTGCCGTCGATGCGCGCCAGGCCCAGGGGCGCGCGCTGCTGCTGCGGCTGGCGCGCGAGGCCGACATCGTGGTGCAGAACTTCCGCCCCCAGGTCGTGCAGCGCATGGGCGTGGACTACGACAGCCTGCGCGCGGCCGGCCTGGACCCGGTGTACGTCTCCATCAGCGGCTACGGACCCACGGGGCCGTATGCCGACCGGCCCGCCACCGACTCCGTCATGCAGGCGGACACGGGGCTGATGACCAGCAACCGCGACGTGCAGGGCCAGCCCCAGCGCGTGGGCCTGCTGCTGGCCGACATCGCGGCCGGCGTCTACGCCGCACAGGCCTGCACGGCGGCCCTGCTGGGCAAGGCGCGCAGCGGGCGCGGACGCCATGTGGAGCTGAACCTGTTCGAGGTCTGCTGCGCCCTGCAATCCACGGTGCTGGCCGAAGACGCGCTGCGCGGCGGCCTGCCCGCCGAAGGCGTGAGCGCCCCCAACGGCGTGTTCGCCACGGCCGATGGCTTCATCACCGTGCTGGCCCTGAACAACGACCAGTTCGAGCGGCTGTGCCGCGCGCTGGACCTGCCGCACTGGCTGCAGGACGCGCGCTTTGCCTCCAATGCGGGCCGCATGGCCCACCGCCATGTCCTGCATGCCGGGCTGCAGGCCTTGCTGGCGCAGCAGCCGCGCGCTCACTGGGAGCAGCGCCTGGCCGCACAGAGCGCCCTGCATGCGGGCGTGCGCACGCTGGCCGACGTGGTGGCGCATCCCCAGGCCGTGCACCGCGCATCGTTCGCCACGCTGGCGCAGCCCGGCTTCGGGCCGCTGCTGTATGCGGCTTCACCTTGGCCGGCAGACGCAGCAGCCTGCGGTGCATCCCTTGGCGCCGCGCCGCGCACGGGCGAGCACACGCGCCAGATCCTGGCCGAGGCCGGCTGCACGCCGCAGGAGATGGAGCAATGGATGGCCAGCGGCGTGGTGCACCAGTGCGCGCAGGAGGTCATGGCATGAGCGCTTCCACATCCAGGTTCACTCCCGCCTCTCCGGACACCTCCCCGGACACCTCCATGCAGGCCCTGGTCTGCCATCAATTCGGCGCGCCGCACGAGGTGGTCAGCCTGCAGTCCATGGACAGGCCCGGCCAGCCCCTGGGCGCGCACCAGGCGCGGATTGCCGTGGCCTACGCCAACGTCAGCCACGCCACGGGCCTGCTGATCGAGGGCCGCTACCAGCGGCGCCCGCCACTGCCCTTCGTGCCCGGCACCGAAGGCGTGGGGCGCGTGCTGGAATGCGGCAGCGCGGTGCAGCACCTGCAGCCCGGCGATGCCGTGGCCTTCATTGCCGACTGGGGTGCCTTTGCGCAGGAGACGGTGGTGCATGCATCCACCGTCTACCGCCTGCCTGCGGGCATGCCCTGGCTGCAGGCCCTGCCCATTCCCCTGTCCTACGGCACGGCCTACACGGCCCTGCACTGGCGCGCGCGCCTGCAGGAAGGCGATGTGGTGCTGGTGCTGGGCGCCGGTTCGGGCGTGGGCGCTGCGGCGGTGGAAGTAGCCCGGCAGACGCCCGGCGTGCAGGTCATCGCCTGCGCCAGCACCGAGGCCAAGCGCGCCGATGCGCTGCGCCGTGGCGCGCACCAGGCAGTCACCCCGCAGGACCTGGCCGCCCAGGTCAAGCAGGCCACGCAGGGCCGGGGCGCCTCCGTCGTCTTCGACCCCGTGGGCGGCGATCTGCTGCTGCAGGCACTGCGCGCGGCCGCGCAGAACGCGCAACTGCTGAGCGTGGGCTTCGCCAGCGGCGCCATTCCCGCCGTGCCCATGAACCTGGCCCTGGTCAAGAACCTCACGCTGCACGGCTTCTTCTACGGCCGCTACATCGGCTGGACGCCGGCCGATGAGCGCCAGGCCTTCGCGGCGCAGCTGCAGCCCGTCATTGCCACGCTGCTCGACTGGGCTGCCCGGGGATGCATCCATCCCCAGGTCAGCCAGGTCTTCGCCATGCATGAACTGCCGGCTGCGCTGGATGCGCTGCACGGCCGCAACGTGACCGGCAAGCTCGCACTCGCCATTCAAGGAGACAAGGTATGACAACGCAACGCACAGGCCCCGCGCTTTCCCGCCGCACCCTGCTGGGCGCCGCGGCGGCGCTGGCCGCATGGAGAACGGCAGGCGCGCAGCCATCCGCCGGGGCCCTGGGCTATCCCAAGGCGCCCATCCGCGTCGTCGTGCCCTATCCACCGGGCGGGCCTACCGACGTGGCCAAGGCGCCGGCCGATGGCTACACGCTGCTGGTCAACGCCTCCATCCACGTCATCAACCCCTACGTCTATGCCAGCGCGCCCTACGATGCCTTCCGCGATTTCGAGCCGGTCACGCAGCTGGTCGATGTCCCGCTGGTGCTGGTCGTGGGCAGCCAGCTTCCGGTGCGCAATGTGCAGGAGCTGATCGCCTGGGCCAAGGCCCATCCCGGGCAGGTGAACTTCGGCTCGGCCGGCAATGCGTCGTCACAGCACCTGTCGGGCGAGCTGTTCCGCTTGAAGACCGGCGCGCAGATGCAGCATGTGCCCTACAAGGGCAGCTCGCCGGCCCTGACCGACCTGATGGGCGGGCAGATCCAGCTCATGTTCGACTCCATGCCCTCGGCCATGCCCTTCATCGCCTCGGGCCGGCTGCGCGCGCTGGCCGTCACCTCGGCCAGTCGCTCGCCCTCCCTGCCCGATGTGCCCACCATGGAAGAGGCCGGCATGCCGGGCTTTCGCACCAGCACCTGGTACGGACTGTGGGCGCCGAAGAACACGCCCCAGGACGTGGTGCAGAAACTGTGGACCGAGTCCCGCCGTGCGCTTGCCGAACCCCAGATCGTCGCGCAATACCGCCGCCTGGGCGCCGAGCCCGTGGGCTCCACGCCCGCCGAGTTCGCGCGCTACATCCAGGCCGAAGCCCGCAAGTGGGAAGAGATCGTGAAGGCGTCGGGAGCGCGGGCGGATTGAGGAGGCCGCCGTCAGGCACCAGCCTTGATTCGGCTGGCTGCCTGCCTTCCCAGATCCGCGATAAAGAGGTCAAAGTCTTCATCCGGCACGTCAATGTAGTGACCCGAGGCGACATCCGCCCACCCCCGCATAGCCGCTTGCCGTAGCGCTTCCAGCTTGGTCGCTTGGGTCTGAGCTTCGACGATTCGATGTTGCTGCTGGCTCAGATTCACTGGACGTGTCGACATGACGGGTTCCTCACACCCGCTCGAACACCGCCGCGATCCCCTGGCCGCCGCCTATACACATGGTCTCCAGCCCATAGCGGCCCTTGCGGCGCTCCAGCTCGTGCAGCAGGGTGGCCAGGATGCGCACGCCGGTGGCGCCTATGGGGTGGCCCAGGGAGATGCCGGAGCCGTTGACGTTGAGCTTGTGGTCTATGGCGCCCTGGTCGTTCCACTCCCAGCCCTTGAGCACGGACAGCACCTGGCAGGCAAAGGCTTCGTTGAGTTCGACCAGGTCCATCTGGTCCAGCGTGAGGTTCAGGCGTGCCAGCAGCTTCTTGACGGCGGGCACGGGGCCTATGCCCATGTGCGAGGGCTCGCAGCCTGCGGCGGCCCAGCCCACCAGGGTGGCCATGGGGGTGAGGCCCAGTTCGGCCAGCCGGTCCTCGGCCACGATCAGGCAGGCGGCGCTGGCGTCGTTCTGCTGGCTGGCGTTGCCGGCCGTGACCGTTCCATTGGGCATGAGCACGCGCAGCTTGCCCATGCTGTCGGTGGTGGCGTCGGCGCGAAAGCCTTCGTCGCGCGTGAACAGCACGGGGTCGCCCTTGCGCTGGGGCACCTTGACGGGGACGATCTCGTCGGCGAAGCGGCCCGCCTTCCAGGCGGCGGCGGCGCGCTGGTGGCTGCGCACGGCATAGGCGTCGGCTGCCTCGCGGCTGATGCCGTAGTCGCGCGCCAGGTTCTCGGCGGTCTCGATCATTCCCGAGATCTTTCCGAAGCGCTCCACGGGCTGGGAGCGCTCGCGGCCGCGGTCCAGCCGGTCGTAGAAGCGCACATTGCCCGAGCGCGCACCCCAGCGCATGTCGGTGCTGTAGTACTCGATGTTGCTCATGCTCTCCACGCCGCCTGCGATCACCACGTCGGCGGCGCCGCTTTGCACCATCATGGCCGCCGTGGCCACGGCCTGCAGGCCGCCGCCGCAGCGCCGGTCCAGCTGCATGCCCGGCACCGTCACCGGCAGGCCGGCCTGCAGCGCGGCCCAGCGGCCCACGCAGGGCGTCTCGCTGCTGGCGTAGGACTGGGCGAAGACCACGTCGTCGATGCGTGCGGGGTCGATGCCGCTTTTCTCGACCACGGCGCGCACCGTGGTGGCGGCCAGCTCCTCGACCGATACCGGCCGCAGGCTGCCGCCGAAGGTGCCCACGGGCGTGCGAAGGGGGGTGACGATGGCGGCTCTGCGCATGGTGTTGTCTCCTTGGGAATCAGTGGATCAGTGGATCAGTGGATCAGGAAAAGGCTGCGCCGCATTGGCGCAGCAGGGTATGTGCCTGTTGTTCCAGGTCGGCGCGGTGCTCCGGCGCCGCGATGTCGATCAGCCGTTTCACGCGGCGCGACAGCGTCTGGCCGCGCAGGTCGGCCACGCCGTGTTCGGTGACGATGAGCCCGGCGTCGCTGCGCGGCGTGCTGACGGGGCCGGACAGCCGCGCAACGATGCGCGTGGCCCCCCTGGCCGTGGCGGGCAGGGCGATGATGGGCAGGCCCCCGCGGCTGCGTGCCGCGCCGCGCAGAAAGTCCACGGCGCCCCCCACGGCGCCCACGTAGACGCCGCCCGCCACCTCGGAGTTGATCTGGCCCGTGAGGTCCACCTCCACCGCCGAATTGATGGCAGCCAGCCGGTGGCTGGCGGCCAGCACCTCGGGGTCGTGCGTGTAGCGCGTCTCGCGCAGTTGCAGGGCGGGGTTGCGGTGGGCCCAGCGCCTGAGCGATTCGCCGCCCATGAGGATGCCGCCGATGCCCACGCCGCGGTCCTGGCTCTTGCGCGCGTGGGTCAGCACGCCGGCTTCGGCCAGGGCTGCAATGCCGTCGCCCACGGCGCCGCTGTGCAGGCCCAGGTCGCGGTGGCCGTGCAGGGCGGCGAGCACGGCCTCGGGCAGGTTGCCCACGCCCACCTGCAGCGTGGCGCCGTCTTCGATGAGGGCGGCCACATGGCCGGCAATGGCCTGCTCGGCAGGGCCGGGTGCGCTGCGCGCCTGGTCCAGCGGAGGGTGTTCGGCATCGACCAGCAGGGCGAAGTCGCCGGCCTGCAGGTGCAGGCTGCCGTGCGTCCACGGAATGGCGGGGTTGACCTCGCCGATCAGCACGCGCGCCTTGCGTATGGCGGCCGGCAGGTATTCATGGACCAGGCCCAGGCTGTAGCGGCCTTGTGCATCGGGTGGCGAGACCTGGAGCAGCACCACGTCGGCAGGCAGCAGACCCTCGTCGATCAGGCCGGGCAGGTGGGAGTAGTGGCTGGGCAGGATGTCCAGCACTCCGGCCTGCGCCAGCGCGCGGTGGGGGCCGCCGGCCGCGTAGCCGAAGAAGTCGATGGCGTCGGCATGCGCCGGCTGCAGCGTGTCTGATGCGCCCATGCCCACGAAGACGCGCAGCCGGCCCTGGCCACCGTGCCGGGCCAGTGCATGGCGCTGCGCGACCACGGCACGCGTGAGCGTCAGCGGCTCGGCCGTGGCCTGGCCCCACCACAGGGTGTCGCCGGGGCGGATCAGGGCCTGCAGCCTTTCTTGCAGGGCGTCCGGCGACAGCACGCTCATGGCGCGCGGTCCCAGTCGAAGCGCGTGGGCTGCTTGTCCTTGAAGCGCTGCACCGCCTCCTGGTGGTAGTCCGAGCCACGGCACATCGTCTGGGCATAGGCTTCCAGCTCGGCCATGGCGCGTGCGTCCAGCTCGAAGGCCTGGTTCATGGCCGTCTTGGCCATGCCGATGGCGGCCGTGGATGCCTCGCCGAAGCGCCGCGCCAGCGCCACGGCGGCGGCCTGCAGGGCCTCGCCGTCTTCCACGATCTCGTAGACCATGCCCAGCGACCTGGCTTCCTCGGCCTGCACGGTGCGCGCGGTGAAGACCAGCTCCTTGGCCTTTTGCAGGCCCACGATGCGCGGCAGCATGTGCATGGCGCCCAGGTCGGGCACCAGGCCGATGCGGCCGAACACGGCGCAGAATTTCGCGCGCCGCGTGCACAGCACGAAGTCGGCGGCCAGCGCCAGGCTCAGGCCCGCGCCGAAGGCCGGGCCGTCCACGGCGGCGATCACGGGCTTTTCGAGGTTGACCAGCTCGGGGAACCACTGGTGCAGGCTGCGCATGCGCTGGCGCCAGGGCAGGCCGGCCTGGCTGGCATCCATCATCTGGCTGATATCGCCGCCCGAGCAGAAGGCGCCGCCCGCGCCCGTGAGGATGACGGTGTGCACCTGCGCGTCATCGCGCATCTGCGCCACGGCGGCGGCCAGGGCCGGGCGCATGGCCTGGTTGAGCGCGTTGCGGGCCTCGGGCCGGTTCAGCGTGATCGTGCCTATGCCGTCCTGGACGGAGGTCAATACGGGGGAGGTGTTCATGGGAACTCCAGGGCAGGGGGAAGGAGCGGCCTCTTGCGAGGCCGCCGTGCATCAGGCGAGTTCGGCGTAGCCGTGGCTGAGCACGATCTTGTCGCGTTCCAGCACGCGGGCGCGCAGTTGCAGCTGGCAGGGCTGGTCGGGTGTGCGCCAGATCTCGGTGACCAGGGTTTCGCCGGGATAGACGGGCGAGGTGAAGCGCACATCCAGCGCCTTCAGGCGCGCGGGATTGCGGTCGCCGCATTGGCGCAGCACGGCATGGGCCACCAGGCCGTAGCTGGCCAGGCCATGCAGGATGGGCCGCTCGAAGCCGGCCTTGCGCGCCACGGCCGGGTCGGCATGCAGCGGGTTGTAGTCGCCCATCAGGCGGTACAGCAGCGCGGCCTCGGGGCGTATGGCCTGGGTGTCGGTGAAGTCGGGCGCGCGGTCCTCCGGCGTGGGGCGAAGCGGCGCCAGGGGCGCGTCGCTGGGCTGGCCGCCGTCCAGCAGGCTGTAGCCGCCATCGCCGCGCAGAAAGCTGACCTGCTGCACGGTGGCCAGCAGCTCGCCGCCGGCGGTCTCCAGGCGCCGCTCGGTGACCATGATGGCGCCCTTGCCCTCACCCTTGTCCGTCAGGTGCGTGATGCGGTTGTGGCCCACCACGTCGGCGCTGGCCGGCAGCGGACGGTGCAGCCGCATGCGCTGCTCGCCATGCAGCAGCTTCACCCAGTCGATGCCCGTATCGGCCTCGCGCGCCCAGAAGCCCGGGTAGCCCAGCACCACGGCCTGCGAGGGCAGGGCGCGCAGCCCGCCCGGCGCCCCTTCGTAGAAAAAGGGCAGGGCGTCGGCGCACAGCGGATCGCTGCCCAGGCCCAGGCTCAAGGCATAGAGCATGGTGTCGCGCTCGCCATAGTGCTGGCGCACGGGCTCGAAGGGGCGCTGTTTCAGGTGGTCGTAGCGAATGGTCATGGAACGGGTCATCTCGGTAATTGATTGCGCTGGCGCAATACCAACAGCCTTCAAAACCGGCGCACCCCAACCCAGGGGCGCCGAGCAAGAGCCGCCTCGCGGCGAGGGCGCCGTCCCCCTCCCGCGAAGCGAGAGAGGGGGAAGCGGCGCAGCCGCTCAGGGGGTGCTCTTCTAGACAGGGTCCCAGCTGAAGACATCTGCCGAGCGGTCCAGCGGCACGAACGATGCCTTGAGCGCCGGCATGCCGTGCTCGGCAATGAACTGGGGCGACCAGCCCTCGCTGCGGTGCACCGAGCGCAGCGGGCGCGGCTGGCTCATGACGAAGATCTCGTTGTTGCGCACGGCGAAGACCTGGGCGTTCACGTCGCGGGCCGCGTCGGACAGCAGGTAGACGGCCAGCGGGGCGATCTTGTTGGGCGTCATCTGCTGGATCTTGGCCACGCGCGCCTGCTGCTCGGGCGTGTCGGTGGGGATGGAGCCGATCATGCGGCTCCAGGCGAACGGCGCGATGCAGTTGGAGCGCACGTTGAACTTCTGCATGTCCAGCGCAATGGACTTGGACAGGGCCGTCAGCCCCAGCTTGGCCGCGCTGTAGTTGGCCTGGCCCAGGTTGCCGATCAGGCCCGAGGTCGAGGTCATGTGCACGAAGGCGCCGCTTTCCTGCTCCTTGAAATGGTTGGCGGCCGCGCGGCTCATGTAGTAGCTGCCGTACAGGTGGACCTTGATGACGGCGTCCCACTCGTCCAGGCTCATCTTGTGGAAGAACCGGTCGCGCAGGATGCCGGCGTTGTTGACCACGCCGTCGATGCGGCCGAAGCTGTCCATGGCGCACTGCACGATGCGCCCCGCGCTGGCGGCCTCGGCCACGCTGTCGGTGTTGGCCACGGCCTGGCCGCCTGCGGCCTTGATCTCATCGACCACCTTCTGCGCCGGGCCGGCGTCCGTGCCCTCGCCCGTGGTGGAGGTGCCGATGTCGTTGACCACCACCTTGGCGCCCTCGGCCGCCATGGCCAGCGCCATGTCGCGCCCGATGCCGCCGCCGGCACCCGTCACCACCACTACCTTGTCCTGCATCATTTTCTGCGCCATGGCTGTCGTCCCCGTTCAGTGTTCGTTGGAAAGAAGTCGGGACCAAGGATGCCGGCAAACGCCGCACCGCGCCATTCGCCAATCACAAGGGCGGACTTCGCGGGAATGAAAGCAGGGGCGGACAGGCCGCGCCGGCCCAGCCTTCAGCGCGGCCAAAGGCTTGCTTAAGAAAACGCGGATTGCGGGCCGCCGCGCTTGCACCGACCATGGCGGCCATGACAGACAAGCAAGCTACCGACACCCTCGACGCCGCCGCGCTGGCGCATCTTCAGTCCTGGCAGGGCCGCAGCGAAACCCTGGCAGACAGCATCACGGCCGCGCCCGTGGCCGCGCTGTCGGCCACGCTGGACCGGGAAGACCCTGAGCCCGCCGACGGCACGGCGCTGCCGCCGCTGTGGCACTGGATGTACTTCCTGCCCCATGCACGCCAAAGCGAGCTCGGCCCCGACGGCCACCCGCGCCGTGGCGGCTTTCTGCCGCCCGTGCCGCTGCCGCGCCGCATGTGGGCCGGCGGGCGCCTGCGCTGGGAGGCAGGCAACGCGCTGCAGGTGGGCCAGAAGGTGCAGCGCCGCTCCACCATCGGCTCGGTCAGCCACAAGAGCGGCCGCTCGGGCGAGCT
>JGI11944J13513_1003306_pt1 | contig 10225 bp, 5 predicted proteins | sample TerdegcoTASludge_FD_13513 | JGI IMG/M metagenome (IMG submission 13513) | reverse complement strand
TCGTGGCGCTCCAGCGCCTCGCCGGTCTCGACCAGCGACAGGATGCGGCAGGTCGGCACGCCCAGGCTTTCCAGCATGGCGGCGGCCAGGACCTCGCGCACCCCGCCCTTCAACGTCAGCCGCCCGTCGGCGTGGCGCGACCAGGGCGTCTGGCCCGAACCTTTGGTTCCCAGGTCGAGGAGGCGGCCATTTCGGTTTTCCCTATTGCCTCCCTCGCGGAGGGAGACTGCTTGAGGGATTTCCCGCATCTGCGCCGCCAGGAAACCGCGCCCGTCGCCGATGTCTGGGTTGTAGGTGCGGAACTGATGGCCGTGATAGCGCATGGCGATCGGTCCCGGCTGGCCGGGCAGGGGATCGAAGCGGCCAAAGTGGCTCAGCCATTCCTCGTCGCTCAGCGTGTCCAGGCCGACGCTGGCCGCAGCGCGGTCGTTGCGCTCGCGCAGAATGGTCTGGGGGAAGTCAGCGGCCCGCACCGGATCGCCGAACTCGGGGCCGAGGTCGATGAAGCGCGGGTCGGGGCGATAGGCGGAGGAGACGGGCATGAAGCGGCAGATGCGCGTTCGACGCCCGTTTCGCAACCGCAACATCAAGGACGGTTCGGGGTTGAACCGGCGGGCGGCTTGCGTATTTTCAAACGCAGAGATCAGGTCCCGTTTCGCTGAACATGCGTCGGGGCCAGGCTGGCGCCGTCGTTCGACGGATGAATCCGGTCCGGCGTCCGTCGATAACCTGACGCCACGACAGTCCTTTTGATTTCGGAGACCGCCGTGGCCAAGAAGCTCACGCTCGACTTTCTCAAGACCGAAGCCGGTTCCGGCGCCGTGCTGGGCTTTGCGGCGCTCGCCGCCCTCGTCGTCGCCAACTCGCCCCTGTCCGCCGACTATTTCGCCTGGCTGAAGAGCGTCCACGTGCTTCAGGTCGGTCCCTTGCGGCTCGAAGAGACGATTTCAGGCTGGATCAAGGAAGGCCTGATGGCGGTCTTCTTCCTCGTGGTCGGGCTTGAGATCAAATACGAGATCCTCAAGGGCGAACTGAGCAATCCCAAGAAGCTGGCCCTGCCGATCATCGCCGCGATCGGCGGCATGGCGGTTCCGGGCCTCGTCTATCTGGCCGTCGCCGGGATGTTGGGCGGGCCGGGGCAGGGCTGGCCCATCCCTCTGGCCACCGACATCGCCTTCGCCCTGGCCGTCTTCGCCATGGTGGGCAAGGGTCTGCCCAGTTCGCTGCGGGTCTTCCTGCTGACCCTGGCCATCGTCGATGACCTGGGGGCCATCGCCCTGATCGCCGTCCTGTTCAGCCAGGGCGTGCAGTGGCTGCCGCTGCTGGGCGTGGCCGGTCTGCTGGCCGCCTTCGCCCTGCTGGGCCGTCGTCGCCTGGCCGGACCCTTCTGGGTCCTGGGCTTCGGCGCGGTCTGGTACCTGACCGTCCTGTCGGGCCTGTCGACGTCGCTGACGGCCGTGGCCTTCGCCATGATCGTGCCGGTCGCGCCGCGCCGCGAGACGTCGCAAAGCCCGTTGAAGGAGGCGATGCACGATCTGCACCCCTATGTGGCCTTCCTGGTCCTGCCCCTGTTCGCCTTCGCCAAGGCGGGGGTGTCCTTCGCCGGTCTGTCGCTGGAGCAGGCGTTTGCGCCCCTGGTCATCGCCATCGCCCTGGGTCTGTTCATCGGCAAGCAGGTCGGCGTCTTCGGCGCCGCCTGGCTGGCCGCCAAGCTGAAGATCGGCGACAAGCCCTCGGGGGCCAGTTGGCTGCAGCTCTACGGCGTCAGCCTGCTGTGCGGCATCGGCTTCACCATGAGCCTCTTCATTGGCGTCCTGGCCTTCCCCGGGGCGGTGGATTCGCCTGAGCAGATCGAGGTCAAGCTGGGCGTGATCGGCGGATCGGTGCTTTCGGCGGTGGCCGCCGCCGTGATTCTGAACCTTGCAGCGCGACGTCAGCAGCAAAGGGAAGAAGCGTCATCTGCCAAAATCTTGCAGTGAACGTTGATAATATTGACCTTGCGTAATCGGTTTTTGTCGCTTTCTCGCCACACGTAGAGCGACGTTGGCTGAAATCGCGACTCGCAGCTTAGCGGCTGCTTGTGGCTGTCCCGACCGTGGCTTACGCCTAGCAACGGAGAATTCACGCCGTTCAACGAGTGTGGATCGACAGGGACAGGAATCGCCACGGTCGCCGCGGGCGGCCGGGCCATAGAGCCGGGGAGCCGCCACATGCGTTTCAACCACATTCTTCGCTGCACGGCGTCGGCCGCCGTCGTCGGCGCCGTCGCCTTCGGGTTCGCGGGCGCCGCATCGGCCCAGGAGACGCCGACCACGGTGGATGACATCATCGTCACCGCTCAGAAGCGCGAACAGAGCCTGCAGGACGTGCCGATCGTGGTCACGACCCTGTCGCAGGAGGCCCTGAACGGCGCCGGCGTGCGCGACATCAAGGATCTGCAGATCCTGACGCCGGGCATGACCGTCACCTCGACTCAGTCGGAAGCCTCGACCACGGCCCGTATCCGGGGCGTCGGCACGGTCGGCGACAACCCCGGCCTGGAAAGCTCGGTCGGCGTGGTCATCGACGGCGTCTATCGCTCGCGCAACGGCGTCGGCTTCGGCGATCTGGGCGAACTGCAGCGCATTGAAGTGCTGAAGGGGCCGCAGGGCACCCTGTTCGGCAAGAACACCTCGGCTGGCGTCATCAACATCATCACCGAGGCGCCCTCGTTCACGCCGGGCTTCAGCGGGGAGGCGACCTACGGCAACTACGGCGCCTGGGGCGTCGCCGGTTCGGTCACCGGTCCGATCACCGACCAGATCGCAGGTCGTCTCTATGTGGCCAAGCGTGAGCGCGACGGCTTCTATGACGTCATCACCGGCGCCGGTCCGCGCACCGAGAAGGACGATCAGAACCAGAACTTCTGGACCGCTCGCGGACAACTGCTGATCCTGCCTTCGGACGATGTCTCGATCCGTCTGATCGCCGACTACTCCAAGCGCGACGAATACTGCTGCGTCTCCACCCAGGTCCGCACCGGCCCGACCTATGGCGCCATCACGGCGGTCGGCGGTCAGCAGCACGCGCCGGCTGCGGGCTTCGGTCCTCTGCCCTTCTCGCGCACGGCCTACGCCAACCGCGGCACGGGTCAGACGATGGAGGACATGGGCTTCTCGGCTGAGGCCAACATCGACATCCCGTCGTGGAACGCCACTCTGACCTCGATCAGCTCCTGGCGGAACTGGGAGGGCGTCAATGGCATGGACCTCGACTACACCACGGCCGACCTGCTCTATCGCCAGAATGACGGCGGCTATGGCTTCAAGCTGGAGAACCTGACCCAGGAGTTCCGCCTGGCCGGGGCCACCGACCGTCTGGACTGGCTGGTCGGCGCCTTCTTCACCAAGGAAAACATCAGCCGGGCTGACAGCTACTGGTATGGCGCCGGCTACACGCCCTTCCTGTCCCTGCTGCTTTCGTCGCAGCTGAACGCCGCCAACCCAGTCTTCCCGGTCAGCCCCAACGACATCGGCTGCTTCAGCCGGGCCGGCCAGACGGCCGCGGGCCTGAGCGGCTGTCTGGCGACGGGCGGCATGGCGCCGTCGGGACCCACGGCCGCGACCGGACCGGGCTTCGGCGTCGGCGAAGGCGTGCGCGACCACTACAGCCAGCGCACCGAGTCCTTCGCTCTCTTCACCAATAATACGGTGCACCTGACCGACCGGTTCGATCTGACCATGGGCCTGCGCTACTCCCAGGATCACAAGAGCCTGATGGCCCTGCAGGACAATGTCGGCACGAACGGCGCGGCCTGCGGCGGGACCCTGGCCAATGCTGCGGCTATCCAGGGCGTGTTCGGCGCGGCCATTGGCCCGCGCCTGATCGGCAACATCTGTCTGCCCTGGGCCAACCCGCAGTTCGACAACCGCCGCCTGTCCGAAGCAAACACCGGCGGCGAGTTCACCGGCACGATCAAGGCCAGCTATCGCTTCAACGACAGCGTCATGGCCTACGGCTCCTACGCCCACGGTTACAAGTCGTTCGGCTATAACCTGGACCGCGTGCAGACCGGCGTGACGCCGACGACTTCGCTCTACTTCCCGGCCGAAACCGTCGACAGCTATGAACTGGGCCTGAAGAACACCCTGTTCAACCGCAGCGTCCTGTTCAACCTCACCTACTTCCATCAGAAGTTCGAGGACTTCCAGCTCAACACCTTCCTGGGCACGGCCTTCGTGGTCGAATCCATCCCCGAGCTGAAGTCGCAGGGCTTCGACGCCGACTTCGTCTGGTTCACGCCGATCCAGGGCCTGTCCTTCACGAGCGGCGTGACCTACACCGACACCAAGTATGGCGTCTTCACCGCCGCCGACATGACCAACCCGGGCAACTTCCCGCAGCTGTCGCTGCTGCCGGGGGCGCGGGCTTCGTTCGCGCCGGAATGGTCGGCCACGGGTTCGGTGGCCTTCGACCGGTCCATCGGCTCGGGCCTGAAGGTCGGCTTCAACCTGTCGGCCAAGTATACGACCGAGTTCAACACCGGTTCGGACCTGCTGCCCTACAAGATGCAGGACGCCATGACCCTGCTGAACGGCCGCATCACCCTGGGCACGGAAGACGAGCGCTGGGCGCTGGACATCTGGGCCCAGAACCTGACGGACGAAGAGTACAAGCAGGTGGCCATCAACGCCCCCCTGCAAGGCTCGGCCTTCCAGTCGACGGTTCAGCCGAACGGCACCTACTACAACCCGGCGCTGGACACGCAGACCTACAACGCCTTCATGGGTCAGCCGCGCACCTACGGCGCGACCCTGCGCGTCAAATACTGATCGAGCTGTCACAGGCCTGATCGTTGAACCGGCCGGGGGCGACCCCGGCCGGTTTTTCGTTTCGGGTGTCGCTGTGAGGCCGAATTGGACAGGTGCGGGCATAGCGTACCCTCGACCCGGGACGGGAGGGGCGACAGAAGGCGGCGGCCGTCGTGCCGGACGCCGCAACGCCGGCGGCTCCGACAGGGGCCGATGGAACGGGCACCCCCCAAGCCGCGGCTCCGGCTTCGGCGGCGGCTGCAACGGCCGTCGCCGCACCGCCTGTCACCACCAAGAGCATCAGCCAAAAAGGCGTCCGCCGTTCGGATTGACGGCCCCGTTCCAGGCGGAAACAAAAAAGCGCCGCTCCGGGCAACCGGGGCGGCGCTTTGTCTTGGGCGGTCGCCCGGGCCTTAGTCGGCCAGGACCTGCGGTTCAGGCTCGTCCGCCAGTCGACGCTGACCGGCGAAGGCCTTGCTGATGCGGCGGCGACCCCAGTGGGCGATGTCGTCGATGATGGTGAAGATGGCCGGGATGTAGAGCAGGGACAGGAAGGTCGAGGAGATCAGACCGCCCAGGACGGCGATGGCCATGGGCGAGCGAAACTCGACGTCGGCGCCCCAGCCGATGGCCACGGGCACCATGCCCGCCCCCATGGCGAAGGTGGTCATCAGGATCGGCCGGGCCCGCTTGTGGGCGGCGTCCATGATGGCCTCCATGCGGCTCATCCCGCCCTTCTCGGCCATGATGACGTAGTCGACCAGAAGGATGGAGTTCTTGGCCGCGATGCCCATCAGCATCAGCACCCCGATCAGCGACGAGATCGAGAAGCTGGAGCCGCCGATCTTCAGCGCCACGAAGGCGCCCCCGATGGCCAGGGGCAGGGCCGCCATGATGGTGATCGGATAGGCGAAGCTTTTGAACAGCAGCACCAGAACCGCATACATCAGCAGGATGCCGGTGCCGAAGGCGATGGCGAAGCCGGTGATCATCTCCTGGATGAACTCCTGGTCGCCGGCGGGGACCTGACGCACGCCCTCGGGCAGCTTCTGGACCGAAGGCAGTTTCTGCACCCGCTGGGAGGCGTCGCCGCTGCGGATGCCGTCCAGCTCGGCCGTGATCGAGGCGATGCGCGAGCGGTCCTGACGGCTGACGGTGGCCGGGCCGGCGCCGAACTCGATGTCGGCCACGGCGCTCAGCGGCACGGCGGCGCCCGAGGCGGTGGGCACGCGCAGGGTCTCCAGCACGTTCAGGTCCTGACGGGCCTTTTCGGTCAGTTGCAGCCGGATCGGCACCTGACGGTCGCCGAGATTGTATTTGGGCAGGTTCTGATCGACGTCGCCCAGGGTGGCGACGCGCACGGCCTGAGAGATGGTGCCGGTCGAGACGCCGGCCAGGGCCGCTTCGTCGGGACGCGGGGTGACCAGGATTTCCGGGCGGGCGATGGCGGCGGTGTTGACCACATTGGCCAGGCCCGGCACGCCGCGCATTTCGTCCTCGACCTTGCGGGCCGCGGCCGTCAGGGCGGTCGGATTGTCGCCCAGGATGGCGAAGGTGTAGCGGGTGCCGTCGCTGGGGCCGCCGCCCTGCTGGGCGATGCCGGCGCTGATGCGGGCGCCGGGGATGGCCTTCAGCTGGTCGACCATCTCACGGGAGAAGGCCTGCTGGCTCAGCTTGCGGTCGCCCTTCTTGACCATGTCGGCATAGACATTGGCCTGATTGACGTCCTGACCGCCGACGGCGGCGTAAACCGACGTCACCTCGGGCCGGGCCTGAAGCTCGCGGGTCACGCGCTGCACCACGGCGTCGGTTTCACGCAGGGTGGCGCCGGGCGGCAGCTGGATCTGGAAGGCGGCGCGCGACTGATCGCCTGAAGGGCTGAACTCGAACGGCAGGGTCGGGACCAGCATGATCGAGCCGATGAAAACCGCCGCGCCGAAGCCGAACACCTTCCAGCGGTTGCCCAGGCACCAGCGCAGCGCGCGCAGATAGCCCGGCATCCACATGGGGTCCTTGTCCTCATGCTTGGTGTGCTTCAGCAGATAGGCCGCCATCAGGGGCGTCAGCGTCCGCGCCACGATCAGGGAGAAGGCCACCGAGACGCAGGCCGCCAGGGCGAAGGCCTTGAAGAACTGGCCGATGATGCCCGGCATGAAGCCGACCGGGGCGAAGACGGCGATGATGGTCGAGGTGGTGGCCACGACCGCCAGGCCGATCTCGTCGGCGGCCTCCATCGAGGCGTCGTAGGGCGTCTTTCCATCGCGCATGTGCCGCACGATGTTCTCGATCTCGACGATGGCGTCATCGACCAGGATGCCGATGGTCAGCGACAGGGCCAGCAGCGTCACCACGTTCAGCGACTGATCCATCGGGCCGAGGATGGCGAAGGTCGGGATCAGNGACATCGGCATGGCCGTCGCCGCGATCAGGGTCGCCCGCCAGTCGCGCAGGAAGATGAAGACNACGATGACCGCCAGGACGGCGCCCAGNANCAGGGCCTCGATNGAGGCGATGTANCTTTCCTCGATGTATTTCACGCTCGAGGTGACCTGNTCGATGGTCAGNTCGGGGTGGGCCTCGTCGATCTTGGCCACCTCGGCGCGGACNTTTTCGGCCACCTTGACCTCGCTGGCCTCGCGCGAGCGCAGGAAGTTGAAGGTGACGGCCTCCTGGCCGTTATAGCGGGCCAGACGGCGCGGTTCGGTCCACTTGTCCTCGACCACGCCCAGGTCGCCCAGGCGGACCGTGCGACCGCCGCCCAGGGGCACCAGGGTCTGGCGCAGTTGCTCGACCGAGCCGGCCGATCCCAGGGTGCGGATGGCGCGCTCGGACCCGGCCACGGTGACGCGGCCGCCGGGCTGGTCGGAGTTGACGTTGGTAAGGGCCTGGCTGACCGCCGCCGCTGTCACGCCGTAGGAGGCCAGGCGGTCGGGGTCCAGTTCGACGCGCATCTCGCGGTTCACGCCGCCCGAGCGGTTGACCTCGCCCACGCCGCCCAGCGCCAGCAGGGCGCGGCTCATCTCGTTGTCGATGAACCAGCTGATCTGTTCCGGCGTCATGGTCGGCGAGCGGACCACATAGGTGATCAGGGCGTCGCCGGTGATGTCGATGCGCTGGACCGTCGGTTCCTGCATGTCCTGAGGCAGGGTGGCGCGCACGCCGCTCATGGCGTTGCGCACGTCATTGGTGGCGCGCTCGGTGTCGGTGCCCAGTTCGAACTCGATGGTGGTCGAGGAGACCCCGTCCGAGATGTTCGAATAGATGTGGCGCACGCCCGACAGGCCGGCGATCGAATCCTCGATCGGGCGGGTGACCTGCACCTCCATCTCGCTCGGCGCCGCGCCCGGGCGGGCGGCGGTGACGGCGACCAGGGGGAAGTCGATGTCGGGGTTGTTGTTGATCCGCATCCCCATGAAGCCGATCACGCCGCTGATCGTCAGCAGGATGAACAGCAGGATGATGGGGATGGGATTCTTGATGGCCCAGGAGGAGATCTGGTTCATGGCCGGGCCTTACTTCTTGGCCGGGGCGGCCGTGACGACGGGCGCCGGAGCCGTCTGTCCGGTCGAGACCGTCACCTTGTCCCCGTCGTTGAGGAAGCCGGCGCCCTGAACCACGACGCGCACACCGGGTTCAATGCCGCTGACCGAGGTTTGGTCGTCGCGGCGCGACAGCACCGTCACCGGTCGGAAATGCGCCGCCGACTGGGCGTCCAGCACGAAGACGCCCGACTTGTTGTTGCGGTAAAGGACGGCGCCGGTCGGCACCACGGTCGCGGGCTGGGCGCCGGCGTCGATGCTGGCGCGAGCGAACATGCCGGTCTTCAGGCCGCTGGCCGGCGACAGGGTGATGCGGGCGAGGCCGAGACGGGTCTGGGCGTCGACCTGGGGCGTGACGATGCGGACGGTGCCGGTGGTCGTGACGCCTTCGTTGGAGTTGACCGTCGCCGTCTGACCCGCGCGCAGGGCGGGCAGGTCGGTTTCGGGCACCTGGGCGTCCAGTTCGAGGCGGCCGTCGCGGACCATGCGGAACAGTTCGGTTCCGGCGGCGACGATCTGGCCCTTGGTGACGCTGCGGCTGATGATCTGGCCCGAGACGGGGGCCTTGATCTCGCTCTGGGCCAGACGGGTGCGGGTCTCCGACAGGGCGGCGCGGGCCGAGGTCAGATTGGCCTGGGAGGCGCGCTGGTCGGCCAGGGCGGAGTCCAGGGAGGCCTGGCTGAGGAAGCCGCGGGTCTTCAGTTCCTGGGCGCGAGCCAGCGCCGCGTCGTCGCGGGCGGCGTTGGCCTCGGCGGTCTGCACGCCCGCCTGCTGTTGGCGCAGCTGGGCCTGAAGCAGGGCGTCGTTCAGCTTGACCAGCACCTGGCCCTGACGAACATAGGTTCCTTCATCGACATAGACGCCCACGGCGGTCAGGCCGCCCGTCTCGGCGCCGACCGGCACCTCTTCCCAGGCGGAGACCGTGCCCGAGGCGACGATGACGCGCGGCAGGGCGGTCAGGGTCGCGGTGGCGGTGCTGACGGTCTGGCGCGAGGCGCCGGCGGGCTTGTCGCCGGCCTTCGTCTTGTCGTCGCCGTGTCCGCCGCAGGCGGCCAGAGTCAGGGCGGCGGCCGCAGCCAGCAGCAGGGCCGGGGCGGCGCCCGGAATACGAAGGGTGTTCGCCACGTGCGAGGATCCTTGAAGGGTCGGTGCAGGGAGGGCGCGAACCTTCTGTCCGGCGCCGGACGCGAGTTTGATAGCTACGCTTCATAGCGTTTCAGCGAGCGGTTCTCAAACCTCGCACACCACCATTACCGCGAAGTAATCCGTTGGCCGTGACGGGGAAATCGCGGCGATCAGGGACGGTCGCGCGCCGGCAGGGCGGCGACCTCGGCCTCGGTCAGGCGCTTGACGACGCGAACCCGGCAGGGGGTGATCGGCGGCGCGCCGGTCGGAACAACCTGGGTCCAGTCACCGGTGCAAAGACTCGTCATCCCGCGCTGGGGCAGGAAGGCGATGCCGATGGCGCTTTCCAGATCGGGGCAGTAGCTGGCGGTTTCCAACTGGAACACCGTCTTGCCCGAACCGCGGATATAGAGGGCTTGATCGCGGACGCGGAAGCTCTGGATCTGGTCCTGGAAAACGCACTGACGCACCGGCGCAGCCGACGCGGTCTGTTCGGTCGACGCGGTCGGGGCGCATCCGGTCATGGCGACAAGGCCAGAAGCGGCGACCAGCAGGGAGGGAATGAGGCGCGACATGGCAGACTCCGTGAAAGCGGTGCAGTTACCTAACATCGGAATGATGAACCTCGGCTGTCTAAGCGCCCGAACACGTCCTCGGGTTGCACCGGTCGGCGACGAAGCGCGTCGGGGACAGGCGGTCCTGGGCCGCGCGCGGCAGTGGCGAGGGCTGGCCCAGCAGCCGGGCCGCGATGTCTTCGCCCAGCAGGGGGGC
>JGI11944J13513_1003305_pt1 | contig 10226 bp, 9 predicted proteins | sample TerdegcoTASludge_FD_13513 | JGI IMG/M metagenome (IMG submission 13513) | reverse complement strand
CCATCGTTCAAGGCGTGGTCAAGAACATCACCGAATACGGTGCGTTCGTGGACCTGGGCGGCATCGACGGCCTGCTGCACATCACCGACATGGCATGGCGCCGCGTGCGTCATCCTTCGGAAGTCGTGCAGGCTGGCCAGGAAATCACTGCCAAGATCCTCAAGTTCGACACCGAGAAGAACCGTGTCTCGCTGGGTCTGAAGCAAATGGGCGACGACCCGTGGATGGGCGTTTCGCGCCGCTATCCCTCGAGCACCCGCCTGTTCGGCAAGGTCACGAACATTGCCGACTACGGCGCGTTCGTCGAGCTGGAACCCGGCATCGAAGGCCTGGTGCACGTCTCCGAAATGGACTGGACCAACAAGAACATTGCTCCGACCAAGCTCGTGACCCTGGGTGACGAAGTCGAAGTCATGGTGCTGGAGATCGACGAAGACAAGCGTCGCATCTCGCTGGGCATGAAGCAGTGCAAGGCCAACCCCTGGCAAGAGTTCGCACAGAACACCAAGCGCGGCGACCGCGTCAAGGGCCCGATCAAGTCGATCACCGACTTCGGCGTGTTCGTGGGTCTGGCTGCCGGCATCGACGGCCTGGTGCACCTGTCCGACCTGTCCTGGAACGAGCCCGGCGAAGCTGCCGTGCGCAATTACAAGAAGGGCCAGGAAGTCGAAGCCATCGTGCTGGCCGTGGACGTCGAGCGCGAGCGCATCTCCCTGGGCATCAAGCAGCTGGACAGCGATCCCTTCACGACCTTCGTGACTGTGAACGACAAGGGCCAGATCGTGTCGGGCAAGGTCAAGACGGTGGACGCACGCGGTGCTGAAATCGACCTGGGCGAAGACATCGTCGGCTACCTGCGCGCTTCGGAAATCGCCGTGGACCGCGTGGAAGATGCCCGCTCGGTGCTGAAGGAAGGCGACGAGATCACCGCCGTGGTGGTCAATGTGGATCGCAAGACCCGCAACATCCAGCTGTCGATCAAGGCCAAGGACCAGGTTGACCAGCAAGAAGCCATGGCTTCCCTGTCCGCCCAGTCGGCCAAGGAAAACGCCGGCACGACCAGCCTGGGCGCCCTGCTGCGCGCCAAGCTGGACAACTCCGACAAGTAATCAGCAGCCAGTCTGCTGACCGCTGAAGGTCGGATGCGACGGGTGCCTCCGGGCGCCCGTCGCCATTTCAACCCCTGATTCCTATCCTTGATGACCCGATCCGATCTCGTCGAAGAACTCGCAGCACGCTTTGGCCAACTGAGCCAGCGCGACGCCGAGCAGGCCGTCAAGACGATTCTTGACGCCGTCAGCGATGCCCTGGTGCGCGGCCATCGCATCGAAATCCGCGGCTTTGGAAGTTTCTCGGTCAACCACCGCCCGCCCCGCATGGGCCGCAATCCCCGCAGCGGCGAGGCCGTCCACATTCCGTCCAAGCGCGTGCCGCACTTCAAGCCCGGCAAGGCCCTGCGCGAAGCCGTGGACCTGCGCCCCGGCGCGGCGCCCGACACGGTTGCCGCCAGCTCCGCAGGCACCGGCCCTGCCGCCTGAAAGCCGGCTTGCCGGCTGCGCGCACTGCAGCCGTCGTCACCGCCAGGCTCTAGAATCGTTCCCGTCACACAAGGGAACACATGAAGTACTTCCTGTGGCTGCTCAAGGCGGCCATTTTTTTTACGCTGTTCGCCTTCGCACTGAACAATCAGCAGGACGCGACGGTGCACTTCTTCTTCGGCACCTCCTGGACTGCGCCGCTGGTACTGGTGGTGCTGGCGGCCTTCGCCCTGGGCCTGATCGTGGGCGTGCTGGGCATGGTGCCGCGCTGGCTCAAGCACCGCAATGCCGCGCGCTCGACCCAGGTCCCCGCGCCTGCAGCCGAAGGAGCGGCGCCAGCCACGGCGCCCAAGGCGTCCCCCTCCCCCATCCTGCCGGGCGACGTGCATGGAATTTGATCTGAGCTGGATACTGCTGGGCCTGCCCGTGGCCTTCGTGCTGGGCTGGCTGGCCTCGCGCTGGGACCTGCGGCAGATTCGCGCCGAAAACCGCCAGGCACCCAAGGCCTACTTCAAGGGATTGAACTTCCTGCTCAACGAGCAGCAGGACAAGGCCATCGACGCCTTCATCGAAGCCGTGCAGAACGACCCCGACACCTCGGAGCTGCACTTCGCCCTGGGCAATCTCTTTCGCCGCCGCGGCGAATACAACCGCGCCGTGCGCGTGCATGAGCACCTGCTGTCGCGCGGCGACCTCAGCCGCGTGGACCGCGACCGCGCCCAGCACGCGCTGGCCCAGGACTTTCTGAAGGCAGGCCTGCTCGATCGCGCCGAGGACGCGCTGCGCCGCCTGGAAGGCACGGCCTTCGAGGCCGAGGCCCGCCTGGCCCTGCTGGCCATCTACGAGCGCTCGCGCGACTGGACACAGGCCGCCGCCATTGCTCGCCGCATGCAGGATGCCAACCAGGGGGACTTCAGTGGCCGGCTGGCGCACTACCTGTGCGAAGACGCCCAGTCCTTGCTCACGCAGGGCCAGCAGGCCGAGGCGCTGCAGCGGCTGCAGCAAGCCATCACCACAGCACCCCAGGCTGCGCGACCGCGCCTGGAGCATGCCCAGCTGCAGCATCGCATGGGGCAATCGGCCCAGGCCTTGCAAACGCTGGAGAGCCTGGCCGAGCAGTCCCCCGCCGCGCTGCCGCTGGCAGCCCAGTTGCTGGTGGACATCGCCGCCGCCACAGGCCAACGCCAGCATGTCCACCAGCTGCTCAGCCAGCAATACACCCAGGCACCTTCGCTGGACCTGCTGCAGGCGTTGGTTGCGCTGGACGCTCAAATTGAAGAACAGAGCACCGATGGTGAAACCAAGGCACCGGGACGCGCCCGCCTGGTCCAGCATCTGGACCGGGAACCTTCCCTGGTGGCTGCTGCGCAGTGGCTGGCTGGCGAGAAACTGTCCGAGGAGCAATACCACCCAGCCGTGCAACGCGCGCTGGACCACGCCGCCAAACCGCTGACCCGCTATCGCTGCGCGGCCTGCGGCTTCGAGGCGCGCCAGCATTTCTGGCACTGCCCCGGCTGCCAGAGCTGGGACAGCTACCCGGCCCGGCGCGTCGAGGAGCTGTGATGGGTTGGGATGGCGAAAGGCGGCCATATCCCCGGCACCGCGTCACCCCCATTGGCAAACACGGCATGGCCAGTGTATTTTCAGAGTATTCCTAGAAACCGCCCTGGAGGGCGCGTGGCCATTGGCTTTGGGCGCGTGCGGCCGAGCCTGCGCCGGCCTCCTGGAGCCCGCGACTGCCTGGCGGCACGCCAGAGGCCTGCATAAGATGCTTCTGGGTCGCAATGTTGCGGCCCTCAACATTGAGGGATCAGGAGGTTTGTATGTTCAGAAAATTGATGGCTGGCTTCATTGCGCTGCTGTGGTCCGTGATGGCTTTGGCCGCTGTGGAAGCCAATAAGGCGAATGAAGCCGAACTGACATCCATCAAGGGCATAGGCCCGGCCATGTCGGCACGCATTCTCGAGGAACGCAAATCCGCCCCCTTCAAGGACTGGCCCGACTTCATCGCACGGGTCAAGGGTGTGGCGGAACCGACAGCCACCAAGTTTTCGGGCGAAGGCCTGACTGTCAACGGCAGCAGCTACAAAGGCCACAGCGCCAAGCCTGATGCCAAGGACACTGCGGCCAAGGGGGGCAAGGACACGGCGGCCCAGGGCACCAAGCCGACCAAGGAGCAGGCGGCAAAGCCGGCCACTCCAGCCAAGGCCGGCTCGGCCTCCTGAAGACGCGAACTGTCTCTATCCAACCCGCTTCGGCGGGTTTTTCATGCGTACGACCCTCGGGGTATGCGCGGCCATAGCCTGAAACATGCTCAGGTTTTCATAGCGAAGCAAAAAACCTTGCCCGTAAAATGGACCGCCCATGCCCCTGATCACCCTCATACTCCTACCCTTCATCGGCAGCCTGATTGCCGCAATGCTGCCCGCCAATGCGCGCAATACGGAGTCGACTCTGGCCGGCGTGATCGCATTGGGCTGTGCCATACAGACCGCATTGCTGTTTCCACAGATCGCCGATGGGGAAGTGCTGCGCCAGGAGATCGAGTGGCTGCCGGCACTGGGACTGAACCTGGTGATCCGCATGGACGGCTTTGCCTGGATGTTCTGCATGCTGGTGCTGGGCATAGGCTCGCTGGTCGTGCTGTATGCGCGCTACTACATGTCGCCGGCCGATCCCGTGCCGCGCTTTTTCTCGTTCTTTCTGGCCTTCATGGGCGCGATGGCTGGCGTGGTGCTGTCGGGCAACATCATCCAGATTGCCTTCTTCTGGGAGCTGACCAGCCTCTTCTCCTTTCTTCTGATCGGATACTGGCACCATCGCAAGGATGCACGCCGCGGCGCGCGCATGGCGCTGACGGTGACGGGCACAGGCGGCCTGGCCATGCTGGCCGGCATGCTGGTGCTGGGCCACATCGTGGGCAGCTATGACCTGGACAACGTGCTCATCGCCGGCCAGCAGGTGCGTGACCACCAGCTGTACCTGGTCGCCCTGGTGCTGATCCTGCTGGGCGCGCTGACCAAGAGTGCGCAGTTCCCCTTCCACTTCTGGCTGCCGCACGCCATGGCCGCGCCCACGCCGGTGTCGGCCTATCTGCACTCCGCCACCATGGTCAAGGCCGGCGTGTTCCTGCTGGCGCGCATGTGGCCCGTGCTCGGTGACACCGATGCCTGGTTCTGGCTAGTGGGCGGAGCCGGCGCGGCAACCCTGCTCATCGGCGGCTATCTGGCCATGTTCCAGCACGATCTCAAGGGATTGCTGGCCTATTCGACGATTTCCCACCTGGGCCTGATCACGCTGCTGCTGGGCCTGAACAGCAAGCTGGCCGCCGTGGCTGCGGTGTTCCACATCATGAACCACGCGACCTTCAAGGCCTCGCTTTTCATGGCCGCGGGCATCGTCGACCATGAAAGCGGCACGCGTGACATCCGCCGGCTTTCGGGCCTGCGGCACATGATGCCCATCACGGCCACGCTGGCCTGCGTGGCCAGCGCGGCCATGGCGGGCGTACCGCTGCTCAACGGCTTCCTGTCCAAGGAGATGTTCTTCGCCGAGACCGTCTACCTGGATGCCGCTCCCTGGGTGCGCACGGCCTTGCCGGTGGCAGCCACGGTGGCGGCCATGTTCAGCGTGGCCTATTCGCTGCGCTTCACCATCGACGTCTTCTTCGGCCCCAAGGCCACCGACCTGCCGCATGACCCGCACGAGCCTCCGCACTGGATGCGCGTGCCCGTCGAGCTGCTGGTACTGGCCTGCCTGGTGGTGGGCATGCTGCCGGCGTGGGCGGTGGGCAGCTTTCTCGCAGCGGCCGCCACGCCCGTGGTCGGCGGCGACCTGCCCGAGTACAGCCTGGCCATCTGGCACGGCTGGAACATGCCCTTGATCATGAGCCTTGTGGCGTTGATTGGCGGCATCCTGCTGTACATGCTGCTGCGCTGGCAGCGCCAGGCCGGCCATATGGATACCGCGCCGCTGGTGGGCACGCTCAGCGGCCAGCGTGTTTTCGAGAACCTGCTGGCCCGCCTGTCCCTGCTGGGCCGCTGGTCGCGCCGGCGCCTGTCCACCATGCGCCTGCAGTGGCAGATGCTGTGGCTGGTCTGCACCGCCGTGCTGGCTGGCGTTCTGCCGCTGTGGCTGCAAGGCATCAAGCTGGGAGACCGGAGCATGCTGCCGCTGTCGCCCGCCTTCGTGATGCTGTGGGCCGTGGGCATTCTCTGCGCCCTGGGTACGGCCTGGAAGGCCAAGTACCACCGGCTGACGGCGCTGATCATGCTGGGCGGCGCCGGCCTGTGCACCTGCCTGACCTTCCTGTGGTTCTCGGCGCCTGACCTGGCGCTGACCCAGCTGGTCGTCGAGGTCGCCACCACGGTGCTGATGCTGCTGGGCCTGCGCTGGATGCCCAAGCGCGACAAAAGCCTGCACATTCCCGTGCTGTCCGCCGAGCTGCGCGCCCGCTCGCGCCGCATGCGTGACCTGCTGCTGTCGCTGGTTGCAGGTGGCGGCATGGCCTGGCTGGCCTTCGCCATGATGAGCCGCCCCTTCTATGACGGGGCCTCCACCTTCTTCCTGGAACATGCGCTCAGCGATGGCGGCGGCACCAATGTGGTCAACGTCATGCTGGTGGACTTCCGGGGCTTCGACACCTTCGGCGAGATCGTGGTGCTGGGCATCGTGGCCCTGGTCGTCTATGCTCTGCTCAGGCGCTTTCGCCCGGCCCGCGAGACGCTGGACCTGCCCGAGCAGCAGCGCTACATGCCTGGCGACCTGCAGACCGATCTGTTCAATCCGCGCAACGCAGGCGATACGGCCGTGGGCTACCTGATGGTGCCCGCCGTGCTGGTGCGGCTGCTGCTGCCGTTTGCCGCCCTGGTTTCCGTCTACATCTTCATGCGTGGCCACAACGAGCCCGGCGGCGGCTTCGTGGCCGGCCTGGTGTTCTCGGTCGCCTTGCTGATGCAGTACATCATCTCCGGCACGCAGTGGGTCGAGGCCCACCTGCCGATCTTCCCGCGCCGATGGATCGGTGTCGGCCTGCTGTTCGCACTGGGTACCGGCATGGGCTCCATCGTGGCCGGCTATCCCTTTCTCACCAGCCACACCTTCCATATGACCCTGCCAGTCGTCGGCGACGTGCATCTCGCCAGCGCCCTGTTCTTCGACATCGGTGTGTTCTCGCTGGTGGTCGGCGCGACCATGCTCATTCTGACGGCCATCGCCCACCAATCGGTGCGCAGCCACCGCTACCACGCCCGTCTGCTGGAGGAGCAGCAGCAACAGGCCGAAGAGGCCGAAGCCGCCGTGCAGCAGGCCACCGCTGCAGCGCTTGCACGAGGAGGTTTCTGATGGAAGTCGTGCTTGCCATTGCCATCGGCGTACTGACGGGCTCGGGCGTGTGGCTGCTGCTGCGCCCACGCACCTACCAGGTCATCATGGGCCTGGCCCTGCTGTCTTACGCAGTCAACCTGTTCATCTTCAGCATGGGCCGCCAGGGCCTGGCCATCGACAAGGAGCCCGTGCTGCGCGCCGGCGTGCCGCAGGATCTTGCGCACTATGCGGATCCCATGCCGCAGGCGCTGGTGCTCACGGCCATCGTGATCGGCTTTGCCATGACGGCACTGTTCCTGGTGGTGCTGCTGGCCTCGCGCGGCACCACGGGCACCGACCATGTGGACGGAGCCCATTCCCGCACCGAGCAGGAGATGCCATGAACGAGCTGACCGCCCGTCTCATGCCGCACCTGATGCTGGCGCCCATCGTGCTGCCCATGCTTTCGGCAGCGCTGATGCTGTTGCTGCGCGAAGAGCGCCAGCGCCTCAAATTCGCTCTTGGACTGGTATCCACCCTGATGGGGCTGGGCGTGGCCGTGATGCTGATGCTGTGGACCGACCAGGCCGGCGCGCCCGTCAACCTGGGCGTCTACATGCCGGGCAACTGGCCCATGCCCTTCGGCATCTCGCTGGCACTGGACCGCCTGACCGGCATGATGCTGGTGCTGACCTATACGGTGGCCCTGGCCTCGCTGGTCTTCTCCAGCGCCCGCTGGCACCGCGCGGGGATGCACTTTCACTCGCTGTTCCAGTTTCAGCTGATGGGCCTGAGCGGCGCCTTCCTCACGGCGGACCTGTTCAACCTGTTCGTGTTCTTCGAGATCATGCTCGCGGCCTCCTATGGACTGGTCCTGCATGGTTCCGGGCGGACGCGCATCCAGGCGGGCCTGCACTACATCGCCATCAATCTTGCAGCCTCGTCGCTGTTCCTGATCGGCGTGTCCATGCTCTACGGCCTGACCGGCACGCTGAACATGGCCGACCTGGCACGTGCCATCCCCCAGGTCAGCAGCGACGACCGCGGGCTGCTGCATTCGGCCGCTGCCATCCTGGGCATTGCCTTCCTGACCAAGGCAGCCATGTGGCCGCTGAACTTCTGGCTGGTGCCGGCCTACAGCGCAGCCACCGCTCCCGTGGGCGCCGTGTTCGCGCTCATGACCAAGGTGGGCGTCTACGTGGTGCTGCGGCTGTGGACGCTGCTGTTCAGCTCCGAGGCCGGCGCCTCCGCCCTGTTCGGCAGCACCTGGCTGATCGTCGGCGGCATGCTGACCATGGCCTTCGGCGGCCTGGGCATGCTGGGCTCGCAGCGGCTGACGCATATCGCGGGCTTTGCGGCCGTTCTCTCTTCGGGCACCTTGCTGGCCGCCACGGGGTTTGGCCAGAACGCCTTGACGGCCGGGCTGCTGTACTACCTGCCCAGCTCCACCCTGGCCGTGAGCGCCCTGTTTCTGATCGCCGACGTGGTGGACCGCTGGCGCGTGGATGACGATGCGGGCGAGCCCTATGAGGATGACGAGGCTCCCTTCCTCAACGCCGAACTGCTGCCCACAGAGGGCTTCAACCTCGACGAATCCGAAGAGGTGCTGATCGGCCGCGCCATTCCCGCAGCGGCCGCCTTCATCGGCCTGAGCTTCATGCTGGCCACCCTGGTGGTCACCGGCCTGCCCCCGCTTTCGGGCTTTGTGGGCAAGTTCGCCATGCTGTCTGCCCTGCTCAACCCGCTGGGCCTGGGCAACTCCAGCGGCTTCCAGGCCGGCTGGGCCGGCTGGGTGCTGGTGGCGCTGATGATCGCCACGGGACTGCTCGCCCTGCTGTCGCTGGTGCGCGCCGGCATACGCCATTTCTGGGCGACCGAGGAGCAGAACTCGCCCTCGTTGCGTGTGGCCGAAGGCCTGCCCATCGCCGTGCTGCTGGCCTGCTGCGTGGCGCTCACCGTGCAGGGTGGCCAGCTGATGGGCTACACGCAGCGTGCGGCCGATGCGCTGCTGGCGCCCGATGTCTATGTGCGCTCCGTCATGGGCACGCAGCCGGAGCCGAGCCCGGCAGAAAAGAAGGCGCGGCTGGAAGCCGGCCCCGAAGGCGCCGCGCGCGCCGCTGCCCAGGCCAGCGGCGCGCCCATGCCCGCAGGCATAGGCGATGCAGGCCCAACGGCCGGCAAGGAGGATTCCCGATGATGAAAACCCTGCTGCCCGCGCCGCTGCTGTCGGTGGCGCTGTTCCTGCTGTGGCTGCTGCTCAACCGCTCGTTCAGCAGCGGCCAGATCCTGCTGGGCGCCCTGCTGGGCCTGTTGCTGCCGCTGCTGCTGCGCGGCCTGCGCCCCTTGCCCGTGCGCGTGCGCCATCCGCTGACCATCGTGCGCCTGGGGCTGCGCGTGGTCTGGGACACCTCGGTGTCCAACTTCAACGTCGTGCGGTTCATGCTGTTTCCAGGCATGCGCAAGCACCCGGCCAACTTCGTGCGCATCCCGCTGGAACTGCGCGACCCCAACGGCCTGGCCGTGCTCGCCATGATCGTGTGCATCACGCCCGGCACGGCCTGGGCCGAGATCTCGCGCGACCGCTCCCAGCTCATGCTGCATGTGCTGGAGGTCGATGACCCCGAAGAGATCGTCCAGCACGTCAAGCGCTCCTACGAGCGCCCCCTGATGGAGATTTTCGAATGATGCCCTGGTTCCACTGGACTTTGATGTTCGCGCTGGGCCTGCTGGTCGCCGCCATGGGCTGCGCCGTGCTGCGCCTGCTCAAGGGCCCGCACGCCCAGGATCGCGTGCTGGCGCTGGACTGCATGTACCTCAACGGCATGCTGGCCATGCTGCTGATGGGCATCATCTATGACAGCACCAGCTATTTCGAGGCCGCCCTGCTGGTTGCGCTGTTCGGCTGCGTGGGCTCCACGGCCATGGCCAAGTTCCTGCTGCGCGGCGAGGTGATCGAATGATGCCGGAAACCACCACGCTGCCGCTGTGGTGCCAGATCCTGGTGGCTGTGCTGGCGCTGGGCGGCGCCATCATCGCCTTTCTGGGCTCCATGGGCCTGTGGCGCCTGGACAGCTATTTCGAGCGCGTGCATGCGCCTTCCATCATCGCCACCATGGGCTGCTGGCTGATCATGCATGCCACCTGGATCTACTTTTCCGTCAGCGGACAGAGCCTGGCCGTGCATGCGCTGCTGATTGCGGTGTTCATCTCGGTGACCGTTCCCATCACGACCATCTTCCTGATGCGTGCAGCCCTGTTCCGCGCACGCCGTGCGGGCCAGGACGTGCCGCCGCCGCTGAGCAGCGTCGTGCGCAACGAGCCGGCCGAACACCCGGACGTCTGAAGCGCAATCGGGCCTGAAAATACCCGCCGATGCGGCAGGCA
>JGI11944J13513_1003300_pt1 | contig 10237 bp, 10 predicted proteins | sample TerdegcoTASludge_FD_13513 | JGI IMG/M metagenome (IMG submission 13513) | reverse complement strand
CTACCTGATTGAAGAGTTTGGCGGTCCACCCACGCCCGCCATCGGCTTGGCAATTGGCTTGGAACGGACCCTCCTTGCCCTGCCCGAACCAAAAACCGCTCCGCTCCGGCAAATGGTGTTTGTCGTCTGGACCGGCGCTGAGGAACTGCCCGCGGCCCGGGAATTAGTTGACCGGCTCCGGACAGAAAACATCCCCGCCCTTATCAGTTACGAAACCCCGAAANTGAAACGCCAGTTTCACCTTGCCGACCTTGCCCAGGCCCGGCTCTGTGTTGTTGTTGGTGCCGANGAACTGAAGCGCGGGGTTTACGGGCTCAAAGACCTNTCATCCGGNGCGCAAACNGAGGTTTCCCATGCCGATATTGTCAACCGCATCCGGGAAATCCTCAACTCTTAACGCCCAAAGCGGTTGTCAATCGGTCCCGGCAAGGACATATTCGGTAATCGCCACATTGCCATTACCGGTCAGTATCACCGCCACATTCCACCGTCCCGGATGGCCTGGTGGCAACTCCAGCCACACGCAGCCCTGACCCTGGGCATCACGCTCCACCTGCAACTCCTTCTTCGCCATCACACCGCCGAATCCATCGCTGTTGATTTCAGCCCAATCTGGCTCCTCACCTCTGGGCCAGGCGACAAGAATCACCTCGGACTCGGCACCGCCCCGCACCTGCCACTCGTAATCAAAAAGCAGCCTGCGCACCGGACCACGGATAAAAGGCGCCATTATCACCGGACGGTTGTTCGGCAACGGTTCCAGCCGCAGGTTGCAACCCTGGGCGATTGACAGCACATAACTTACCACCGGCTCGGGCTCCTCGGATGCGGCAACTGGTGGTGTCTCCGGTATCGTTGGCTCGGGTGGTATTACCGGTTTTGATCCGCTCATCTCCTGCAACTCCCGTACCCATTCGTCGTAATCCCGCTCCCCCTTTTCCCGGGCGTGCTTAAAGCAAACCGGTATCAGGTTGTCCACGCATATCCTGCCGCCTTGAGAAATTGGTTTGCGCAGGGTCAGGGTGTTGTAGGGTGCAAAACAGCCCGGGGCAACACAGGTTGTACCGCGCCGGGCAATCACCACCTGCTCCATCTCCGGTGGCCACTTCTGACCGCAGATATAGGCAAAATGGTCTTCGTCTGGTGTCGGCGGATAGTGCCGGGTGCGACACTGCCGACACACAACCTCATCCTTATGCCGCGACCAGTCCACCGCAAGCGGATAACCGCAGTTCGGGCAGTTGTAATGCCAGGTCATCTCCACCTCCTTTTAAAAAACTCCTCAGCACCGAAAGCGGTTTCTCCCTTCGGCGCAATCAAATTGTGAAGAGAAAAATTCCCGTTGTCAAGTTTTTTTTAGCGGTCGCCTGTTGTTTCTTAATCAGCGGTAGGCGGTTGGCGGGTGAAACATTAGCCCCCGGCGTTTATGCCAGGCTGCCGGGTCTTGAAAGTACTCCCGGACCTCGGCAAACTCGCCATCGGTGAGATAACTTACCTCCCGGGGTATCTTTTCTGAAAGGGCGGCATCCCGATTGGTCAGAGAGTAAAGTTTCACCCCGGTTTGTGCCAGCTCCTCTTCACCACCCTGCTGGCGGTCAAAAAGCACAAAACAGGCGTCCACCTTTGCGCCCCAATCCCGAATCTTTTCCACAACCCGGGCTTTGGTCCAGCCGTGAACTAAGGTGTCGTCCACCAGAAGCACCTTTTTTCTGAACAACTCGTGCCGTTTCACCCCTTCAAACGGGCTTGCCTCGGGATAGCGTAACTCCCGGCGGGCAAAAAACATCGGCTTTGCCAGTTTCTGTGCCAGAAGCGCGGCAATGGCGATACTGCCGGCTTCAATCCCGCAAATCGCATCAAAATTGAGATTCTTCACGAGCAGCGCGCTGGCGCTCAACACAAAGTCGTTCACCGCCGGGTAGTTGGATAGCCCTTTGACATCGATGTAAATCGGGCTGTAGTTCCGATTGTCATCAACCTTGAACAGCGGCCTGAGGTCACCAAGACTCACCTTGATTGCCCCAATCTGCCAGAAGATTGCCGCCACCGTCTCGGCAAGATTCCCGGACATCATCTCCCGGATGGCACCTAAATCGGGCACAACAATCCGCTGTTCGCGCAACAACCGATACACCTTACTGGCAGCGGGCTCTCCGACCTCAAACGCCAGNCGGGTCTCCTCAAGGTCGTAGATGAAATGCAACCGGCCCAGTTCCACATCCCTGCCCAGAAGGAGNTAACTTTCGGCGTTCGCCTCCCGCTCCTTTGGTCCCAACCTTTCTGCCGCCGGGTTTATCAACTCCTGATAAACGCGCAAGAAGTCCTGTGCCAAATCCGCAACCTCCTTGTATTCCAGGATGTTCGGAGTTGACGCCCTGACCACACCGCCCGCGCACTCCAGTTCGCGCAGCGGTACCTGATTCAGTTTCACGAACCCGTCTTCCTCGCCCTGAGTTCTTCGACCCGACTGCTGTAAAAGAAGTTCCAGAGCGCCCGCACCTTGCGCTTCAACTCGGCGATTGACCCCTTGTTTTCCAGGACAAAATCGGCTTTTGACCAGTACTTCCGGTCCGAACCCTGGACCTCAAGCCTCTGTGCCACCTCCTCGGCACTGAAACCCAGTTTCGTCATCCGCTTCAGCCGCAGCGTGTCCGGTGCCGTGACGAGAATCGACACATCAACCTGTTTGTCAAGCCCGCAGGAAAATAAGAGCGCCGCATCCACCACCAAGAGCCCGCTTTTCGTTTTTGCTATCTCGTCCTCAATCCGTTTGATGATTGGCGGATGCATAATCGCATTCAACTTTTTCAAACTGGTCTTGGAACTGAACGCCCGGCGTCCCAGCGCCCTGCGGTCAATCTGCCCCTTTTTGTCCAGAATATCCTTGCCAAAAGCGGCGACCACCTTCTTGTACTCGGCGCTGCCCTTGCGCAGGAGGTTGCGGGCAATCTGGTCGGCGTCAATCACCCGCGCGCCATAGCGCCGCAACTCCTCGGCAACGGTTGATTTACCCGAGCCCATATTGCCGCCGATACCGACGACAAGCCGGGGTAAAACCAGTTGCCGGTCAAACATCAGATGACCTTTGCCTCCTCGCGCAGTAGCCGCACCAGTTCCGGCACCACCTGATTCAACTCTCCTTCCAGCACCCGTCCTGCCTTGCGCTCCGGTGGTAAACTGTGTCCTAACTGGACAATCCGGCGCGACAGTTTTGCCGGGTCCAGCCCCAAATCGTTTGCGCCCCAGACCGGGATTTCCTTCTTCTTCGCCGCCATCATCAACTTCAAAGTTGGATAACGGGGTTGATACTTACCCTTCTGAACCGTCAACAAACAGGGCAGGCGCACCTGGACAATCTCGGTTGCCCCTTCCACCTCACGATGGGCAACGATTTCCTGTGCCTCGGCACTGGCAATCTCCACATCAGGAACAACCGCCACATGGGGCACATTAAGAAAATGGGCAACCGCCTGCGGCACCCACGCCATATCGTCGTCTATCGCCTGTTTCCCGCACAAAATCAGATTGAACCCAATCCGTGCCACGGCGCTGGCAAGCACCTGGCCAATACCCAGCCCATCAAGCCCTTCAAAACCCGGGTCCGAAACCTGGACCGCATCATCAACACCCATCGCCAGTGCGGTACGCAGCGCCATCTTCACCCGCTCTGGACCAAGGCTGACCGCGGTCACCGAACCGGCACCCAACTTCTCCTTAATCCTTAACGCCATCTCCAGCGCATACTCGTCGTACGGATTAATCACCCACTCAACCTCATTGGTGTCGACAAAACCGGTTTGGGGGTTAATCCGCACCTTGGTTTCGGTTGAAGGAACCTGTTTAATGCAACATACAATCTTCATCGTGCCACTCCTTTTATCTCAAAAATTGTCCGTTGGGAAAATAGCATCAGGTTCACTAAGCAACACCCTCCTCAAACCGTTTCACGCACAAACAGCAGTTGTGGCCACCAAACCCGAACGAATTGGAAATTGCCGCCCGGATTTTTAATTCCCGGGGCGCTTTGGGCACAAAATCCAGTTCCACACCTTCGTCCGGCTGTTCAAAGTTTCTCGTCTGGTGCACCTTGCCCTCTTTAACCGAAAGCACCGTCGCCACAAACTCCATCGCACCCGCGGCACCTAACCCATGACCAATCATCGACTTGGTCGAGTTGACCACCAAGCGCCGGGCGTGCTCGCCAAAAACATCCTTTATCGCCTTCACCTCTGCCGCATCGTTCAACGGCGTTGATGTGCCATGGGCGTTGATGTAATCAATATCCTCCGGCTTAAGCCCCGCATCCTCCAGCGCCCGGCGCATCGCCAGCGCCGCTCCCTTTGCCTCGGGGTCGGGCGCGGTTATGTGGTAACCGTCCGCGGTTGCACCATAGCCAACAACCTCACAGTAAATCTTCGCCCCGCGGCGTCGGGCATGCTCCAGCTCCTCAAGGATGTAAATACCGCCACCTTCGGCAACCACAAACCCGTCCCGGTCCCGGTCAAAAGGTCTTGATGCCCGCTCCGGTGCGTCATTACGCTTGGACAGCGCACCCATATTGGCAAATGCCGCAACGGTAAACTTCGTGATTGGCGCCTCAACCCCACCGGTAATCATCACATCGGCATCACCCTGCTGAATATGGCGCAAAGCCACCCCGGTCGCATGCGCCCCGGAAGCGCACGCTGAAACCGAGCAGTAGTTCGGGCCCCGCAACCCGTACACAATCGCTATCTGTCCCGATGCCATATCCGGAATCATCATCGGGATTAAAAGCGGCGAAACCGGCCGCGGACCCCGACTCAAAAAGACCGAATGCTGCTCCTCCCAGGTGGCGATTCCACCCATTCCAGAACCAACCACAACCCCGACCCGGTCCTTATCCTCCTTATCGAACTCCAGGCGGGCATCTGCCACCGCCTCAACTGCCGCCCACAGGGCAAACTGGGTAAATCGGTCCGCACGTTTCACCAACTTCGCATCGAGCCGCGCCTTCGGGTCAAACCCTTTCACCTCGGCAGCAATCTGCACCGTCAAATCTGAGGGGTCAAATGCGGTTATTCGGCTAATGCCGTTCTCGCCGGCAAGCAGATTCTGCCAGTAGGTTGGCACATCAGGACCCAAAGGTGAAACGATACCAAGACCGGTTACCACAACCCGGCGCCGTTTTTCAGTCATAGCTCAACCCACCGCGTTAACCGCAAATCACTCGGCAGCGGCTTTCTTTTCTGCCAGTTTGCGCTCTAAATACTCAACCGCCTTGCCCACGGTGGTCAACTGCTGCGAGTCCTCATCCGGAATCTTAATCCCGAACTTATCCTCAAACGCCAGGACCAGTTCCACGATATCGAGCGAATCAGCGCCCAAATCCTCCTGAAAACGGGCGTCCGGGGTCAACTTTCCCGCGGCATCGGGCAGTTTTTCAGCGATAATCGCCTTCACTTCATCTATTAACGCCATATGTCCTCCTTGAGGTTAAATTTTTTAAAACAATATACTAACTTTACCAATCTTATAAACTTGTGTCAAGAAATCACCGCACGCCTTTGACTCTTTGCCCCGGTGTTTAACTTGACAATAAACAATATTTCCTCTTTAATAAACTGATGACCGCAATCGTCCTTGCCCTGACCCTTATCGCCATTGACCCCGGCGCCGGCACCACCGGCTTTGACTTTCTGCACATTACACCCACCGCCCGCGAGGCGGCGCTTGCCGGTGCCACTACCGCAAAGCCTGATGGCGCCTTTGGTTTCTATTACAACCCGGCAGCCACCGGCGCCCTTACCGGTGCCCAATTTACCTACATCAACTACCCGGCCGGCATCCATCTTGGCTCTGCCGCCTACACCCAGCCGCTCGACAACACCAAAGGTGTTGGTGTCGGCATCTTCTACCTCAACGCCGGCACGATGAAGAAGACCAACGAACAGGGCGAAGAACTGGGGACATTTGGCGCCTCCTTCACATCGCTCAACCTCAGCGGTTCCTACCAGCCCACCGGTGGCCTTTTAATCGGTATCGGTATTGCCGGTCTCTACGGCACGATTGACACCTTCTTCTCGGTTGGTCTCGTCGGCAACCTCGGTGCAACTTACGAACCACCGGTCACCGGGCTTCGGCTCGGTTTCAGCGCCCGAAATCTCGGTGTCCAGATAAAACCCTTTGGCACGCGCGACCCGATGCCGCTGGAATTCAGCCTGGGCGCCTGCTACGAGCCAACACCTGGTCTCAACCTCAATCTCAATTTAAGCAAACCCCAGGGCAACCGTTTCAACATCCGTGCCGGTATCGAAGGCTGGGTCAACCAGTTTCTTGCCCTGCGTGCCGGTTACAACTCCCTGGGCTCAGATTTGATGGCTGGTTCTGGTGCCGACCCTCTTGCCGGATTTGCCGCCGGCATCGGCATCCGCTACAACCGCTACCAACTGGACTACACCTTTGTGCCGATGGTCGTGCTCGGCGCCGCGCACCGCATCTCCTTCGGCTTCACCTTATAAATTCCGGGACAATGAAACGCCAGTTTGTCAAAGATTTAAAGCCCGGTACGCTGGTCAACGATGTGTTCTTCTGTGCCCGGCTCGACATCAAAGACCGCCGCGATGGGGGCAGATTCATCACCTTTGAACTGCGCGACCGCACCGGTGCCCTTTCGGCGATAATGTGGGACAACATCGAAGACGGCTTGACCTACATCGGCACGGGCGGCTTCTGCCATATCCAGGGTAAAGCCGCCGACTACCAGGGCAGGGTTCAGGTTACCGTGACCGGCTTGTTTCCTGTTGACCCGAGCCAGGTGTCACGGGGCGACTTCATCGCCGTCACCCGGTTCAACCGCACCGAACTCCTAAAAGAACTGAAAACCCAGATCAACGCCATCCAAAACCCGTTTCTGCGTAAACTCCTCAACGCCTTCTTCGACGACCCGAAATTCACCGAACAGTTTACCCTCGCACCGGCGGCGGTGCGTGTCCATCACGCCTACCTCGGTGGCCTCTTAGAGCACACCGTCTTGATGTGCCGGCAGATTGATGCGCTCTGTGCCACCTATCCGGAACTGGACAAAGACCTCATCCGCACCGGCGCCATCCTCCACGATGTCGGCAAAATCCGCGAATACTCCTACGACCTGGTAATTGAACACACCGATGAAGGCAAACTTTTGGGTCACATTGTGCTCGGCTACCAGATGGTCTTAGAAAAAATCAACTCCATCCCCGAATTCCCCGAAGAACTGCGCCAGATGGTCCTGCATATGATATTAGCCCACCACGGCGAAAACGAGTATGGCTCGCCCAAAACGCCCAAATTTCCCGAGGCGTTCATCGTATTCTTCCTTGACTACCTCGACTCCCGTCTCGCCATCTTCCGCGCCGCGATGGAGAAAAACAAAGGGGTGCGCTGGACCGACTTCAACGACTTCCTCGACACCGACATCTACATCAAAGACCAGCCTGAGAACGACCCGTGCCAGTAGGGCACGACCCGGAATTTACCGAATTTGCCCGTGCCGCCCAAACTATCGGCTTAAATATAACTCCGGAAACCTACGGTCAACTCTGCCGCTACGCCCAACTCATCAGAGAGTACAACCAGAAAATCAACCTCGTCTCGCGCCAGGACACCCACCGGATTTTCACCTACCACATCATCGACTCCCTCGCTGCCCATCAGTTTATACCGCAAAATGCCCGCTGTTGTGATTTGGGTAGTGGTGCCGGTTTTCCTGGAATACCCCTGGCGCTAATCCGACCCGACACCGCATTCATCCTCATTGAGTCAATCAAAAAAAAGTGCCGGTTCCTTGAAATAGCGGTAAAAGAACTCAATCTGAAAAACTGCTCAATCTACTGCGAACGGGCAGAAGCGCTGCCGCCGCTCAACTGCGATGTAATTCTCAGCCGCCTCACCGCACCACTGGAAAAGACGCTTCACTACGCCGCCCCGCACCTAAAACCGGGCGGCGCAATTGTCCTCTACAAAACCGGGAACTGGCAGGCTGAGATAGAAAAAAAGAAAAAAGTCATCAACCGTTACAACCTTCAACTGAAAAATCCGGCAATAATAACCCTTCCCTTTTCTGAAATCGAACGGCACTTTTTGTTGTTCATCAGAAATTAAAATACCATTCGCCCCGCCAACTGCTCCTATTGACAAAAAAAGAAGGCGTCACCCCAACGCCTTCGTTTCTTTCTCACGATTTGCGGATGTAACACTTAAAGCGTGCTCGGGTTGCGCGAAACTCGTAGAAAGGAGGTGATCCAGCCGCACGTTCCCGTACGGCTACCTTGTTACGACTTCGCCCCAGTCACCGGTCCTACCTTGGGCCCCGATAAAACGGAGACTTCAGGTATTACCGGCTCCCATGGCGTGACGGGCGGTGTGTACAAGACCCGGGAACGTATTCACCGCAGCATGCTGATCTGCGATTACTAGCGATTCCATCTTCATGCAGGCGAGTTGCAGCCTGCAATCCGAACCATGGCTGCTTTTCAGGATTGGCTCCACCTTGCGGTGTCGCAACCCATTGTAACAGCCACTGTAGGACGTGTGTAGCCCTGGGCATAAAGGCCATGCTGACTTGACGTCATCCCCACCTTCCTCCTCCTTGACGGAGGCAGTCCCCTTAGAGTGCCCCCTCGCGGGCTGGCAACTAAGGGCAGGGGTTGCGCTCGTTGTGGGACTTAACCATACACCTCACGGCACGAGCTGACGACAGCCATGCAGCACCTGTGCTGGCTCCCGGGAAAATCCCGGGTCGCTTCCCTTTCGGGTCGCTACCACCAGCATGTCAAACCCAGGTAAGGTTCTTCGCGTAGCATCGAATTAAACCACATCCTCCACCGCTTGTGCGGGTCCCCGTCAATTCCTTTGAGTTTCAACCTTGCGGCCGTAGTCCCCAGGCGGCACACTTAACGCGTTAGCTACGGCACAGGGCAAGACGCCCCACGCCCAGTGTGCATCGTTTACGGCTAGGACTACCAGGGTATCTAATCCTGTTTGCTCCCCTAGCTTTCGTGTTTCAGCGTCAGGGGCATTCCAGGAGCCTGCCTTCGCCATCGGCGTTCCTTCCGATATCCACGCATTTTACCGCTACACCGGAAGTTCCAGCTCCCTCTCCTGCCCTCAAGACAGGTAGTTTCGACGGCAGTTCCCCGGTTGAGCCGGGGGCTTTCACCATCGACCCGCCTGTCCGCCTACACACCCTTTACGCCCAGTGAATCCGGACAGCGCTCGCCCCCTACGTATTACCGCGGCTGCTGGCACGTAGTTAGCCGGGGCTTCCTCTGGGAGTACCGTCACCCGTCAAAGACGGGCTTCGTTCCCCCTGACAGGAGTTTACATCCCGAAGGACTTCATCCTCCACGCGGTGTCGCTGGGTCAGGCTTTCGCCCATTGCCCAAATTTCTAGACTGCTGCCTCCCGTAGGAGTGGGGACCGTGTCTCAGTTCCCCTGTGGCTGGTCACGCTCTCACGCCAGCTACCCGTCTCAGCCATGGTGGGCTTTTACCCCGCCATCAAGCTGATAGGCCAGGAGCCCGTCCCAAGGCGGCACCTTGCGGCACCTTTCCTGACCGGAAGATGCCTCCCGGTCAGCACATGGAGTATTAGCCCACCTTTCGGTGGGTTATTCTCCTCCTTGGGGGTGGTTACCCCTGTATTACTCACCCGTTCGCCGCTAAGCGCAGCACGGTATTGCTACCACACTGCGCCCCGCTCGACTTGCATGTCTAAGACACACCGCCAGCGCTAGTCCTGAGCCAGGATCAAACCCTCCAAGCGAAAGCTTAGAAGGAATTTTTCACATAGCACAACCCGAGCACGCTTGGGTTACATCCGAATTATCAAAGAGCGATACCTCTGTAATTAAAAGATACACAAAATTTCTCTCTTGTCAAGCAACTATTTTAAATAATTTTTAATCAACTAACCTTCAAAATATCAATGACTTAATTATCTGCCGCCGAAATTGTTAAACAGGAACTTTTAAGGGGTGTTGTCGCCTGTCCCCGACTTCTTCTCGCCACCCTTTTCCGGCTTCTTTTCTCCGGCAGAACTCTTGTTCTTATAGTCCGTAATGTAAAACCCCGAGCCCTTAAAAATCAGCCCACTGCCGCCGGAAATCAGCCGCTCAACGCAATTTCTCCCTTGACACTTCGGACAGTTTTTTAATGCCGGCTCGGTGATTTTCTGAAACTGACTGAACTTATGTCCGCACTTGCGGCATCGGTATTCG
>JGI11944J13513_1003296_pt1 | contig 10243 bp, 9 predicted proteins | sample TerdegcoTASludge_FD_13513 | JGI IMG/M metagenome (IMG submission 13513) | reverse complement strand
CTTGGCCTGCCGCAGGGCGCCGGGATCGGCGGCCGTGGCCGCTTGAAGGCGCCCGGACATTTCCCGCGCCTCGGCCCAATCGCGCAATTGCACGGCGCTCAGTGTGGCGGCATACAACTGTGCCACCTGCTGGGTCGGGGTTTGGCTGCCAAAGCTGGTGGAGCGCGGCAGCTCGGCCCACTGGCGCAGCACGTCCACGCCCGGGCGCGACAGCACGCGGGCCCGTGCGGCCATCATCACGTGTTCCAGGGAAGGGGCGGGCGCGGGCGCAACGCCGCGCGGCAGGCGTGAATGCATGTCGGCCATGCGCTCCGTGGTCAGCGGATGGCTGCGCAGATAGGGCCAGCTGCCGTTGTCATTGAGCCTATTGGCCTGCTGCAGCTTGTCGAACATGGTGACAAAGCCCTGCGGCGCAAAGCCCGCAGGCGCCATCAAGCCATAACCCATGCGGTCGGCCTCGCGTTCCATGTCGCGAGAGAAGTTCAGCTGGTTCTGCACGGCCAGCGCCTGGCCGCCCATCATCATCGCCATGGCGGCATCCGGGCTGCGGCTGGCGGCCAGGGCGCCCAGGATCATCGAGCCGATCATCAGCGGCGTCTGCTTGCCCTGCTGGGCAATGAGCCGCGCAATGTGGCGCTGCGTGACGTGGCTCAGCTCATGCGCCAGCACCGACGCCAGCTCGTCGCGCGTGCTGACCACTCCGATCAGTCCCAGGTGCACTCCCAGATAGCCGCCGGGCAGCGCAAAGGCGTTGACCGAGCGGTCCCGCCCCAGCAGGATCTCCCAGGCAAAGCGCTCTTCCAGCTCGTCCGACAGCTCGCCACGCGTGCGCGCCGCATCAACCAGGTGCTGCCAGATGCCTTCCACATATTCCTGCAGAACGGCGTCGTCTATGTAGTCCGGATCGCGGTACAGCGAGCGGATGATGCGGTCACCCAGGCGCCGCTCGTCACTGGTCGTCGTGGCCGCGCCGTCGCCCAGCGTTGGCAGGCGCAACTGGGCCTGTGCGGGGGCATGCGTTGCGATGGTGAGGGACGCGGCCAGCAACTGCAGGCCAACGGCGAAACGTGTCTTCAGGCGTGATGGGCGCATGGGCAGGTAGGAGGCCAGAAGGCCGGGCCCTGCACCTTGATGCCGGGCGGTGGAACACCCCACTATGATGCCTCGGTTCGCCGAACGTTCACGGCAGGACTGACCAGCGTGTCAGGTCTGCCGTAGACCGGCCCGTGCATTTTTTGGAGTTGTGCCATGTCTTCCCTCACCCATTTCGACGCCCAGGGCCAGGCCCACATGGTCGATGTCGGCGCCAAGCCTGCCACCCACCGCATCGCGGTCGCCGAAGGCCGCATCACCATGCAGCCCGCCACCCTGGCCATCATCCAGAGCGGCACCGCCAAGAAGGGCGACGTGCTGGGCATTGCGCGCATCGCCGGCATCATGGCCGCCAAGAAGACCAGTGACCTGATTCCGCTGTGCCATCCGCTGGCGTTGACGCGGGTGGCTGTGGAGTTTGAGCTGTTGGCCGAGGCATCTGCCGTCCGCTGCATGGCCACGGTGGAAACGGTGGGGCCCACGGGCGTGGAGATGGAGGCGCTCACCGCTGTTCAGGTCGCCCTGCTCACGGTCTACGACATGTGCAAGGCGGTGGACAAGGGCATGGTGATGGAGGGGGTGAGGGTCGTGGAGAAGCGAGGGGGCAAGTCAGGAAGTTTGAATGCCGCTCATGCAGTAATCAAGTCAACGATATAAACCTACTGGACGGTGAACTGAAGCATGGGAACCTGATCGGCTTCAAATTGCATGCGGGCTGATTCGCTATTGAAGATGGGGGCATGATCTCCCACGACGACCACCTTGACCCCGTGCATTTTCTTGTCGTTGATCATTTCTGATAATTCTTCAAAGAATTGAGTGTGCAATTGATGGTAGGTGCACAGTTGAGATTCGTATATTTCTCCAAATGCCAGCTTGCAGATGCTCTCGCGGAAATTGCTTACATCTCTCTCATCATAAGGGGTGTGTGAATTAAGTGTCATCCAGTAGACAAATGTCTTCGGTGCTGATGAGAGTTTCTCTTTTGCTATGCTGAAAAGGTACTTGTCACAATATCCAGGGAATGAATAGCATTCTGTCTTTCGGGATATTGGAAGAATTTCCTTGAATATCATTTCGTGAAATCCGACTACTGGATACCATTCCAGTCGTCCATACATGGTGCTGTGGGCGCCGTGCAACGATACCGTTTTGTAGCCTTTGGAGTGAAGCAATGCGGGAAGGCATTCTCCGACTGAATTTTCGTCGCTGGATATGTTCTTGAATTTCAGTTTTGTGGGAATCTTTCCGCACAGCTCGCGAAATTCGCCGAATATGGTGGAGCCTACGGCGTGTATACTTCCAGTTTGAATATGGGATGAGTGAGGGTTGGATGTTATCGCTGTAATCTGTTTTTCCAATATGGAATTGTCTTTTGGTTTTCCCCAGGATTCAGTAATTATGAGAAGTATTTTGTCGGGCAGGGGCCCGGAAAGGGAGAGAGACGCTGCGGAAGGCTGGGTTATCTTGTGATACTCCACATTGTCATTGCTGGTGAGGAAGAACGCCTGCTCGTTCAATGCCTGCAAATTTCCTATGAAATAGGAAGAACTGCCAAAAATGAGGTCACTGCGATCAAGGTATGAGGGATGGGTGAAGTTTCCTTCACGAAATGAAAATGCCCCTTGGAGCAAGGCCAGTAATATACCTGTGGTGAACACACGCTTCCAATTGATTGATTCCAGAAGCTTGATGGATTTGATGAATAGTAGTGCTATTATTCCGGAGCAGACAGCCAATGCTGCCAAGTAGGAAGGCTTGGCCTCAAAGGCAAAGCTTGTAATCGTGCTTATCTGTGAATAGTTGAAAAGGTAAAATACTTTTGTCATTCCCAGGAATATTTCCTGAGAAATAGAAAATATGAAGGCGGCTGATCCGATCCACTTGAAGCCAATCGCCACGAGAAAGAAGGATAGAAATATCTCCGCGCTGATGAAATATCTCTTATAGCCAAAGTGTATGGATATCCATTGAAACAATCCATTCAATGCAATAAATATTGCAAGGAGTAGCCATTTCGGTGCATCAATGGTTTGAATGATATTCTTGAGGTTTTGGAGAATCATGGCTCATGATGGTTAGAATCCATCGACAGGCGCAAAGGATTTTATTTCGGCTGTTCGGGAATCAATGAAGGCAACCCATTCCAGGCTTCGAAAACTGGTCAATGGCAGCCATGCCAGATATTGTTCCGAAAGCCCGCTGTCTCTGATCGCTTGATCAATCAATTGATGTTGGGTGGGATGCTTATTCCTCAGTAATTCCACTTTCTTGGCCCTCTCCAGCACCGCTGCCTTGCTCATTTCATAAGGCTGCCACCAATCGGGTCGCATGGATGGATCGATTCCGGCCAAAGATAAATCAAGGCTTTCCAGAAATTCCTGTCCTCCTTGGGGTGTTCTTGTGCCGATGATCCGGGGACCCATCCATGGCAGAACCTGTAATCCACCTTGTCTGGGTTGTAGTTTTTCTGGTGAGATATCTGCTGCAGTGATGACTCGAAAACGATCTGTCTCAAAAACTGTATATACCGGCCTGGCCTGGCTCAAGGTGAAAAGGCCATAGATCAGTGCTGCCAGCTGGAGTATCATGACCAGGCTCAGATCCTGAATAAGTTCGCGTCGAGGCTTGCGAGGATTGAAAACAATGGCAGTGAGTGCTGGGCCGCATATGACATCTACACCAATGATCAGCAAGAAAAGGCTCCTGCCGCCAACCAGCTCGCGGTAGGGGAAAGGAAACCACAGCCAAAATACCAAAAAGGCAATACCTGTTGCAATAGCTGAACTAGCAAGGAGATGCAAGCTTGCTGCACGCAAAGCGCTTTTTACTCTACTGTCCACAATTGTGTGTGATTTAAAATATGTAGAATGCTGGGCCACAGCATTGCGAGGCAAGGAAATCTATTTCCTTGCATCTTCGCGGTTTGTAATTTGTAAAAAATGCAAAAATATCTGTTTTTGATAAAAAAAGGAGCGCAAAGCGCTCCTTTTTATCTATCGAAAAATATTTCGATATCAGCGGCATTCAGCAGGGGAGTACTTTGCCAGAACGCCGATGTCGAGAGGTGTGAAACCACCGCCCAGACGGCGACCAGTGGACAAAGCAGTCGTCGCAGTCTCGCCAACACAAGCCCAGTCAAGAGCACCAGATTTACCCGCAGCCCATGCGGTCGGCAGAGTTACGGCAGCTTCACTTGCAGTGCCTGTGCGCATACGAGGATACAGTTGCAGCAAAACGCGGCTACCCAGGCTGCCGACATTGGCCGCATTGTAGCGAATTGCGATATGTTCAGCTGCAGCACCAGTGGCGGACGAGCCAGCAAGAGCAGAAGTGCCGTTGTCGCTGAAGAACACAGCGTTTACAAACTTGGAATTTGCGCCCGTGCCGCCTGCTTGTGCGTTCCATGTAGCAACAAAACGTTGATAGTCATTCAGGCTGGCAACTCCGTCGGTAGCCAAGCCAGAACGGGCTGGCTGTGCAAGGCCGAGGCCTTCAGTGATACGCGAGCGCACCGTGTAATCCTGATAAGCCGGCAGCGCAACGGCTGCCAAAATGCCGATGATCGCCACGACGATCATCAATTCGATCAAGGTAAAACCTTGCTGGATGGAACGCTTCATGAACTTCTCCTCATAGGGGTTGATTGCATGCTCTGTCGAGCAAGAGCCGTGCCAGCTGTGCTGGAGGGACCGAAGGTCCTTGCAATGTAGGGTTTGGTTGCAACTTACACGGTTGATGCGCATTCTCTGACAAATTGATCCAAGTTGCGTGACATTTTTGTCAAGGATGGTGAGCTTGCTAAAAATGCATTGGCGTAGCTTGTCAGTAGATCAAGCCGGTCCTTCAGGCCACCAGGAACTGCATCTGGGTGCCAGCGAGTTCCAGCGTGTCGCCATGCTGCAGCGGTGCAGCGCGGCGGCCGATTTCCTGGCCGTTGAGCTTGAGGCTGGGGGCGTCGCCTTCCAGCTGGGCCAGCACGAAGCCGTGGTGCTTCTGGGTGATGGAGGCCACGGCCACGCCGGGCTTGCCCAGGGTGGTGACGACCTTGACCAGGGGGACTTCGCGGCCGGCGGCGTTGCCGTTGAGCATGCGGATGGCGGCCTGGCGCGTGGCCAGGCCGGCCATGGAGGGGGGCAGGGTGTGGTCGAAGCCCGAAGGGGTCTCCGAGCTGAACTGCGAAGGCAGGTCCGCTTCGGCCAGCGGGGCGGGGCGGGTGGCCTCGACGGCGGCGGCAATGGCGGCAAGGGCCGAGCGCGAGGAGGCGCTGGCCTGCTGCTGGACGAAGCGGATCTTGTACTTGCCGATGTCCAGTAGGTCGCCGTGGTTCAGGGTCTGGCGCAGTATGGGCTGGCCGTTGACATAGGTGCCATTGGTGCTGCGCAGGTCTTCGATGATGACGGCACCGTCGACGATGCTGAGCACGGCATGCTCCCCGCTGACCGCGAGGTTGTCGATGACGATGTCGTTGTAGGGGCGGCGTCCCAGCGTGGTGCGCTCCTTGGTCAGCTGCACTTCCTTGATGACGGCGCCGTCGATGGAGATGACCAGGGTCGGCATGCTCAAAATTCCTTTGTTATGCCCGGCTTGCACTGCACTGGGTGATCCGGAGCTGGGGTCTATCCAACTATTATGTCTGCGGCCCGGGCACGCCGGAGTCCGTCATCGTATTTGATACAGGCTATGGCTTGTCTTTGACCGATTGTTGGGTGCGCAATCATTTTTGACAATTGGAACCTGGGGTTTCTGCGCACGCAAGCGCGTCCATCGGATGGGTTCTGCCGTCGATCCCTGCGCTCTGTCTGGGCTCAATCGATGGCAGCGCAGGCGGCAGAGGGCGGGTTGGCCTGGAGTTCGATGAGCGCTGCGCTGATGTTGTCGTTTCCGCCTGCTTCATTGGCGGCCGTGAGCAGCGAGGTCAGCAGCACGGGCAGCGGGCTGGACTGCTTGAACAGTGCGGCAATGGCGTCGTCATCGAGCATGTCGGTAAGGCCGTCGGAGCACAGCAGGATGCGGTCGCCAGGCTGCAGCGGCCATTCATTGAAGTCGGGTGTGACGTCCTGGGTCACGCCCAGGGCCTGGGTGAGCAGGTGGCCCAGGCCGGACTGCCGGGCTTCGTGGTCCTGGATGCGGCCTGCGTCGATTTCTTCCTGGAGCCAGGTGTGGTCCCGGGTCAGGCGCAGCAGTTGGCCATCGCGCCATCCATAGGCCCGCGAGTCGCCGAGGTGGGCCAGCATCAGCAGGCCGGGCAGCAAAGCGGCTGCGATGACGGTGGTGCCCATGCCGCGGCAGCCGGGTGTTTCCTGGGCGGCGGTGAGGATGGCGGCGTTGGCCAGGTTCAGGGCATTGGCAAGTGACTGCTGCAATTCCTGGCGGGCCTGCGGCGTGTTGGCCACGGGCGCCTCGGTGGTGGTGCTTTGCAGCGCCACGGATACCAGACTAATGGCCATGGCGCTGGCGACTTCGCCGGCGTTGTAGCCGCCCATGCCATCGGCCAGCACGGCAATGGGCCAGGGCTGGGCGCTGGGATGGATGGTGACGGCGTCCTCGTTGTTGTCACGGCGCCGGCCCACATCGGTGCGTGCAACCATGGCGCAGTACTGGGCAGGAGCTTCCTGCCGGGTGGGTTGGTCCGGGATTTGGGGGGCGCTGGGCATGGTGGCAAAGGACGGATTCGGCGGTGGTGCCATCAGTCCCTGGTGTGCAGATGCAATGGTGAAGACCGGTGCACAGCGTAAATGAAAACAGTGCGCGCAAGTGCCCGGAATGCGCGGGCGCAACGGCTCGTCAGCTTGACGCCACATCAAGATGGGTCCTCGCAAAGCAAAAACGCACTGCCGGGGCAGTGCGTTCGTGATGCGGCGAAGGTGCTGCCTGCGGCAGCGTCAGGCCTGGGCTGCGTGCTTTGCGCCTGAGCGCGCCTGCAGGAACTTGCCAATGCCCACGACCAGCACGGCGCCGGCTGCGGCCGCCACATAGTGCAGCCAGGGGTGGCTGATGGCGTAGCCGTGCAGCAGGCGGTCGTTGACGATGGTTTCTCCGCCGACCCAGCCGATCAGGGCGGCGCCCAGCGTGATGATGACGGGGAAGCGCTCCATGAGCTTGATCATCAGCGTGGAGCCGAAGATCACCAGCGGGATGCTGATGGCCAGGCCCAGGATCAGCAGGACCATGTTGCCCTGGGCAGTGGCGGCCACGGCGATCACGTTGTCCAGGCTCATCACCAGATCGGCGATCAGGATGGTGCGGATGGCAACCATCATGCTGCCATGGCCCTTGGATTCGCCTTCATCATCTTCTTCGCCGGTCAGCAGCTGCAGGCCGATCCACAGCAGCAGGCAGCCGCCCACGATCTGCAGGAACGACAGCTCCAGCAGCTTGGCCGCGACCACGGTCAGGATGATCCGCAGCACCACGGCGGCGCCGGAGCCGAACATGACGGCTTTCTTTTGCTGTGCGGGAGGCAGCGAGCGTGCTGCGAGGGCGATGACGACGGCGTTGTCGCCAGACAGGATGATGTTGATCCAGACGATTTTCAACAGGCCGATCCAGAAATCGGCGCTTTGCAGGTATTCCATGGTTTCTCCGCTGTTATGAGTTGAAAAGCGCCAGGGCGGTAGCCTCTGGCGCTTTTTCTTTTTTGGAGTCGTCAGTGTAGGGCGGACTTGCCGCCTTACCGATTCGTAATTCTGCGTAATTTCTTCCTGGGGCGAACCCTGGATGTCACGCAGAACCGGTGCCGCTTAGATCAGGCCCTTGAGCAGGCGGCCCATTTCGGAGGGATTGCGGGTGATGACGAAACCGCACTCTTCCATGATGGCCAGCTTGGCGTCGGCCGTGTCGGCGCCGCCGGAGATCAGCGCGCCGGCGTGGCCCATGCGCTTGCCGGGAGGGGCGGTGACACCAGCGATGAAGCCGACGATCGGCTTCTTCATGTTGTCCTTGCACCAGCGGGCAGCTTCGGCTTCGTCGGGACCGCCGATTTCGCCGATCATGATGACGGCGTCGGTGTCGGGATCGTCGTTGAAGGCCTTCATCACGTCGATGTGCTTGAGGCCGTTGATCGGGTCACCGCCGATGCCCACGGCCGACGACTGGCCAATGCCCAGTTCGGTCAGCTGAGCCACGGCTTCGTAGGTCAGCGTGCCGGAGCGGCTGACCACGCCGACGCGGCCCTTCTTGTGGATGTGGCCGGGCATGATGCCGATCTTGATCTCGTCGGGCGTGATCAGGCCGGGGCAGTTGGGGCCCAGCAGCAGGGTGCGCTTGCCGCCTGCAGCTTCCTTGGCGCGCATCTTGTTGCGCACTTCCAGCATGTCACGGACAGGGATGCCTTCGGTGATGCAGATGGCCAGGTCCAGGTCGGCTTCCACGGCTTCCCAGATCGCGGCGGCAGCGCCTGCGGGGGGAACGTAGATCACGGAGACCGTGGCGCCCGTGCCTTGTGCGGCTTCCTTGACGGAGGCGTAGATTGGCACGTCGAAGATCTTTTCGCCGGCCTTCTTGGGGTTCACACCGGCCACGAAGCAGTTCTTGCCGTTCGCGTACTCGATGCATTTTTCCGTGTGGAACTGGCCCGTCTTGCCCGTGATGCCTTGGGTGATGACCTTGGTGTCTTTATTGATGTAGATAGACATGGTGTGTTCTCCGGGCCTGCTTACTTGACGGCTTCGACGATCTTCGTGGCCGCTTCGGCCATGGTGTCGGCGCTGATGATGGGCAGGCCGGACTCGGCCAGCATCTTCTTGCCCAGTTCTTCGTTCGTGCCCTTCATGCGCACGACGAGGGGCACTTGCAGGTTCACGGCCTTGCAGGCAGTGATCACGCCGGTGGCGATGGTGTCGCACTTCATGATGCCGCCGAAGATGTTGACCAGAATGCCTTCGACCTTGGGGTTCTTCAGCATGATCTTGAAGGCTTCGGTGACCTTCTCGGGGGTGGCGCCGCCGCCCACGTCCAGGAAGTTGGCCGGCTCGCCGCCGAACAGCTTGATGGTGTCCATGGTGGCCATGGCCAGGCCGGCACCGTTGACCAGGCAGCCGATGTTGCCGTCCAGCGAGATGTAGGCCAGATCGAACTTGGAGGCTTCGACTTCGGCGGGATCTTCTTCGTCCAGGTCGCGCAGTGCCACGATTTCGGGCAGGCGGAACAGGGCGTTGGCGTCGAAGTTGAACTTGGCGTCCAGGGCAATGACATTGCCCTTGCTGTCACGGTTCAGGGGGTTGATCTCGACCAGCGAGGCATCCGTGTCCATGTAGCACTTGTAGAGCTTCTGGCAGATGTCGATGAACTGGGCAGTGGAGTCGGCAGGCATGCCGATGCCCTTGGCCAGCTCTTCGCCCTGGGCCTGGGTCAGACCGACCAGGGGATCGACGAAGATGGTGATGATCTTCTCGGGCGTGGAGTGGGCCACTTCCTCGATGTCCATGCCGCCTTCGCTGGAAGCGATGAAGGCCACCTTCTGCGTGGCGCGGTCGGTCACGCACGACAGGTAGTACTCCTTCTGGATGTCGGCGCCGTCTTCGATGTACAGGCGGCGGACCTTCTGGCCTTCGGGGCCGGTCTGGTGCGTGACCAGCTGCATGCCCAGGATCTGGCCAGCCAGTGCCTTGACGTCGTCGATGCTCTTGGCAACCTTCACGCCGCCGCCCTTGCCGCGACCACCAGCGTGGATCTGGGCCTTCACGACCCACACGGGGCCGCCGAGCTTTTGGGCGGCCTCGACGGCCTCTTGCACTGTGAACGCAGGGATACCGCGAGGTACAGGCACACCAAACTGACGCAAGATGTCCTTGCCTTGGTATTCATGAATCTTCATGATGTCTCTCTCAAACAAATAGGGGGGGATTGACCCGGTAGCCCTGGGGTGCTGCCTCAAGGCGGAGTGACCTGGCAATCGCCGAATGTACCATGCTGCACTGCGCCATCCGACACGCCCCCATGCGCAGAATCCACAATTTCCTGCGGGCCAAGCAGCATGCCAGGAACTGTGCAATGCATTGATATGTCAGGGAAAAGACGGTTTCCCGACATTTCTTTCAGGCGCCACAGCTCTTTTGTCTTATAGAGGATCTGCAGGCGGCCCTGCCCGCCGTTTGTAACAGGCGCATGTCAGCGGCCCTGGATCGCCGCTGCCAACCGTTTTGCGACA
>JGI11944J13513_1003290_pt1 | contig 10270 bp, 8 predicted proteins | sample TerdegcoTASludge_FD_13513 | JGI IMG/M metagenome (IMG submission 13513) | reverse complement strand
CGGGGCTGGCCTGGGCCGGTCCTGCCCGCCTGTTCGGCCAGCCGCCCGGCCTTGGCGATCTAATGTTCGTCGGCGGGATCGCGGTGCATCTGGCCACCGTCTATGGCCCGCGCATCTGGCGACGGGTGGCGGCGCTGGACGGGGTCGATGATGGCCGGATCGACTTCAACGCCAGATCGCCACGAACTGCCGGAAGGTGTCCACCAGAGCCGCGGCCAGCGACACGACCGACGCGACGGCAAGGATAGCGATCAGGAGGCGGCCGGGCGGGCGTTCGCTCTGCATGGCCGGAGACTGACACAGGCGCACGGCATGTCCATCCCTTGCTGATCAGCCCGATGACGGGAGGACGGTGATCGCCATCGTGCAAGGCGCGGATCGATCCCCGCTCCGGCTGACCAAGCGCAGCATACCGCGCAACCCCGACAATCTGAAATGGAGACCACCATGGCCTATCGCCTTGGCGCGAAGTCGCGCGCCGAGCTCGCGGGCGTGCATCCCGACCTTGTGCGGGTCGTCGAGCGCGCCATCCAAATCACGACGCAGGATTTCGCCGTCCACGACGGCCTGCGCACCGACGCCGAACAGGCGAACTATGTCGCCGCCGGCACCTCGACCACGCTGGACAGCAAGCACCTGAAACAGGGCGACGGCTTCGGCCACGCCGTGGACCTCGTGCCCTTCATCAACGGCAAGCTGCGCTGGGAATGGCCCGCCATCTACCCCATTGCGGCGGCGATGCATCAGGCGGCGCGCGAACTCGGCGTGCGGCTTCGCTGGGGCGGCGTCTGGGACCGCGCCCTGTCCGATCTGCCGGGCGATCCCGACGGGCTGGAAAAGGCCGTGAACGCCTATGTCGCGCGGCGCAAGCGCGCGGGGGTCAAGCGCGTCTTCATCGACGGTCCGCACTTCGAGGTGTTGCGATGATCCGCGCCGCCCTTCGCATCCTGCCCGCGACCAGCTGGGCCATCGTGGCGGTCTGCGTCCTGATGCTGTTCGGGCTGGGGTGGTGCGCCGTCACCGCGCCCGGCCGGGAGCGGGCCAAGCTGAACACCGCCGTGACCGCCGCCAACGTCAGGGCGCAGGCGACCGACGCCAAGGCGCGCGATCTGGGCAGCGACGAACGGCTGGCCGACCTGAAGACCAACACTCAAACGGAAAAGGATCTGACCAATGCGGTCTCTTCGCTCCCTGACGCGCGCCCTTCTGATCGCCGCGTCGCTCTCGCTTGTCAGCGCCTGCGCCACCAGGGAACACGTCCGGCCGATCTTCCCCCCATCTGCCGACCTGCAGGTTGAGGCCAAACCCCGGCTGGACCCGGCCGCGCTGGACAGCGAGGCCGCCCTCGACGCGCATGACATCGCCCTTGAAACGTGGGGCGAGCGCGGCTGGGCGGCCGTGGCGCGGGTGTGCCGCTGGGCCGAGCGGAACGGGGCGAAGGGGCTGGACTGTCCGCCGCCGGATATCCGACCCCGGCCGGGTTAGGCCAGTCCTGCGATACCTAGACCCAGCGTTGAGCCATCAGGCTCCGCGATCAGGCCCGCTCTCGGAGGGCGGGCCTTTTCCACGTTCAGGAGGCCGCATCCATGGGCGGTGGCGAGGCCAACAGGCGATCAAACTCCGCCAACTGTTCTTCTGCCCGCGCGATGGCTTGATCGGTCACGTCTTCGGCGCCTTCGCGCATGCTGAAGGCGCCCGCCTTCATCAAGTCCACCTGGCGCTGAAGGCTTTCGCGCTGGCGGAAATAGAGAAGCACTATTCCCAACATCAAGGGCGGGGTGCGGCGGCCGCCTTCCCAATCCTCAACCGTGCGCTTCTTGGCGCCGACCAGCGCCGCGAACTCAGCCACCTTCCAGCCGCGCTCGGTGCGGAAGGCGCGGATCTCGTCTGGCGTAACGGCGAATGACATTTGCGGCATCCCTGTGTTATGGTCCGCTTCACCGGCCGGGGATTTCCCCCCGACCGGATCAGCTGAGTTACTTCTTCTTCCGGTTGGTCGCCAGAACCGCCAAGCTCAAGGCGATCAACTGGAGAAGAAGGTCAGCGGGAAGATGGATCGTAACCATCTGTTGTCTCCCGCCGGGGGTTAGGCCCCGACCCGCCGCCGGAACTGCCCCGGCGACACAGAGACATTACCACGCATTGCGTGGCGGCCAAGCTAAATATCACGCAATGCGTGGATTATTTTTGATCGCGGGGCGCAAGCTTTCGATACGGCGCGCCCCGGTCCCCCGCCTCAGTGCGGGTCAGCACCTTCGTTTCCTGGGCCGCACCGACATGGACCTGAACGTCGCGGTGGCGCAGTCCGTCATCAAGGCGGGCACAGGTCGCGCCGATAGCGCCCAGCACGTGGATCCAGTGGTTGCTCTCGACCGTGATCAGGCCGGGCATCAGGTCGGGGTTGCCGGCGGCGGCGAGTTGCATCGCGTCCAGGGCGTCGTCGAGATCGTTCGGAGTCATGGCGCGCGGTCTAGCTGAGTCGGCGCTTAGATGACCATCAGGGCTCCATCAGCGAGCGGCCGCTGCAGTTCCTTGGCGATCTCCCATGGTGCCGTCATCCACGCCTCGATTTCATCGGGCTCGGTTAGGATCACCGGCATGGCCTTGGGGTGAACAGACCTCACCGGCTCGCTGGGCTCGGTCGTCAGGAAGGCGGTGACCTTCAGGTGGCTTTTGGCGCAGCTGGCGGATCATCCAGACCGAAGCGGTACATGGGCTTCATCTCGCGTGGCGTGCCCGAGCGATCAGCACCGGGCGCCAGACCATCCAACGGGACGCCGTTCCCAGGATATGTCCACGCCATGCCTCCGGCGCCACTCAGTTCGGCCCAACAAGCCTTCAGGGTGGCAGCGGCCGCCATCAACGGCAGGATCTGATCGCAAACCGGGTTCAGGCTCGCATGGATGCGAGTAATGCGGCGGTAGCAATCCGCCACCTCGCGAAGGTCGGCGGCGTCGATCGCCCCCTTCTTCGACTGCCCTTTGTATCGGCTCATGGCCAGCCATCCGTAACGGAGGCCAGCGAAAGCCCGCGGTCGCGCAACTCCTCGAAGGCGCAACGCACCTTGTCGACAGCGCCCGGCACAAGGCGGTTTAAGTCGGCCGCCTCTCGGGCCAGCATATTGATCAGGACCGGGTCTTGTTCGGCGGCCTCTCCGTGCTGCCAGATGGCGACCATGCGGGCGAGGCCGACCTCGGCCGTGGTGGGTGCAGCCTCGGTCATCGCGAGGGCCTCCCGACGAGGGCCATGCCGGCGATCAGGCCAGCGACCAGATCGAGGGTCGCGGCCGGGATCTCCGGCGCGCGGCGCGTCTCCAGATCCCGGTCCAGTTCGGCCAGGTCGCGAGCAAATGCTTCGTCAGGTCTACAGGGTTGCGTGTCCATAGTTGTCCTCCGAGTTGCCGACCCGGGCGGACTCCTAGCGACGAACCGGGTTCGTAGCGAGTCAATTGTTCTTGTTATGTTCCGGCCCTGAGCCGTTTACAGGCGGGTCGTAACCTATTGATTTCATGAGGCAGGGTGGGGGCTGTGTTTACAGTCAGGCCTTTGATTTTATTCAAATCACGCCTGCTTCCCAAGCTGAATGTCGGGGGTTCGATTCCCCCCGGCCGCTCCAACACCTAGCCGCTTTTCGGCTCAGGTTTTTCCCGCATTTTTTCGATTTCGCGCCGCGGCCGGTCTAGACCCAAGGGCCTAGTTCTTTCGGCCAGGTGCTAGGTCAGGGCGGCGACGGACTAGTCCGGCTGGCCAGATCGACGCGCATGCCGGCCGGGCGGATAGTCGGGTCATACAGGGAGGCTGGCGTTCCGCACGGCGGGAACGACGCTTCCGGCCCGGCGCATGACCGGCCCGGACCCGCTGACACCGCCGAATTCGGACCGCGAGGCCGCCCCCGACATTCACCTCGGAGGCCGTCATGGTCGCGCTCAACAAACACGATCTGGAATTCATCCTGAAGCAGATCCGGATCGCCGAGGCGCACGCCAACGGCACGCCGCTGACCGAGATCCGGCTGGACGCCGCGGGTCGGGTCATCACCGACCGGGCCTGGTATGTCTCGGCCGCATTCGATCCCAGCCTGCCGCTGGCCATTCCCGACGCCAAGACCCCGTTCGGCCTGCGCACGGTCGATGGCAGCTACAACAACATCGTGCCGGGCCGCGAGCACTGGGGGGCGGCGGACCAGCCTATGCCGCGGCTGCTGCGTCCAAACTTCATCAATGAGGGCGACGACAGCATGTCGCTGGGCGGCGGCCAGACGGTCACCAATAACAACTACGGCGTGATCGGCGCCCCCACGCCGGGGGTGAACGGCGGCCATTCGGGCAATGTCGCGGACGCCGATCCGCGCCTGATCTCGAACCTGGTCGCGGACATGAGCTTCACCAATCCGGCCGCCATCGTCGCCGCCCTGACCTTTGCGGGCTCGGCCGACGTCTATGGCGATCTGGAGGTGGTGCGCGCCGCCCATGCGACCCTGATCGGAACACTGACCACGATCAACGCCGACGCCGCTCTGGACGCCGCCGCCAAGCAGGCCGCGCGCGAGGCCGCTCAGGCCCAGTTCGACGCGGTGCTGGAGGCCAAGGGTCTGGAGGCCGAAAACGGCTCGCTGATCATTCCCAATGTGGCGGCGGACGAGGGCCTGACCGCGCCCTTCAACGCCTGGATGACCTTCTTCGGCCAGTTCTTCGATCACGGCCTGGACCTGATCACCAAGACCGACAACGGCACCATCTACATCCCCCTGGCGGCCGATGACCCCTTGCGGACGCACGGTCCCGACGGCGTGCCCGGCACCGGCGACGAGGTGGGGCCGCAGAACGCCTTCATGGTGGTGAGCCGCTCGACCCCCGTGGCCGGTCCCGGCGCCGACGGGATCATGGGCACCGCCGACGACACGACGCACGAGGCGCTGAACGTCACCACCCCCTTTGTGGACCAAAACCAGACCTACACCTCCCATCCCTCGCATCAGGTCTTCCTGCGTGAATACGCCACGGTGAACGGGCGGACGGTGGCCACCGGCCGGCTGCTGGACGGGGCGACCGGCGGGCTGGGGACCTGGGGCGACGTCAAGGCCCAGGCCCGCGCCATGCTGGGCATCGAACTGAGCGACCAGGATGTGTTCAACGTTCCCCTGCTGCGCACCGACGCCTATGGACGCTTCATCCCCGACCCGACGACCGGCTACGCCCAGGTCATCCTCGGGCTTGGGGCGGACGGCGTTCCGAACACCAGCGACGACATCGTCATCTCCGGGACAGCAGCCGACCCGATCAATCTGATCGCCATGGCGACCACCCCGGTCGTCGTCGACGGGGTCAGCTATTTCGGCCCGGTGCGCACCCCGCACGCCTTCCTCGACGACATCGCCCACGCCGCCGTGCCCGGCACGGTGTTCGACGCGGACGGCGACCCGGCCACGCCCGAAACCCTGATGGTCGAGGCTGATGCCGATGACGTGGCGGGCAATGCGATCGCCACGGACTTCCGTGGCCGAAAGGTGGCCTATGACGACGAACTGCTGGACGCCCACTTCGCCACCGGCGACGGGCGCGGCAACGAGAATATCGGCCTGACCGCCGTTCATCACGTGTTCCACTCGGAGCACAATCGCCAGGTCGAAACGCAGAAGCTGACCATCCTGCGCTCGGCGGACACGGCCTTTATCAACGAGTGGCTCGCGACCGACATCGCGGGGCTTCCGTCGAACTTCGCCTCCCTGTCGGCTCTGGATCAGCTGGCCTTCGCCAACACGCTGAACTGGGAGGGCGAGCGCCTGTTTCAGGCCGCGCGCTTCGCCACCGAGATGCAGTATCAGCACCTCGTGTTCGAGGAGTTCGCCCGCCAGGTGCAGCCCCTGATCGATGTCTTCGTCTTCAACAGCGCGCCCGACATCAACCCGGCCATCTTCGCCGAGTTCGCCCACACGGTATACCGCTTCGGCCACTCCATGCTGACCGAGAACATCGGCCTGGTGTCGGCGGCCGACGGATCACAGAGCGAGATCGGTCTGATCCAGGCCTTCCTCAATCCCGGCGCGATGAACGCCCTGGGCACGGCGGACGAGGCCACCGCCGCCATCGTGGCCGGCATGACCCGGATGCGCGGCAACGAGATCGACGAGTTCGTCACCGGCGCCTTGCGCAACAACCTGCTGGGCCTGCCGCTGGACCTGCCGGCCATCAACATCGCGCGCGGTCGCGACGCGGGCGTCCCGTCGCTGAACGACGCGCGGGCCCAGCTTTACGCCGCGACCAGCTCGACCTTCCTGGAGCCCTATCAGAACTGGGTCGATTTCGCCTCCAACCTGAAGAACCCCCTGTCGGTGGTGAACTTCATCGCCGCCTATGGCACGCACGCCAGCATCACCGGGGCGACGACCTCGGCCGACAAGCGGGCGGCGGCCTGGGATCTGGTCTTCGGCGCGGCAGGCGAGACGGCGACCGAGCGGGCCGCGCGGATCGCCTGGCTGAACGGTCCGGCGGCCGAGACCGGCGTGAACGCCATTGATCTTTGGATCGGCGGTCTGGCCGAAAAGAAGATGCCGTTCGGCGGCATGCTGGGCTCGACCTTCAACGCTGTGTTCGAGGCGCAGCTTGAGAACCTGCAGGACGGCGACCGCTTCTACTACCTGACCCGGACCCAGGGTCTGAACTTCCTGAATCAGTTGGAGGAGAACTCCTTCTCCAAGCTGATCTTGAAGAACTCGGCCCTGTCCGATCCCGGCCCTGACGGCATCCGCGGCACCGGCGACGACATCGTCGAACGCCACATCGGCGTGAACGCCTTCGCCGACTACGACTACTATCTCGAGGTCGATGCGGCGATGCAGCTGGAGGCCGACCCTGAGGGCAATGATCCGGTCCTGGAGGGCATGGGCCGGGGCAAGGTCCAGCGCGACGACCCGCGCACGCCCGGGGCTGACGCCAACTATCTGCGCTTCACCGGCGGCGAGCATGTCTCGGTCGGCGGCTCCAATGGAAACGACACCATCATCACCGATTTCGGCGACGATTCCATTTGGGGCGGGGCGGGCAACGACCGCATCGAATCCGGCGCCGGGGTGGACCTAGTCAACGGCGGCGACGGCGACGACATCATCACCGACAGCGGCGACAGCGGCGACTTCCTCAAGGGCGAGGGCGGCGACGACGTCATCGCCAACTCCAACGGCTTCGACATCCTGATGGGCGGAACCGGCAAGGACGTCTTCTTTGTCGGCGTGGACGACACCGAGGTGTTCGGCGGTCAGGGCGACGACTTCATCCTGGGCGGCGACGGCGTCGACTTCCTGATGGGCAATGAGGGCGACGACTGGATCGAGGCCGGCGCCGGCTTCGACACCACGGCCGGCGACAACTCGGAGCTCTTCTTCAACTCCACCATCATCGGCCATGACGTGATGTTCGCCGGTTCTGACGAGCATGACTTCGACGCCGAGTCCGGCGACGACATCATGGTCCAGGGCGAAAGCGTCATGCGCAACGAGGGCATGCTCGGCTTCGACTGGGCGATCCACAAAGGCAGCGCTTTGGCGGCCGATTCGGACCTGACGAAGCCGATCTTCACCACCGATCAGGCCGACATCCTGCGCAACCGCTTCGACGCCGTCGAGGCGCTGTCGGGCTGGAACAAGAACGACCGGCTCTGGGGTGACAATCGCGCGGCGCCGACCGATGGCGGGAGTGTCCTCGCTGCGGCCGAGGGCACCATGGTCGGGCATGAACTGGACCAGGCCGGCATCGACCGCATCGCCGGGCTCAGCCAGATCATCACCCCCAATCTGATGACGACACGCCCCTATTGGGCGGATAGCACGGGCGCCGTGAAGTCGGTTTTCGTCGGCGGGAACATCCTGCTGGGCGGCGGCGGCAGCGATGTCATTGAAGGCCGCGGCGGCGATGACGTGATCGACGGCGACGCCTGGCTCAATGTGCGGATTTCGATCCGCAACGCCGCGGGCGCCGAAATCGCCACGATCAACAGCCTCAAGGACAATGTGACGCTCGGGGGCGTGACCAAGCCGCTTTCGGTCTGGATGCTCGATCGCGCCATCACGCCCAGCCAGCTCCACATCGTGCGCGAGATCCAGCACGACGACAGCGGCGACGACGTCGCCGTCTACTGGGATGTCCGCGCCAACTACGACATCACCTCGAACCCCGACGGAAGCATCACCGTTTTCCACCGGGTGCAGACCACCGGGGCGGTGGATCCCGCAACCGGTCAGAACCGCGTGTCCGACGGGACCGACACCATCCGCAACATCGAAGTGCTGCGCTTCGCCGATGGCGACGTCAGCCTCTCGCCCCCGGAGCTCTTCCTGCAGCAGGTCATTCGGCAGTACGCCGACAACTTCAACACCGCGAGCCTGGGCAACTCCACCGGCGCTGCGCCCTGGAACCCCGACTGGGTCGAATCCAATGACAGCGGCGGGGTCACGACCGGCCAGATCCGGATCGACGCCGGCAACAACAACGTCCTTCAGTTCACGCAGGGCGATGGCGCGCAGATTCAGCGAACCGTTGAACTGGGCGGAAAGCTGTCGGCGTCGCTGGCCTATACAGTGGCCGAGACCGGCCTCGACGCCGGAGAGACCGTGACGGTCTTCTTCTCGCGGGACGGCAGCGAAGCGGCCATGGTCCAGATCGACCTGATCACCGGCGCAACCAATAATGCGACCCGGAACATCGCGCTCACGGGTCCCTTCACCCAGAACGCCTTCATCCGCTTCGTGGCGTCGAGCATTTCGGCCGCCAACGAGACGGTCAACATCGACAATCTGGTTGTCAGCTTCACGGATTCGGCGGTCCGAGACTACGAGACCACCTTCACCGAAGACGGCTCCGATCAAAGCATCGCCTCCGGTCCGCTGATCATCGAAGACCAGCAGATCGTCTCGGCGCGCGTGGTCCTGACCAATGCCCAGGCCGGTGACGCGTTCGATGTGCCGACCAACCTGCCTGGGAACATCACCCGCACCATCGACACCTCCGTGCCGGGTCAGATCATCGTGACCCTGACCGGCAATGAGCCCAGCATCGCCAACTGGCAGGCGGCGATTCAGGCCGTCGAGTTCCGCAGCACCTCGCAGAACCCCAGCACGGTGGATCGGATCATTGAGGTGACCGTCAACGACGGCCTGCTCTCCAGCCAGATCGCCCGCACCACCGTCAACGTCGTGGCCGTCAATGATCAGCCGGCGGTCAACAACGACACGGTGATCACCAACGTCGCGACCGGCTCCTTCGCCATCCCCGAATGGGTGCTGCTGCGCAACGACGTCGACGTCGACGTCGATGGGAACACCATCGCCGTCACCGGGCTGAGCAACCTCAACGGCCTCACGGCGACCCGCGCCGGCGGCGTCGTGACCGTGACGGACACGGGCGCGGCTGGCGGGTCCTTCGTCTATACTGGAAACGACGGTTCAGGCGCCGCCAACGCCACGGACACGGCGACGGTCAATCTCACTCGCGACGTGATTGGGACCGTCAACGGCACGAATGGAGCCGACATCCTGATCGGCGACAACGCCGCCAGCACGTTCGATGGGGCGGGAGGCGATGACGTGATCCTCGCCGGCGGCGGCGCCGACACCATCGTCTGGAACGCTGGCGGCGGCCGGGACTTCGTCGACGGCGGCGCAGGCGCAGACACCTTCACCGTCAACGGCAACAACACGGCCGAGGCCTTCGTCGTCTACGCTCGCGCCGCGGCGCAGTCCGACGGCATCCTGGGTCTGCGTCCTGAGACCGAGATCGTCGTGACGCGGAATGGCGTGGTGATCGCCGAGCTCGACAATATCGAAGAGATCATCATCAACACCGGCCCGGGCAATGACACCGTCACGACGCGCGGCGACTTCAACCCGACCAGCCTCAGCTTCTCGACCATCACCATCAATGACGGCGGCGGCAACGACACCGTCGACATCTCGGGGTTGCAGTCCGCACACCGCGTCGTCGTCCGCTCCAATGGCGGCAACGACACCATTGTCGGCAACCTGCGGCCTCAGGACGTGATCGAACTGGCCGAGGGGCTGACGCTGAAGGACTACGTCCGGACGACCAATCCCAACGGCAGCGTGCGCCTGGCCGCCGAGGGGCATACGGTCACCTATTTCGGCACGCCCAGCCTGGGCGCCGAGGGAGCCGCCGGGCCCGTGTCGAACGGCGCCTTCGACCTGCCGCTGGATCGCGAGGACATCCGTGACCTGCTGCAGATGGTGCGCGACGGCCTGGTGCGCGATGCGGCGGGCCTGG
>JGI11944J13513_1003270_pt1 | contig 10325 bp, 10 predicted proteins | sample TerdegcoTASludge_FD_13513 | JGI IMG/M metagenome (IMG submission 13513) | reverse complement strand
CCCCGCCAGTTCATCGCATCCCTGGAGCAACAGGGGCTCGTGGGGTATGAGGTGAGCCACCCCTGAGGAAACCGCGATGCCGACAGTCATGCTGACAACCCATTGTCCCAATGCCTGCCCATGGTGCTTTGCCAGGCCCAAAATGGAGGAGTATCAGGCGCGAGGTATCGGGGAGATAAACTGGGAAGATTTTCTGACCGTCGTCGATTTCTACGAACAGTCCGGGTTGCGTCATATGACCCTCCTCGGCGGGGAACCGGGTCTGCATAGCCGGTTCACGGACATTCTCCGTCTCCTGAGGGAAAAGAATTTCTCGGTCCTGGTGGGAACAACGGGCATCCTGCCGGAGTCCCTGGTGGACCGGATTATCGAAGAGGGTTTTCAACAACTGGACTTCGCCCTCAACTCGACATCGTATTTTGAATATGGGGAGGATCAAAAAAGGCAGGTGGATCACTTCCTTTTCCGTCTGGGGCGAAGAGTCTCTCTTGCCTACACGATCACAGAGAAGGATCTTGTCAGGACGGGAGTCGAGCCGATCCTGGACAGGATTGCCATGATGATCAAATTCAATCTCTATCGGCATCTGCAGTTTCAGATCGCTGTTCCGGGCGAGCGAAACCGTCTTTTCGTCCCCTTTGACCGATATCGGGACTTGGCGGAACTCGTCAGGGGATGGTTCGCCATCCTGAGGAACAACCACATCTGCTGCGGGCTGGACTGCCACTGCATGCCGTCCTGCGCGATCCCGGAAGATCTCAGGCAGACGGATTTCTTCAGGTCAACATGTGACCGTTTCATGATCGACATCGGTCCCGGGGGGGATATCTGGCCGTGTTTTCCCCTCTCGCAGCAGGGCTCCAAGCTGGAGCAGTTCGGCTCCATGGGTGACATTTACCGTCACTTCAACCGGATAAACGCAGAGGAGTGCATCCTCTACGATGAACGGTGCCGGGACTGCAGCGAGCGCGAAGCGGGCAGCTGCCATGGCGGCTGCCGCGGATTTCAGCATCTGCGAGGTCCTTCAGGCATGACCCGTTATTCCACTATTCCATTACGCCACGCTTCCACCCGCAGGGTGCCCTCATGCGGCTGATGCGGACCCCGAAGAAGGTCGACATCGACATCACCAACCGCTGCAACCTGCGGTGCCGCTACTGCTACCACTTCGAGAGCGCGGGGGACGCCGGCGGGGATCTGCCGGCCGGGGAGTGGCTGCAGTTCTTCGGGGAACTGAACCGCTGCGCCGTCACGGACGTCACCCTGGCCGGCGGGGAGCCCTTCATCCGCGAGGACTTCAAGGAAATCATCGGCGGCATCGTGAAGAACCGCATGCGCTTCGCGATCCTCTCCAACGGCACGCTGATCACCGACGAGACGGCGGCCTTCCTCGCCTCCACGAAGCGCTGCAACTACGTCCAGGTCTCCATTGACGGCTCCATGCCCGAAAGCCACGACGCCATGCGGGGCAGGGGGAGCTTTGCGAAGGCCGTGGAGGGGCTCATGACCCTGCGGCGAAACGGCGTGCCTGCGGCGGTGCGGGTGACGATTCACCGCAGGAACGTCCACGACCTCGAGGCCATCGCCCGTTTTCTGCTCGAGGATGTCGGCCTCGGCTCGTTCGGCACCAACAGTGCAGGCGCCATGGGCCTGTGCCGGAAAAACGCCGAGATGGTGCAGCTCACCACGGACGAGAGGATGATCGCCATGGAGACCCTGCTTCGGCTGTCGAAAAAATACAACGGGCGAATCCAGGCCATGGCGGGGCCGCTGGCGGAAGCCAGGGGCTGGTGGGACATGGAGGAGGCCCGGCTCGGGAAAAAGGAACTGACGTCGCCGAAGCGGGGATATCTCACGGGGTGCGGCTGCTACCGGTCGGGGCTTGCCGTGCGGGCCGACGGCGTCATCACGCCCTGCGCGATGCTCTCCCACATCGAGCTGGGCCGGATCAACCGCGACGATCTCGGCGAAATCTGGAGAGAGCATTCCACCCTGAACGCCCTGCGCCGGCGCGGCGAGATCCCTCTCTCCGGCTTTTCCTTCTGCGAGGGGTGCCCGTACGTGAATTTCTGCACGGGCAACTGCCCGGGGCTTTCCTACACGCTCACGGGCGAGGTCAATCACCCGAGCCCCGACGCGTGCCTGAGAAGATTCCTGGCCGAGGGCGGAAGGCTGCCCGATCGGTCCCTGTTGTGCTGAAACGGACACGGGACAAATGAAAAGAAACCCCGGTGAAAGGCTTTTTCTCGTTGTCGTCCTCGCGGCGCTCGCGGGTGCGTTTTACGTTCTCGCGCCCCAGGGCCTCGCATCCAACGAGGAAGGCGTTCATTATGTCCAGATGAAAAACTTCGCCCTGCACGGGTCCTTCGAGATCCACGCGCCGGCTCTTGCCCTCGGCTTCGAGGCGGAGGATCTTGCAGGACCTCGGGGATTTTTCGAATCCCGGGACGGCCGGCTCTATGCGATCCCGCCCCCGCTCTTTCCCTGGATGGCGAGCCTCCTTTACCCGGTTTTCGGCGAGCGGGCCGTCGACTTCGCGCCGATCCTCTTCGTTTTTCTCTCGGCGTTCGTCCTGGGCCTGATCCTGGACCGGGTGATGCAGAGGGATTTCCTCTACTGGCTCCTGCTTGCGGCCTTCCTGTTCGGTTCCCCCGTCTTGATGCAGGGCTTTCAGTTCTCGGGGATGGCCCTTTCCCTGTTGCTGATCGTCTCGGCGCTCTGGCTTCTGGCGGGCCACTTCGGGGGCAACCCTTCCTGGGCGAAGCTGTTCCTCGCTTCGGTGCTGGTGGGGGCGTCGGCGCTCGTCAGGATCGAGTGCCTGGCCGTCGTCTTTTCCTATTATCTCTGCACCGCAATCGTCCTGTTTGCGCATAGGCGCCTGGGCGATCTGTGGACGGTCTTTGCGGGCGGCGTGTTTTGTCTGATCGTGCTGATCCTCCATGACGTTGTTTTTCACGGCCGTTTCCCCGGTCCCTACCTCCAACTCCTGCTGCCGTTCTACGCTCTTTCCCCGATCCGCCTTGCCGCACTTGGCGGGGGCCTTGCCTTGTCGTGCGCCCTGTTCATCCTGTCCCGGCGGGAAGGGAACGGCCCGTTCCGAAAAGCGGTCCTGTCGGTCCTGTCCATCATTCTGCTGTTCGGCGCCGTGCTCACGACGGCGGCCCGGATCACCGTGTCCCATCTCATGGCCCTTTTCCCGGCCGTGCTCTTCCTGTTCTACGGCATTCCGGAGCGCCTCGAGCGGTTGAAAAAGGGGGAAGGGACCCTCGAGGCCATCCTCTCGGCCGCCGTTGCGGTCTGCCTCGTTCTCGGCGCGGCCGTCCTGCAACCCGGGCCGCGGATTGCGCTCTCCCTGTGGCTGCCGCTCGTTCCCCTCGTCGTCGTGCTCCTTGCCCTGGAGCGCAGGACGCTCTTCGCGGCGCCCGGGATGTGCCTCGTGCTGGCCTTCTTCTGCGGTGTCGCTTTCGTGAACGGTATCGGGGAGTCGAAGGAGCGTGTGCTGCAATTCCGGGAATACAATGCCGCACGGATTGCATTCCTGGAAAAGCACACCTCGCCGGGAGATGCCGTCGTGTTCGATGACACGGGCAAGATGGAGCACGCAGGCCCGCTCTTTTTCGACCGGGTTTTTCTCGTGGCGCGGAGTCCCGGCGATCAAGATCGCCTGTTCCGGACGCTCACGGCGGGGAAGGTCGAAAACGCCTACGCCTGGACGGGAAACCCGATGGGCCTCGGGGGCTTCAATCCCTACAGCATGGAGAAATCGCCGGAATTTCCCCCCCCGCCGGGGGCGAAATCCTGCTGCGGCGGCTCCTGCAAGGGCAAAAAGGATTACCTGGTGAGGGTGAACACCCCTGCATTGACTGCGGCCGACGCCGGCCGGGGAGGATCATGATCGTGAGTGCGAATCAGACAGCGCCTGTTCCCGAAGGCAGCGGCGGGGTCGAAACGGCCGCCCGTCCCGTCCCGCCCCTCAATACACTCTACTTCTACCTCACCGAGGGCTGCAACCTGCGGTGCCGGCACTGCTGGATCGAGCCTCCCCACCAGACGGCCAGGCGGCAGTACCCGGCCGTCGATCCGAAGCTGTTCCGGCACATCGTCGAGCAGGCAAGACCTCTCGGCCTCTCGTCCGTGAAGCTCACCGGGGGCGAGCCGCTCATGCACCCGCAGATCGGGGAGATCCTAGAGGTCCTCCGGGACGAGAAACTGCGTTTCAACGTGGAAACCAACGGCGTTCTCTGCACGCCGGAGGTGGCGAGGGACCTCGCCCGCTCCGGTCTCTATCACATCTCCGTGAGCCTCGACGGGGCCGACTCTGAAACCCACGAGTGGGTCCGCGGCGTCAGGGGCTGCTTCGATGCCGCCGTCGCAGGCATCCGGAATCTCGTCGCGACAGGCATCCGGCCGCAGGTCATCATGACGCTCATGCGCCGGAACGTGGGGCAGATGGAGGCGGTCGTGCGCCTGGCCGAATCGCTGGGCGCCTCGTCGGTGAAGTTCAACATCCTCCAGCCCACGGCCCGGGGGGTGAAGATGCACGAGGCAGGCGAGACCCTGTCCATCCGGGAGATCGTGGCGCTCGGGGAGCGGGTCGAAGGCGAGCTCTCTGCGGGCACGAAACTCCGCCTTTTCTACTCCCACCCGGCGGCGTTTCGCCCGCTGGGAAAGATGTACGGCAGGGAAGGGACCGGCTGCGGCGTCTGCGGTATCCGCGGCATCCTGGGTGTGTTGGGCAACGGCTCTTATGCGCTCTGCGGGATCGGGGAGACGGTGCCGGAGCTGGTCTTCGGTGACGCCGCAAAGGACGCCCTGGCCGACGTCTGGAGGGACAGTGCCGTGCTCAACGAGATCCGCAGGGGGCTTCCCCGGAGGCTCGAGGGCATATGCGCGGAGTGCCTCATGAAAGGCGTCTGCCTCGGCAGCTGCGTCGCCCAGAACTACTACCGCAGCCGCAATCTCTGGGCGCCCCACTGGTACTGCGAAGAGGCCCTGCGCGAGGGTCTCTTCCCGGAGAGCCGACTGAAAGGAAAAAAGGGGACAGCCCCCTTTTTCGCGGGAGACGGGGTCTGACCATTCATGGAAAGCGAGATCTTCTGCCGGGGCGAGAGCATGCGCCCCCTCTTCCGGCCGGGCGACCGGGTTCGCATCGTCGCCTGCCGCATCAAGGACCTGCGACGGGGGGATGTGATCATCTTCAACTCCCCGAGAAGGCATAAAAAGTTCGCCTCTTGAATATGAGGAGTTTCTGAGGAGGCCTCGGATGAAAAAGAGACTGAAATACGAGACCCCCGGGCTCGTGAACCTACGGGACGACACGCTGCAGGGAACCTTCGCGGCTGAGTGTAATGATGGTTTCAGCGTATACGACTGCGGGAACGGGAGCTGCGTAAACAGCGCTAACTGCAACCTCACCGGCAACCAGGCGGCATATTGCCAGTCGGGGAGCAATGCCTGCAGCACATGTGTGGCCTGCTGTTATGATGGCGATCGTGTCACGGCCCCCTCAACAACAGGTGGGTGCACCTGCATTGGATACGGCAACGCCGCGGCCTATTGGTGCGGTACGGGTTTCCGCGCTTACGCTGCCGCCTGTAGTAGTGGGAGTAATGTAGGCCAATGTCCTGTCTGAGGATGATTAAGACGAGAATGTATCAGATGAAGCTGGCAGGCGGACGGAACTGGACCCTCGGAGCGATGGATGAGGCGGGATTGTGGCTCGATGCGCTTGCTTCGGTCATGCAACTTCCCGAGTGCCCGGTCGGTACTTTACCCGACCTGCTGTTCGTCCTGCGTCACGACGGGAGTCCGGCGGACGATGAACCAACAGTCTTGAATCCCGTGCCCCCCGGTTTTCCTTCATGCAGGGAGTGGCGGGCGAGGGCCTGCCCAGGCCTTGTGTTTTACAGCCACCCTCGTGTTCCCCAAATCGTGTGCTGTCTGGCAAACGGCTACGGGCCCAGGTTCCCGATGGAGCAGATGCGCCGCTCCCTGCTTCCGGTCTTCGAAGGGGAGCTCGGAACAGGCGGGACCCCCGTTCACGCCGCGTTAGTGACACATGACAAGGGGGCTGCTCTCCTGGCCGGGAAAAGCGGCGCGGGAAAGTCCACCTGCTGCCGCCGGCTGCCGCAGACCTGGGAGGTGCTGTCGGATGATATGGCCCTTGTTTCGAGAGCGCCGGACGGGACATACAACGTTCACCCGGTACCGACCTGGAGCGCCATAGAGGATTTCCGGATCCGGCAGTCCTGGCCCGTCAACAGGTACGTTTCGCTGCGGGCGATATTCTTTATTGAGAAAGCCGACCGGGATGAAGTGCTTCCGTTACGCAGGGCGACAGCGTCGGTCGGTCTTTACGACTCATCATCGGTCTGCTTCGAGACCATGTCGGGGCGCTACAACCATCCGGAAGGACTACCCTATCGGAAGCAGGTCTTTGCGAACGCTGCCTCTCTTGCAGCTGCAGTTCCGGCTTATCGGCTAAACGTGAGCCTCACGGGCCGCTTCTGGGAGAAGATCGAAGAGGTATTGGAAAAGGGGGACAGTCCCCTTTTTTGTGAGCAGGGGGTGTCTGCCCATGGAGCGTGAGATCTTCTGCCGGGGCGAGAGCATGCGGCCCCTCTTCCGGCCGGGGGACCGGATTGTGTTTGTCCCATGCTGCAGCGAAGACCTGCAACAGGGGGACGTGATTGTCTTCGTCCCGCCGGGGCGGGACGAGCGGGTCGTCCACCGCGTCGTCTCGACGGGGCCTGTGGGGATCCGGACAAAAGGGGATGCAAACCCTTACCAGGATGCATGGGATCTTCGCCAGCAAGACATCGTCGGCCGTGCCGTGGCCGTCGAGCGGGGGGGCAGGGTGATCCCCGTCGCGGGCGGCCCCGCGGGTCGCCTGATCGCCGCCTGCATCCGCGTACTCCGCAGATGCGATCACCTGGCCTCCTACATCCTGAACCCCTGCTACCGGGGCCTGGCCCGTTGCGGTTTTTTCCGCGCGCTTCTGCCTCCCGCATTGCGCCCGAGGGTCATCACGTTTGAGCGCGACGGCGCAAGGGAGATGCAGCTCGTCCTGGGAAGGCGCATCATCGGGCGTCGGCCCGCGGGCGCCTGCACGTGGACCATCCGCCGGCCCTTCCGGCTCTTTGTCGATGAGCAGGCCCTGCCTTGGAGATGAGACAGGGCCCTCTTGCCAATTCCATATTGCGTCTCAGAATGGAATTTTCGATTCCTTTTTTCAGTCCCCCTTCCGGCATATCGGGAAATGGGGCCTGTCCCGTTTTTTCTAACCGGGCATGATTCTGGCATCTTTTGGGGAATCGGGAAAAGGGGGAAGTCCCCTTTTCCCTGACCAAAGCGAGCGTCATGAGAACCTGGATTGAAACTCTGAAAAGCGGGCTTGCGCGCAGGGCGCCGGAGGACCGGATCGCCGGGGGGAAGACCTATGCCGCAATCGGCGAGAACCTGCGGCGGCACCTGCCGTTTTTCAGGCGTCACTGGCAAAAGGCTGTCCTGGGGGCCGGGTTCATCCTCCTCAACGCCCTCATGGCTTTTCCCATGCCGCTCGTCTCGCGCTTCGTCATCGACGACGTCATCCTGGGCAGGCAGCTTTCCCTTCTGCCCTGGGTGCTTCTTCTCATGGCTGCCCTGGCCCTGTTCTCGCGCGCCATGGGGCTCTTCCAGGGCTGGTTTTTCCTGCGCTACAGCCAGGAGGTGACCCTCGACATCCAGAAGCAGGTCCTGGACCATTCCTTCCGGCTCCCGAAATCCTTTTTCGACCGCAACCAGACGGGCTATCTCCTGGCGCGCATGACGGGCGACATCGGTGGCGTGACCTGGTTTCTGTCGGGGAGCCTCGTGGGCATCGTGACGAATGTCCTGTATTTCGCCGGCGGGCTTTGCCTGCTGTTCTGGCTGGAGTGGCGGCTCGCCCTGGCGGCCCTCGCCGCCGTGCCCGCCTACCTTTTCGCCCTGCGGCGCTTCTCCGACAGGATGCACGCCTTGAACCACGCGGGCAATGAGGAGAACGCCCGCTACATGAGCGGCTTCCAGGAGACGCTGGGCGCCATGCCACTGGTCAAGGCCTTTGCCGCCGAGGAGAAGGCCGTGGGCAAGATCATGGCCGGCCTGCGGCAGGTGTTCCGCCTCTCGGCCGAGCGCTCCGTGGTGGGCTCCGTGACGGGGCTTGCCCTCTCGTCGACGCCGAGCCTCGTGAACTTCGGCGTCTTCGCCGTGGGCGCCTGGTGGGTCATCACGGGCCACTGGAGCCTGGGGTCCCTGTTCGCCTTTCAGGCCTACCTCGGCCGCGTCTTCGGCCCGGCGCAGTCGCTCGCCTCGACGGGGCTGCAGGTGCAGGGCATCCGGGCCTCCCTCGAGCGATTGACGGCCCTCCTCGACGTGGAGCCGGAAGGGAAAACAGGCGAGGGGTCGGCGGTCGGGACGCTCAGGGGGGAGGTCGAGTTCCGGAATGTCACGTTCGCCTATGATCCGAAAAACCCTGTCCTCAGCGACGTTTCCTTCCGCGTAAATCCGGGCGAGCGCGTTGCCGTCGTGGGGCCGAGCGGCGCGGGCAAGACGACGCTTCTGAGCCTCCTTCTCCGATTCTACAACCCGACAGGCGGCGACATCCTCTACGACGGAAAACCCGCACGGGATTACGACGTGCAGTCGCTGCGGCAGCGGGTCGGCTACGTCTCGCAGGTCCCGGTCCTGCTGTCCGGAACGATCGGGGAAAACCTGCGCTACGGGAACCCCGGGGCGACGGACGAGGAGATCACGCGCGCGGCCCGAGTCGCGGGCATCCACGACTTCATCGCGGGCCTGCCCGGCGGCTATGACAGCGAGGTGGGCGAGCGGGGCGTGAACCTCTCCGAGGGGCAGAAGCAGCGGCTCGCCATCGCACGGGCCCTCGTGAAGGCCCCCGACATCCTCGTGCTCGACGAGCCCACGGCGGCCCTCGACGGCCTGACAGAGAAGTCCCTGCTCGAGGCGCTGCCCCTCGAGACGAGCGGCAAGACGCTCTTCGTCGCGGCGCACCGCCTCTCGACGGTCGCGGACTGCGACCGGATTCTGGTGTTGAACGAAAACCGCCTCGTCGCGGAGGGCACCCACGAAGAGCTGTTGCGTACAAACGAACATTACCGGCAACTCGTCGCCGGCCGGCTGATCCCCGACAAAAAAGGCGAAAGAGCCAAAGTGATCCCCTATGAAAGTATCCGTCGTCATTCCCGTTCATAACGGGGAGCGATACCTGGCGCAGGCCGTCGAGAGCGTCCTGGCCCAGACGCACCGCGACCTCGAGCTGCTGATCGTCGACGACGGCTCGACGGACGGCAGCCGTGCGGTCATGGAGCGGTATGCCCGCGACGATGCCCGCATCCGCATCCTGTGTCAGGAAAACCGTGGTGTCTCGGCCGCCGGAAATCTTGGTCTCGCTAAAGCCCGGGGCGAGTGGGTCGCCCGACTCGATGCGGACGACGTGTTCCTGCCCGAAAAGCTGGAAAGACAGCTCGCCTTCGTCCGGCGGCACCCCGACGTGCGCATCGCGGGCACCCTGGGGTATTTCATCAACCATGCGGGACGCATCATCGGGCTCGTGAGCACCGACGGGCCTTTCACCCGGGCGGAGTTCGAGAGAATCGCAGGGCGGGGCGATCCCGTCTTTTTCGTCCACTCCACGACCCTGATGCACCGCGAGACCGTTCTTGCCGCGGGCGGCTACAGAGAACAGTTCGTCCAGGCCGAGGACGTCGACCTCTGGCTCCGGATGGCCGAGAAGGGGCACCTGCTGCTGAAGATGCCAGAGCCCCTTCTTCTCTACCGGCTCCACGGGGAATCCCTCACCATGAAACGAAACGCCGAACAGAAACGCTGTCACCGGTGGGTCATGGCCTGCGCCGAGGCGAGGGGGAAGGGAAGGGAAGAGCCCTCGCTCGAGGATTTTCTTCAGACCGAGAGGCGCCGGCCTTGGCCCGCCCGGGTCCTTGCCCTGCGGCGGGAAGCGGGCGAGAGGTGTTACCAGAAGGCGGCCCTGCACTACGCCGGAGGGAACTATCCGGCGCTCACGGCCTGCCTGTGCCTTGCCGCCTGCCTCAATCCCTCACACGTGATTCCCCGGCTCTATGAACGCAAGATCGCTCCCGCGCTTGAAAGAAGCCTGCCCGGTACGAGTTCCCTTTCGGTCCCCGTCGAAAAGGAGGCATGCCGGCATGCGCCCGGAACATGAACTTCTGCTTTCCTGCGTCAGGGCTGCGTTTCGAGCAGACGGGCCTGCTCCACCGCCTGCCCCGCCGGCAGGATTGGACTGGGGCCGCTTCGTGAGCCTCTGCGAG
>JGI11944J13513_1003263_pt1 | contig 10338 bp, 9 predicted proteins | sample TerdegcoTASludge_FD_13513 | JGI IMG/M metagenome (IMG submission 13513) | reverse complement strand
GAAACTACAGGATTTCATCGTCAAACAAAGAGATGGGCCGAGTGTTTCTGATGCAATAAATTCAGGGAAACTCAAAGGGGGAAGTATGGTCGTACAATTCCCAGTTGGTATCCGTCATGTAGATTACTTCTATATACCTATTAAGGATCCACGGGGAAATGTTCACAAAGTCATTGAGATTTTTTTGGATCGGACAAATCTTGTGGAACAATTACATGAATCAGAGACTTTAGTAAATGATAGTCCTGCCGGAATAATTACAACAGATCTAAATGGGAAAATTCTCTCATCAAACAAGGCATTTCAGGATATTATTCAGTTATCTGAGTCTGAATTGACTAAGATGAGTCTGCGAGATATTAATGTCATTGATCGGAAGGGATCGACATTAAATGAAATCATTTCTTCAAAGAAATATGGAACTGGGACCATTACTGTTGATCTCGGCTCATTAACAAAAATATTGAATTATACCTACATCCCCATCCTTGATGTCAATAACAATGTCACCAAAATTGTTATGATGTACATCGATATTACGACCATCAAAAAGATGGTTGTGTATCTTGAAAAATCTATCAGCAATCTGTATGAGAATATATTATCCCTATCTCATGGAAATACAAGTTTTACGTCTACTGTTCTTGATGCTGACCGGGAGATTATTGGAGCACAAGAGCAGTTTGTAAAGATAAATCAAGCAGTAAATATTGCACGTGATGCAATAGCCAGGCTTGTTTTCGATTCAACACAGATTGCAAATGCTGCTCTTGCAGGAAATCTCTCTTTTCGTGTGGATCAGACAGTACACGAGGGAGATTATCGAAAAGTAATCGAAGGGATGAATCAGACTCAGGCATCAATAGAAATTCCGGTTATGGAAGCTATGCGGATTGCAAAAGAATTTGCCGGATATAATTTTACCGCCCGGTTTGATAAAAAACTGAATATTAAGGGAGACTGGATATCATTCAGAGAGGCACTTGATGAAATTGGAGATAAGGTTGCAGAAGCGATCTCAACAATAAACATGCAGGTGAAAAATCTCTCATTAAATGCGGATCAGGCCAATGTCAACGTAGGTGAGATAGCACAGGGAGCAGGACAGATGGCACATAGTGCCAGTCAGGTATCTGCCAATGCAGAACAGGGCAATTCTGGTGTTCAGCAGATACTCAAGGCAATGGAAGATTTGACAATTACGGTTGCTGAAGTCTCTAAAAAGACTGAAGAAGTATCAGAATATTCCCGGAATGCCAATGACCTTGCTAAGGAAGGAACATCTCTTGCCAAGAAAGCTGAGGATGGAATGCATGTCATTACAATGAGTGCAGAGGATATGAACCGGTTAATTGGAGAAATTCAGCAGGATATGGGTCAAATAGGAAAAATTGTCCGGCTGATTTCTGATATTGCGAATCAGACTAACCTTCTTGCACTCAATGCAGCTATTGAAGCTGCAAGGGCTGGTGAAGCAGGAAGAGGGTTTGCGGTAGTTGCTGCAGAAGTAAAAGCCTTGGCGACTGAATCAAGAACATCCGCAGAAAACATTGCTGAAATGATCTCTTCACTTCAGAAAAAATCAGAGAATGCCGGAAATTCTGCAGAGGCTGCTGCAGAAGCAATAAAAGATGGTAATGTGGCATTGAGTGACACACTGAAGGTCTTTGGGAAACTAGCCGAATCAGTTAATGGCATCTCCATGCATATAGAGCAGGTTGCTGCGATGACTGAGGAACAGGCTTCCGGGGTGGAAGAGGTTACTGCGAGTGTGAATGAGATATCCAACCTTCTTGAAGGAAATTCCAAAGAAGCTGTGGATATTGCCGGAATCGCAGAGGAATCGGCAGCTTCAATAGATGAATTAAAGCAGGTAATTCAGCAAGTAAACTCAGGAACTGAACAGGTATCAAAAGCAGTTGCATATTTTATTGTATAAAATTTTTGATACATTCTATTCAACCAGATTACCATTATTTTCCAGGATTTATTATGAGGAGTTCTATTCATTCTCCATTACCTCAATCACAAATTATTCAGTGTTCCAATTATGAAAAAAATCAGAAGTCCAAGTATCGTGTTCTTTTGGTTGATGATGATGAAGACCTGCTGTATGTAAATCAGGTGTTTATTGAGCGATATGAAGGATTTCAGGTTGACACTGTTTCATCAGTAAAAATGGCATTAGAAAAGCTAAAGCAATATTCTCATAATGTAATAATATCAGACTATGATATGCCTGAATTGAACGGTATTGATTTCTATAAGATAGTAAGATCTGAAGGACACATTACCCCATTTATAATTTACTCAAGTAAAAGCCGGAAAGAGATTTCTCTTTGTCATCAAATACCTGATTCACTTATATGCCTACAGAAACAAACCAATGTATCACAGGGATGTAAAGAACTCGTAACTCTTATTCGCCAAATAATTTCGTAATTCTACTCACGATGCTAATTACTCATAGGAAATATCAAATTGATTTTTATTATAAAGATATTTTATGGGAGTATTAACCTGAATGGGACTAATTTTTTATCATAACTATTATCACGAATTCTGACACAATCTGTTACCCCATGTCCCAAATCATCTCCAATCAACTCCACCAAAGACTTCTTCTAACGGCCGCTGCAGTCGGAATGTTTTTAGACGGGCTTGACGGCTCGATTGTAACAATAATTCTCCCACAGATTTCAGAATCATTCAACACCGATACCGGGACAGCTTCCTGGGTCATTATCACCTATCTCCTGATGATGGCAGGATTAATCCTCATCATAGGAAAAATTGCCGAACGAGGACATATCAGGAAGATATTCCTCTTGGGTTTGTGTGTCTTCACTGCTGGATCTGCTGCGTGTGGAATTGCCCCCGACCTCGAAATTCTTCTGGCTGCCCGGATTTTACAAGGAATCGGAGCAGCTATGCTTGCAGCAACCGCCTCATTACTCTGTGTCACCTACCTTCCAAAGGATATGTACGGGATGGCCTTTGGAGCGATTTCCATGTCAGTATCAGTCGGGGTAGCAACCGGTCCGGCAATCGGAGGATTTATTGCCCAGTATTTCTCCTGGCACTGGGCATTTCTCATGAATGTCCCTGTCGGCATCCTTATTCTGGCTTTTGGTATGTATATCATTCCTCCCGATATTCCTCGTGAAATTCAACCATTTGACCTGTACGGATCAATTCTTCTCTTTGGATTGATGGTGTCATGCGTATATTGTCTTGAACGCATTTCTCACCTGGGGATATCTGACCTGCAGATCCTGCTCAGTGGGAGCATCAGTATTGCCTGTCTGATTGCCTTTTACATTCGTGAGCGGATGTGCCACATACTCCTGATACATATCCGGGTGTTTTCAGTCATGAACTTTACCGCAACACTCCTTGCATTTCTCATTTACGGGTGTGTATCTATGGGTATTTTCTATCTCCTTCCATTCTTCCTCCAGGCAGGGATGGCATATGACCCGGCAATGGCCGGACTGTTTCTCCTCATTCCACCGCTCATAACCGCAATAATAGGCATTCCGATGGGAAGATGGTCTGATCTTATCGGCAGAAGACCATTTGCAATAGCAGCAGCAGTATTATCTATTGCAGCGAGCGGGATATTTATGATAATCATTCCGGAAACCGGGTTTATTCCACTTATCTTTGGCCTTCTCATTATGGGTCTCTTTATGGGTTGTTTTGGCGGACCGGTTGCCAGCAGGGTTGTAGAAAATGCTCCTCCTGGAGAAGAGGGTACTGGAACATCACTCATGGTCACTGCAGTATACCTTGGAAGTGTCCTTGGTACCGCTCTGTTTGCAACATTTTTTACCTTGGGAAGCGCAGAAACAGGAATTTCAGCATTCTCTGATCTTGATCCGGAGAAATTTTTACACGGATTTCACCTCTCAATGACTGCGGGTTTTATCCTTTCAGTTCTGGCACTCATACTGTCGGTCATTGTCAGAGAAAAGAAGACCCGGGAGAACTCAGTACGGATTTAAAATAGACAGAATAAAGCCGAATCACATCATCATGGTGAAGTACTTACATGGATCATCAACCTGATACAACCGGAGTCACCCTTCTGAAAGGTGATCCGAAAATTGCCATTATCAAACTCTCTATTCCGATGATAGTGGCCATGCTGCTCATGTCCACCTATAACCTGGTGAATGCCATCTGGGTGGCCGGACTTGGGGCAGATGCCCTGGCAGCAGTTGGTTTCATCACTCCCCTGTTTATGATTCTCATCGGACTGGCAAATGGTCTTGGAGCCGGAGCTACATCAGTAATTTCCCGAAGGATCGGTGCAGGGGACAGAAATGGAGCTCATACAACTGCAATTCAGGCAGTTCTTCTGAGCATCGTGATATCGATTGTCATATCTCTTGTGCTAATTACATTCAGCAGACCACTGATGGTCCTGTTTGGCGCAGGAAATACTGTAGATCTCGCAGTAGAGTATGGAAATATCGTATTTGCAGGGACCATCCTGATCCTTTTCACAAATGTCGGATATGGCATTCTCAGGGGAGAAGGAGATACCAAACGGACGATGTACGTGATGGGAGCAGCATCCATTATCAACATCGTTCTTGATCCCATCTTCATCTACTATCTGAACTGGGGTATTGCCGGTGCGGCCTGGGGTATGATAGTATCGCTGGTTCTCATTGCATCTGTCCAGATATACTGGTTCTGTATCAAAAAGGATACTTATATTACCTTTTCAAAAGATATGAACCTTCATGAGACCAGGCATATCAAAGATGTTCTGGCAATCGGACTTCCGGCCAGTTGTGAATTTTTTCTGATGGCAATTCTCTCTGTTTTTATTAATATACTGCTGGTCATGGTAGCGAATACTGATGCTGTCGCGGTATATACAGCAGGATGGCGGGTTATTATGTTTGCAATCATTCCTCTTGTCGCAATATCCACCTCTGTTGTAGCAGTTACCGGTGCAGCATTTGGAGGACGGCATTTTGAAAAGTTTCCGGTTATTCATAACTTTTCTGTTCTCTTAGGCATTGTCATAGCTACCATCATTGCAATTCTGACCTGGCTTTTTGCAGATCAGATCTCGTTTATATTTTCATACTCAGCTGAGGGAGCACATCTGGCGCCATCAATAGCAGCATTCCTTGCGACGATGTGTATATTTTATCCATTTGTATCTCCGGGAATTATGTCATCCTCTGTCTTTCAGGGAACCGGGCGGGGATTGTCATCACTTTTTCTCAATGTGCTCAGAGAGATAGTATTCATGGCATCTGCCTCATATCTGCTCGGCGTTGTTCTGGGTTATGGTGAACACGGCATCTGGTGGGGACTTATTATCGGAGATATTCTTGGTGGAATTACCGGGTATATCTGGGTCAGGTTGTACATCAGCAGAATTATCAGATATACCTAAATCACTAATTTATTACATATTTTCAACAGAAAAAAGTCATCCCCTTAAAAGGGGTCTGAACGCTGAAGGTGAGAAGCGTATTCTGATCTCTTATCTTCATCCTATAGATGGGCAGGTCTCTGGATCCAATTGGATACATGTAATATAACTCCAAAGTTAAATGAAATTGGAATGATTTATTTTACTGAAGCAGATATTGACCGACTGATAGAAGACGATCTACCGGCTGGAGATATGACAACCTTCCTGTTAGATCTCGCAGGAAAGAAAGGATCTATTGCATTGATCGCCCGAAATGAGATGATAGCCTGCTGTACTGAAGAAGCAGTCCGGCTTTATAAAAAAGCAGGACTGGAGGTTGGAGATTTTGTCGCATCAGGTACCAGATTACAACCTGGAGACAGACTGATTGAAGCGAAAGGAGAGGCCTCTGCAATCCATATTATCTGGCGGACGGGAAGTGCGATGATCGAGTTTGCTTCAGGTATTGCAGGTCGGACAAATCAACTGGTAATGGCAGCAAAGAAAGAAAATCCTTCAATATCAGTGGCAGGGACCCGGAAACACCCCCCGTTTGTTAAAAAAATGGCATTAAAAGCATTGATGGCAGGAGGAGGGGTTCCACACCGGACCGGGCTCTCTGATACCATCCTCATCTTCCGTGAACATCTGTTATTTACCGGCGGATATGAACGCCTGCCAGAGGTTATCCGCTCAGTCAAAGAGAAGATGAAAGAGAGAAAAATCGTTATAGAAGCACATAGCCTGAAGGAGGCATTGATTGCAGCTAAATCCGGAGCGGATGCAGTTCAGATGGACAAGAGTACACAGGAAATCTTTTCTGAATGTTCAGGAAAGTGTCGTGCCATCAATCCGAATATCTGCATGATAGCTGCCGGGGCTATTAATGATTCGAATGCAGGAATGTATGCAAAAGCAGGGGCAGATGTGCTGGTCACTTCATGGATGTATTTCGCTCCTCCGGCCGATATCATGGCAGAGATCCTGCCAATAGATGAATACTAAGCCTCACGTTATTTTCTATTAATTTTATCCTATTTTTTCTTTTTCGTTCAAAAATTGAGATTTTTCAGAGGGACAATACCTTCAAATATAATATTTTTAAATTTTAATACCTGGAATATCCTTTGGTATGTCAAGGATTGCTTATTGGGCTATTTATTGCCGTTTTATCCCTTATTTTTACCGGAGCATCAGCCGAAACAGAGAACCTTTCAGACATACGGGATCTGATCCCGGCAGGCATGGAGATAGACAAAGAGACACTCTATGAGCTCTTTGAGCCAGAACCCATACCATCTGAAGCAGATGCACGATTCCTTACCATCTTATCTGATGAAGGATTTGAAGTCCAGCAGGGAGCAGTAAAAAAATTAGATCTCATTAAACTAACCGAACTCGGCGTTCTTCCCGATGCGGAGGGAAATAATGCAGATAATCCCTACTATGCATTCGCCCTTCTCCGATCACCAGGTCAGACGGTTGCCAATGACCATGAATTCCCCAATGGGATGAGTGGCAATGTCAGACTCAGACCAAATGAGGCCGCTTGATGATCGGAAAGACCCCGTCTGGGGTAAAATTTTTCAATTACCCAACATTCATGGTCTTTCGGACGATTGGATCAGAGCGGGCAATGATATTTGCTGGGCTTGGTGATTCATTAAATATCGGCACCATACAGGCAGAAACAGGAACAGACGGATTTGATCAGCCTCTCATGATCATCTATTCGGCAGATAAGACGATTGCAGAACGGGTCCAATCTTTTGCAATAGCAGCAGGATACCCTGCGAGCATGAATCATATCAAGCAGATACCGTCTCCGATGGTGAATATGGGACTTGAGGAGGATGATGACTCGTTCGGATTTGGTATCAGGGTCGGGGTATTTGATACACTGAAGGTGCAAGATCAGTATATGAGCGATGTGTACACTATGTATCGTGTTTACCGGCTGACACCGAACCAGTCTCAACCATTAAACCCCTACCCGGTATCAGATCTCCGGATACGGGGGACAGGAAAGACAGAATTTGACCTGATGCCTCCGGTGAACCACTTACGTGATGCCATCATAGCGGCATATCCGGGATACACTTACCAGGAGATGAAGACCGGGATATCATTCCCTGAAAGTAGTCAGGTGATGCAGAATAATGAGCAGGCATATGGAGAGAACAGGGATCCCACATATCTGGGGAGTGAAAAGTTTACCCTGAAGGAAGGACAGTTTGCTGTGAGCTACGGTGTCAATCACGCAGCATTCGGGAAGGTAGTATACAGTAATATCGTCGCATATGGTGCTGAAAAGATAAACGGTGTGGTCACTGGAGATAATACCCAGTTTGAAGGGAGAGCATCCCGATATATTCCTGATGATCCCAATGCCCCGATGCTGTATGCGTACACGATCACCAGAACAGAATCAGATGAGCCATATACGATGAACGTTCCAACAGGTCCATATCTCGAGGGAATACCGCTGGATGAGGAGATGTGGATCGGGTAGAGAGCATATTTGGAACCGGAGACCAATGTCGGACCGGCATATCCGGAACTTATATATGATAAGGTCATCGCATTCACCCCCCTATAACTTCTTTTCTTCCATCTTCAGACAAAAAATTCAAAAAAAGAAAAATTTCGATTGAGAATACAGAACTTTTAAATAAAAACGTTACCAATAGTGTCCTGTAAGTATATTTGTCATTATTTGGTCTGAAAAATGATTGATACAGATAACAGTGTCTCTACAAATCAGATCTCATTATTGTATGTTGATGATGAAGAGGTACTTCTCCATCTTGGTAAGCGATTCCTTGAGCGAATGGGGGAATTTTCCGTCGATATTGTTCAATCAGCTGGAGAAGTTCTTCTTCCCGGCTTTTTGCAAAAATATGATGCAATAATCTCTGACTACCAGATGCCCGTTATTGATGGGATTGAATTTCTCAAAGCAATAAGAGAACACTCACCGTTCGCTGATCTTAAATTCAGATTCCTGAATTGATCCCAATTGAGTATAAACACTAATATCAACATTCATCAGATTTAAAATCTCTCGATGCTTTTGATTTATCCCAGTAATTGTGTAAAAAACCTGTTCACCATAAAATGAAACTAACAAATAAATCTCTTTGAAAAACTCAATAATTCTTTCAGTTTTAGGATTATTTACTATTTTCGTTGGATTATATTCGAAAAGACCACTCAAACCCTGACCTCTACTTTTCAGCGAATCCCTGACTTTTTTCTCAATAATAACAAGTGGTCTCATTACAATAGTCAAAAACTTCACTAAACCATCAATTCTGTCATCTCGTTGAATAAACATTGGGGCAAGTGAAAGTGCCTTTCCCTTCAGCCGATGAAATTGATGCTCTATGATATACTGATCACGGTAAGTCAGAACAACATCTTGCATCGATAATTCATTTTCTGGTTTATTTGTTACATATACCCTCCATCCTGATAATTCCTGCGCTTGTTGAAGGGCTTGCAAGTTAATAGTTGGTTTAACCTCAATTCTCGTCGATTGTTCAATTCTGGCGGGATTGTTTCCGTATTTTCGTTTTGGAGTATTACTAATATGCTCGATATACTCAACTTCGAATACCGCTGTTAATCCCTTATCTCCAAGAATAGCATGTACTTTTTCTTTTGCTTCCTCGATTGTTCGGTAAATTTTCTTTCCCTTTCCTCTTTTATTCATTGAATTTATCTCAAAGAAAGCTTTTTTTACTTGCTCTTCAAGTGATAATCTGAATTTATTTGCATGAGCAAATGATTTTGCGTAGATTAGCCGTTCCTCCCAGGTTATGATTTTCCCCTCATATTCCATTGAATGAGATATTTTTTTCTCAAATCCTTCGGCTATAATCGCATCGCTTCCATCATAGTACGATCGTGAAACTTGTGTGAAGGAAAGATTAGACTCCTGATGTGCTATGATTGCAGAATAAATTTCCTGAGTAGGATGAGAGACTTCTGATAACGGGCATAAATAAAAGTCATTATTGATAGTCGTATACAAACGAGTTGCTATGGCACCCATTTTGCAATCTCCCACAAAAAGTAATCCAGATTGTCCCGTAGATTTTTTCACCTTTTCCATTGCAGGGATATAGAGAGGATCATCAGCACAATTTCCAGGGACTACACTAACGGTGAGGGGCAAACCCAGCACATCAAGCACTGAAAGTACGATTTTTATTTGAGGGAGGGAGGCGTCATCTTTTGAGTTGCCAAATTGTATTAATCCGTTTTTATCGATAATTCCATTGCTGTTTACTGTTGTCATATCAAGACGGACGATGTTTTCATCCGTTAAACCATATATACGCAGTGTAGAACGATTTAATTCAGATTCAAATCGGTTCCAAAGTTCATTATTGTGCAATAGAGATAATATACGAGCCAAATGGTCATCAGTAAAGCATTTTGGACTAAATTGAAAACCAATCAATTTTTCCAGTAAATTTTTTTTTGGTAGTAACCCACTTCTCCAAGGGACACATACGATGATCATTTTCGGTCAGGCAGTAGCAGATCCAAATGGCAATCGTTTCACCAATCGGCAAACCCACCCAGTTTCTGTGAGGCGAATATACCTCATTCAAAATTCGTATGATTTGAAGTTCTTTTAATGTTTCAAAGATATATGGGATTCCGCCGATGTGTTCAATTTGATGTGTCGGAGCGATCATCCCATATATATGTACACTTCTCAGATATAAAGTTAAGCTTTATAATTTAACATTTACCTTATAAGATCAGCGAAAGGTAAGTTTATCAATAACCAAAAAAATTGAATATAGATACACCTTCACAAAAGAGTCTCCAAATAATGATGGTACTGGATTCGTTCGTATGCATACCTGATTCCAATCTAG
>JGI11944J13513_1003262_pt1 | contig 10341 bp, 5 predicted proteins | sample TerdegcoTASludge_FD_13513 | JGI IMG/M metagenome (IMG submission 13513) | reverse complement strand
GGAAAAATACGCAAGGTTTTGAGTTATGCCGGACGGGGAAAGTTTATAACATTCGGGAGTGACTCTGAAAGATTGAGGAAGCATTGGGAGGAGGGAGAAAGAATAAAAGGGAGGGGAGAAGTAGTGGCTAATATAAAATTAAGGTAAACAATGGGCTTACTGGTATTATATCCGCGAGATAAAGTGTTGAAAGAGAAGTGGCGATAGGTTGCAGTTACTTACTATCTGTAGGTTAGAGCAAACACTGTATCGAGCAGTCAGCGCCGGAAGGACTCATTGTCGCTGAATTGCTTGAAGAGTTCGGTATCATCTCGAAGGAGCGCGGTCATCACCCGCTGAAGGGCCTTGTTATGATCAATGCGGGTGTTCTGCTGGTTTTTCAATTGAGCTAATTGCAGCCAAAAGGCGACAGAGTGTGTACCAGCCGCTTTCAAATATACCCTAACCAGAATAGTTTGCTTCTTGGAAGATCTATGAAATATTTAGTGATGTACCATTAGGCAGTGGATCGAGTTCGCCATTTACCTCAAGTACTCTGTTTGCAAGGGCGATGAAGGCAGAATGGCTGATGCTTATCCAAAGCCATTTATATAACAGAGGTTTGGTGATAATAAAGTATATCCTTGATTAAAATAGATAGATTTCGTATACTTATCAATAGTTTAGGTGGTATAAATAAACAGTGATTCTGGCACCTGGTGAAAGGATTGAAATAGGAACTTCTGAACGCTGGGGTGGCGTTGTCAGTATGGCTGCCCACCGTGGTATAGCCCCGAAATCAGTTTATAGACGGTATAATAAAAAGGTACTTGCTACTAACCAAATGGGACAACTTTCTTGTTTCAATCTTTCCAAAATAGTTGAGTTGATGTCCATGGACAGCGAACTAGAAAAGCCTATCTGGTATGTCCAAAGCCGGTTTTCCACGAAAACACAGACATATAGATTAACACCAAAGACACGTTCACGGTAGGGGGAGGGGAATGGGTAACAATCTGCTTTCGTCTAAGATCGGGCAACGGATATTTATCAGAGGTCACTTCGATGTGTCCGTGGTCCTGGGTGATGCACGACCACTCGGCTCTACTTAGCTGCGGTAGAATTTCAGAAGAAAGGGCTTAACTCCATCTAATTACATGAAAATAAGAAAATGAATGCACAGATAAAATCCAAACAGCGCGTTGCCGACTATGGGGAGGTTTTGACCAGCCCGGAAATTGTCAATGCCATGCTTGATCTGGTCACACATGAGACCGAGCGCATTGACTCACGGTTTCTGGAGCCGGTTCTGCGGGCAATGGGCGACCCGCTCGCAACCAAGACCATCACGCTGACCTGCGGAAAATTGACGACCGGCGTAACCGTTCGCCCCTGGACAGGCATCTTTATGCTGCGCAACTCTTCCAGCCCGGAGACCTATTTTCAGGCCGCTTTCCGCGTGCAATCTCCGTGGACAGTGAAAAATCCGGACGGATCGCACCCCAACGACGAAGAAATTATCAAGCGTGAATGCTACATCTTCGACTTTGCCCCAGACCGTGCCCTGCGCCAAATCGTCGAGTATGCCAGCCGTCTCAATATGGACGAAACCGCAAGCCCCGAAGCCAAGGTGGCCGAGTTTATCAACTTCCTGCCTGTGTTGGCCTATTACGGCAGTTCGATGAGGCAGATCGACGCCGCAGGCATTCTGGACATGGCCATGAGCGGCACCACTGCCACCTTGCTGGCAAAAAGGTGGGAAAGCGCCCTGCTGGTAAACATGGATAACGAGACCTTGAGGCGCCTGATGGCCAATGAAGCTGCCATGAAGGCGCTCATGAGCATCGAGGGTTTTCGCAATCTCAACCAGGACATCGAGACCATCATCAACAGATCGGAAGCGGTCAAAAAGGCCCGCCGAGAGGCTAACGACAGAAAGCTCACTGAAAAGGAAAAGCGGGAACTAACCGAGGCGGAAAAGGAATACAAGAGCAAACGCAAGATGATCCAGGAGAAGCTGATCAAATTCGCCACCCGCATTCCTGTTTTTATGTATCTCACTGATTACCGTGAGCGCACTCTGCGGGATGTCATCACCAAACTGGAACCAGGCCTTTTCAAGCGCGTCACCGGGCTGGAGGTGAAAGATTTTGAATTGCTGGTCAGCCTCAATGTGTTCAACAGCGCCCTGATGAATGACGCGGTTTATAAATTCAAGCGGTACGAAGATTCGAGCTTGGTTTACACAGGAATAAACAAACATGAAGGTGAAGATATTGGGCTATATGACACGGTTTTAAGAGCCGAAGATTATAAGAGAATATTTGTGAACGAACCGCTGGAGGCGTATGAAGCGAACGGATAGATAAAAAGCGGTTCACCGGGGAACGTTAAACAAGTTCCGCCTCCTCAAAAAAGGCCTCATGCACGATCTTTTAACCGGCAAAGTCCGGGCAAATATACCATCAGAGGAAACAGAACATGAAAATAGCCACCATTCTTGATCAGATAGACCTGGGCATCATAGCTCTGCCCCATTTTCGGCGCGGCTTTGTCTGTAACCGCGAACAAGTGAACGGGGCCTGTCTCCTATGACCAAAATCAGACCCAGTGGCGGTTACCGGGCCACCGCAAGTTTTCAAACCGCAACCCTGATTTACGATGCCACTTACTGGTTCTGTAAAAGGTTTATTGACCCCCATTCCCGCCTGACAGACCAGATGGTGCAGGCGGCGCGGTCAGGCCGTCAAAACATCGCCGAAGGCAGCAGGGCCGCGGCCACTTCATCGCAGACAGAGCTTCGTCTCCTTAATGTGGCACGTGCCAGCTTGGAGGAGCTTTTGCTTGATTTTGAAGACTATCTGAGGCACCGCCGCTTTACACAATGGCCTCCGGATTCACAGGAAGCCCGGGCAGTGCGTGAGGTGCCGCAGAGGTTTAAGAAAGATCGGGCGGATCAGTCTATTCTGACGGATTTGACAGATCAGGCACGCTGGGCGCTTTATGCCCCAAGGCTTGAGCATGATGACCCCGCGGTGCGGGCAAACGCCATTATCTGCCTCATCAACCAGGCCAATTTTCTGCTGGATCAGCAGATTGCAGCCCTTGAAAAGGGTTTTGTGGATGGCGGGTGGTTGGATTATGCTGGCCAGTACTTTCGGGACAGCAATGCCAAGAGTAATTGATACGATGACTTGCAAATAGGAGGCAGTGGAGTAGCATTCCACAATGAATATTGAGGTAGGATCGGCATATGATAAGCTTTCATGACGACCAAAATTCCCAAGCCACTCTTTTGAAGCTTTTAAATGAAGTGACAAAGGACCTAGCCCTATTCCTTGAGAAAGAACTGCCATCCCTTTTCGAAGATTGGTGGAATCAATCTGTCGTGGAAAACTTGTCGTTCCAACAACGGCGTCGAGTAGAACAGCGAGGCATAGCCTCCCTCAGTGCTCTGGATCTAGCCGCGCTACTCCGAGTTCTTGATCAGAATTGGTACCGGATTGCTAGCAAGCTCGGCCTGACATCGGAGGCGTGTCATTTCGTCAAGGAGATGCAGACTATTCGCAACCGGTGGGCACACATGAGTGCTGAAGGATTCCAACTTGATGATTTATACCGCGACTTGGACACACTCCAGCGATTTGCTGTTGTAATTGATGCGCATGAAACATTGATCCAAGAGATACAATCCTTAAAAAGGTTGCTTCTTGTTCAAGAGACAGATTCACTTGCAAAAACTGATGTGGCTGCACACAAGCCGCTCCAGACAAATAAAGCAGAAGGTTTAGAATTTGAAATAGGACAGATAGTATGTTTACGGTCTGATATATCTACCCGCGGCCCGGTGATTTCAGTTATACCAGGTAAACCTGAAAATCGATACAAGGTCTTCATGAGTGACAAAACCCAGACCTTCTATGCATCGCAGCTACAATCTGAAAATGTTCCGGAAGATGAAAGTGAATTCTTATCTTGTGATCAGTTCCATGCCTACCTGACAGCCCTGCAAATCAGATATCCTGGTCTGTCAACATTATATTCGCTTAACGCTGCCCGAGTCGATTTTATCCCTTATCAATTTCGTCCTGTGCTCAAGTTTATCCGGTCGGATCGCCCAAGATTATTGATCGCCGATAGTGTGGGTGTCGGCAAAACCATCGAAGCAGGACTTATTCTTCGTGAACTGCAGGCAAGACGTGATATACGGTCAGTTCTCATCATATGCCCTCGACCTTTAGTAACTGAACGCAAATGGTTAAATGAGATGAAGCGCTTCGAAGAACGTTTCACCCATCTCGATGGGGGCACTTTGCGCTACTGTATCAATGAGATGGATCTTGATGGCGTCTGGCCTGAGCAATATCAGAAGGTGATAATCCCCTATTCATTGTTTGATGAGGTTTTGCTCTATGGTACAGCGGCTGACAGCAAGCGAAAACGTAAAAGGGGGTTACTTGACCTCGACCCACCACCTCGTTTTGATCTCGTCATCGTTGACGAGGCGCACCATATTCGGAATCAGGATACGTTCAGCTATAAGGCGGTGCGTTTTTTCTGTGACCATGCCGAGGCCGTTATCTTTTTAACTGCGACACCAATTCAGCTCGGTAGTAATGACCTTTTCGTTCTTCTCAATACACTTCGTCCTGACCTGATAATTGATCAGGAAAGTTTTGCGCATATGGCCGAACCCAACCAGTACATTAATCAGGCAATATCGCTGGCAAGAGCTCAATTGCCGGATTGGCAAATACGGACAAAAGAAGCCCTTGACCAAGCAGCGGACACTGCTTGGGGCCAGGCGATCCTCCGCCACAATCCAGATTTTATCCGAGTACGTTCCAGGCTATCACAAGGTGATATTACAAATGAAGAACGTATTCAGATTATTACGGATATGGAAGGCATGCACACTTTCGCAGGGATAATCAATAGGACCCGCCGACGGGACATAGGGGATTTCACGATTCGAAAGCCTGAAACGGTGGTCGTTCCCTTCACGCCCGCTCAGCAGCGTCTACATGATAAGCTTCTCAATGTTCAAGCCGACATTTTCGAGCGTCTCCATGGAGACATCAATGTCAAATTCATGATGACCACTATTAGACGTCAAGCAGCTAGTTGTCTTTTCGGACTTGTACCCTTTCTTGAAGATATTCTGAACCGCCATCTTGATGAGCTGGCCTGGGAGGAAGCCGATAATACCATGGAACTGCCGCAAGCTGATACAATCGAACAAATACGGTCACAAATTAGACTGATTCTTGAGATGGCTAAATTACTCCCGTCCGAAGATCCGAAACTTGAGGCACTACGTGACATTATTCGTAAAAAGCAGAAGTTGCCCAACAACAAGGTAATGCTGTTTAGTAGCTTCAGACACACGCTTAATTACCTTTATTATCATCTCAGTAAAGATGGGTTTCGCATTGGGATGATACACGGGGGAACACCAGATGAGGAACGCATTGATCTTCGGACTCGCTTCGAGAAGCATCGGGATGATAAGGATAGCCTTGATGTTCTGTTATTCTCAGAAATTGGCGGCGAGGGTCTCGACTTCCAATTCTGCGATTGCATTGTGAACTACGATTTGCCCTGGAATCCGATGCGTGTGGAGCAACGCATTGGACGTATTGATCGGCACGGACAGAAAAGTGAAAGCGTCGCCATAATCAACCTGATTACGCCGGGCACCGTTGATGCTGATATCTACGAGCGTTGCCTACTGCGCATAGGAGTATTTAACAGCGCTTTGGGCGGGAGCGAGGAGATTCTCGGAGAAATCACCAAAGAGATCCGAGATATTGCCGAAAACTTAACCTTAACCAATGATGATCGAAGGGCAAAGCTTCAACAGCTGGCGGACAACAAGATTCGATTGATTCGCGAGCAAGAGGAACTCGAGCAACGACAGATGGAACTTTTCGGCATCCGTTTGCCCGAGAACCGAATAAAGAAAGAAATTGAGGATGCCTCTAGTTATTGGTTGTCACCACTCTCTATACAAAGAATTGTCAGTCGCTATTTACAAACGGCCTGTGGGAAAGACCAAGAATTTATTCTCGGTGAAAAGCCCTTAAAAACCCTTCGTCTTTCGCAAGAGGCTCGAAGTATTTTACTTCGTGATTACCAGCAGCTTCCCAAACAAAACAGCACCGCCTACCGCGAGTGGGAGAACTGGCTTAAAGGAAGTAATCCCCATCTTCTTGTGACCTTTGAATCTGACTGTGCGGCGGAGCATCCCGAAGCGGCTTTCATTATGCCTTTACATCCCTTAGTTCGACAAGCAGCGATGTCATTCAATATAAAAAAACGAGCGATCGCCGCGCTTCAGGCTCAATCCAGCGACGTTCCTCCAGGTCGATATGAGTTTGCTATTTATCAATGGCGATTCCACGGGATTAAAGAAGATTTGATGTTGCGTCCGGTCGCTTCTGACCCAATAGTTACTCCTCATCTTGCCAGTTTACTGGAAAAGGCAACAGATCTTGATATTGAGAATGCCAAGGCAATCGACCCAAACTGTTGGGACACTCTCGATGCCCAACATTATGAGCTGTGGTCTGATGCTCGGTCGAAGCATCGCAAGAGAACCCAGGAATTAGCAAAGTTTCGCCGCGAGAGCCTCACAACCAGTCACCGGGCGCGGATAGCGCTTCTTGAAGAACAGCTTAGACAGGCCAGCAACGAAAAAATTCAGAAAATGCGCCAGTCTCAAATCTCTGCGGCAGAGGCGGACTACGCGAGGCGCATTCAGGATTTGGAAATCGCTATGGAAAAGGCCGAAATAACCACCGAACCGGTGGCATACGGAGTGATTCAGATCATCGGAGATACGCCCAATGCCAACTGACTACAATAAAATACGTGACGACAACATTCGTGAATATGGTCAGGGAACACGTCATTTATCCTTTTTAGGAAGACTATATACGGATAGGACGCATTTTATTTTCGAGCTTTTGCAAAACGCCGAGGATGCCGGTGCATCGAAGGTCCTCTTTCAGCTTTTCAAAGACAAACTTGAGGTTCGCCACGACGGCCGTTTATTTAATGAGAAAGATGTACGCGGCATCTGTGGAGTTGGTGAAGGAACCAAGGCAGAAGATCTGAACCAGATCGGTAAGTTCGGGATCGGCTTTAAGTCTGTTTACGCCTATACGACTACACCTGAAATATACTCCGGAGATGAAAGCTTCAAAATTGAATATTATGTTCGCCCATATGCCGTGCAGAAGCAATACATTGGAGATTCATGGACCACCCTTTTCGTCTTCCCTTTTAACAAGGAGGATGTGGAACCAGTAGTCGCGTGCACGGAGATCAGTACGAGACTTCGGAAGCTCAACGCCAGGACACTGCTTTTTCTTCGTAAGATCAAGGAAATCGAATACAGATTACCGGATGGGATGAGTGGTGTTTACCTAAGGGATGAGACCAAGCGGGGCGGTGCACGTGTGGTGACGGTGATTGGACAAAACAATGGCGAAGAGGAAAGCGAAAGTTGGTTGATATTTGAACGCCCCGTTGATGTGCCTAATCCTAGCGATGATGGCCCGCGTCAAGTCCCGGTCGAGGTTGGTTTTCGCCTTCAAAAGAACGAGAAAGAACAACGGGATGAGGTGGTAAGAATAAAGGATTCAACACTTGTGGTCTTCTTCCCGACGGAGAAGGAAACCCGATTGGGATTCTTGATCCAAGGACCATACAAGACCACGCCGGCGAGGGACAATATTCCGAAAGAAGACGATTGGAATGCGACACTGGTAAATGAGACATCGTGCCTTATGGCTGACGTGTTGCCACTGCTCAAGGACCTCGGTCTATTGAGCGTCTCGCTACTTGAGGCCCTACCCATAAGAGCGGATGATTTTCCAGAAGATGGCATGTTCTATCCGATCTTTGATGCTGTCCGAAATGCTCTTTTAACCCAAGACCTGCTGCCCGCAGATGATGGCAGCTTCGTCTCAGCGCGAAATGCAAAACTCGCAAGTGCCGACTGGTTGAGAAAATTACTCCGGCAAGATCAGCTTAAGCTTCTTTTTCAAAAGGAACTTAAATGGATTCACGCCGACATAACTGAAAGAGGACGACATGAGGTTTGGAAATATCTCCGGGAAGAGTTGAAAATCGAAGAAGTGACACCGGACGGTTTTGCGCGTAAGGTGGATCATGCTTTTTTTAACGATCAATCTGACCAGTGGATGATTGGATTCTATGCCCAGCTTCCGAACCAAAAGGCCCTATGGAAAAAAGGATCGGGCAACTATTGGGATGCTGATGGTCCACTAAGAAAGAAGCCCTTCTTACGATTGCAAGATGGCTCCCATGTAAGGCCATTTGATGATGACGACAAACCAAACGCCTATCTACCGGCGAAAACGCCAGTTGACTCCCAATTGCCAACTGTAAAAGCCGAGATAGCATCCCATAACGAAGTGCGTCGATTTTTGGTATCTGATCTGAAGATTCCAGAGTTCGACATCGTAGCGGAAGTCATTGAGCATGTGCTTCCCAAATACACATCGCCGAATCCTCCCCAAACGGATGAGCATCTGCGAGATATCGAGAAAATAGTCGAAGCTTTTCAAACTGACTCTCAAGAAAAACAAAAGAGATTGAAGGATGCTCTTAAAGAGACGCCCTTCATCCTGTCACGCTCTTCTATATCTGGCGATGAAATTTATCGAAAACCGGATGCTTTGTATTTTCAGGATGCCTCCCTGGAAATGTACTTTTCAGGAAATTCTGATGTTGGCTTTATTGGCGTGATCTATAAAGATAAAGAAGCAGCTTTAAAGATGTTTGCAAGTCTGGGCGTGCGGTATGGAGTCCGCATTGATAAACGAAAACCGGATTATCAAGGTTGTATCAGATTAAGAGATTATCATGGTTGGCACGAACGAGGATTATTTGGCTTTGACCCCGATATAAAGGTCGAAGGATTATGGTGTGCCCTTTCATCTCCAACTCCAGAGAAAAGTCTTTTTATATGGAATGAAATTGTATTGCCGAATGCTAATTGTATACGCGGGACAATTGAGAAATCATCAAGACAAACATATGAAAACAGCAGAAAGGAAGAGCGCATTTCAGAATCCTTTGGCCGCCTGCTGATGGAAAGCAAGTGGTTACCGGGAGCGGATGGTCAGTTTTACCGTCCTGATGAGATTAGCCTAGACCAACTTCCTGAGGGTTTTGAACGCAATGAAAAGGTGGCCGACCTGCTTGGAATGAAAAAGGATATAGTTGCCAGACTTGCTGAAGAGGCTGGGGTCAATTTAGAGACGATAGAACTCGCTCGAGAACTGGAGAGGAATCCTGACATTCTTAAGTCAGTCCAAGAACAGATGAAAAGAAAGAAGGGCTTTGAATTTCGAAACCAAGAGGTGGTGGACCCGGAACGACGAAAAAGGAGAATCCTCGAGGAGTTACAGGTTAGTCCAGATAAACAATACGAGCCAAGAACCAGGTCGGTTCGTGTCAGCGAAGCTACCCAATTTGTCCGGACTTGGTTGCAGAATCAATATAAAAACGAGAACGGACAAATAGGCTGTCAAATATGCAAGAAGGAAATGCCTTTTAAGAAGCTCGATGGTGAGTATTACTTTGAAGCAGTTGAGGTGTTTACCAAGGACATCTTCCGCAAGGAGCATGAGGCGCTGTTTTTGGCTCTATGTCCACTTTGCGCCGCAATGTATAAAGAGCTTGTTAAAAAGGACAAAGCGGCCATGAGCGATTTTAGAGAGGCTCTTCTGAATACGGACTCTTTAGAAGCTCCACTGCGACTTGGGGACCTTGTTACTTCCATTCGGTTCGTCGAAACACATCTCTTCGATATAAAGACGATTCTCAAAGGAAATGGAATAGAGTAAAGATTATCTCTGGAAAGCCTAAACGAACATTTCCCAAGTCTGACCTGCTATCACTATGTACATGGGCGTTTACTTTATACTATAAAAATGCAATACGAACCACACTAATCTATACAAATTCTCCTTGATTCTAAGAGTGTATTATAGTTTTCATTTATGTTATTGGATATGTTCGAACGAATCGATTAAGAAAAATTTGGAAGTTTACTTAAATTATAGTAATAAAGTTCTTATCCAATGATATCGATATAAAATATAAGCTCATACCAGTTGTTATTGCCTTTATGTTTTGAAGAAATAAGCCTATTCTGTCTTCTCACTGAAAACCCTCGACCCAAAGATTGCATTATCTTTTATTCAGATTCTTTTGTGGCTATAGAGTACGGCATTGCGCGCAACGGTTGAGTGTAGCAGCAGTAAGGTATTGCGGGTTAATTTCCTGTCAAACTGCACCGAAGTTTGAGCCAGGTCGAATTCGGGG
>JGI11944J13513_1003255_pt1 | contig 10354 bp, 12 predicted proteins | sample TerdegcoTASludge_FD_13513 | JGI IMG/M metagenome (IMG submission 13513) | reverse complement strand
GGCTTCCCTTTCACACACTACCCAGAGCATCCTGCCGTCATCCAACCGCCTGCCATGCGTCAAATTTTCATACCTCGCCGCCAGAATCCGGCCTCGGTACTTTTTTAACGCTTCAGCCACCACCCCCTTATCTACCTTAATTGCTAGTCCATCCAAGTCCACAAATTCCCCGTTGTAAGCTGCCAACGCCAGTATTTTCTTAATTCCTTCCCGGTTAGGTTCCAAATACTTCGGTACTATTTCCGCTTTAAATCGCTCCAGGGGCACTTCCCCCCGGTAAATACTGTAGACCGTTAATTTCATCCGTTGTCGCCCCTGCTGCTCGACCTTTTGTTCCTTTTTAACCATAACCCCTTCGTATCGGAGGAAAGCCAAGACGTTGAAAATATTAGAGTCGTTGCAATGATGTGCCGTATAAAGTACCTGATTCCATTCGGCGTGGCCGGGTTTTTCCGGGCAGGGGTCGTAGTTTTCATTAGTTGACACACTTATACCTCCTTTTTTGTTCATAATTTGTTCGGTGTCTTTAAGTGTGTCAATATGCTCCAGTTATTTCCAACAAAAAATCTAGTATTTATGCGGCTTCCAGGGTTTTTGTTTTGTACCTGACACACCTTGACACACTTGAAAACAAGAGTGTCAATAAGTAAAAACCTCGCAAGCCTTGATTTTGTTGAGTTTTTTTTGTTCGATTGACACACTTGACCATTTTTTTAAAATCCACCCCGTAGGAGAAAAAAAGTTTTTTAAAATATAAAAATGATCTTGATGACACGGTGACATTTTTACGTAGGAACGACTTGCGGCCAAAAAATTTTCTGGCCGGGTATGTGCCTGTAAGTGTGTCAAGGTGTGTCAATAAGTACTCTAATCCTTGTGGCTGTAGGGCTAACCCCCTTGACACACTTAAAAACAAGTGTGTCAAGGTATGTCAAGGTGTGTCAATATGCTCCAGTTATTCCCATTTATCTCCCTCAATTGCACCAACAATGTCACTTCCTTCCAATTCTTCTTCGATATCAACAGAGTATTTTATTGAAGCTTGTTTTATTTTTTCTGGTTTTAACAGGTAACACATTTTCCTAGCTTTACCAAACATAAACCTTTTTTTATAATCAGCATTATCCTCAATAATTCGCAACTTAACTAATTCATTAGATAAATAATTGTTAGTGATTTTTTCCCATCCAAGTTGTTCCAATAGAGCCTTTTTAATTAAATCCATTGACCAGTATTTTCCCAAAAATGTTTCCTTGGTAAAATCGTTTTCCTGGACTAGATTCCAAAGTGTCATTATTACCTGCGCCTCGGTCGATTCCAACCCTTCCCGCAGTTCTTTCCTGTTCCGGTTTTCAACGGCCAGCGATAACAGCGAATCATGCAACTCCTGATCAATTATCTTTGCTACTACCAGCACCCCGGCCCATATTTCCGCTTCCCTGTCCTCAAGCTCGTTATTTTTATAGCCCCGGTAAACATCGGCAACTAAGTTACAATACTGCAAACCAAAGAAGTACAGCTTGTTTCGCATTTCCTGGATGACTCGCTCCAGGTCCCGGAATATTAGTTTTTTAACTTCAACATCTTTTGGTTTGCGCTCTACGTTGATATAAATTACCCTATCCTCCAGAGCTTCCTCTAACCCTGTTACATTCGCTATAGCCTTGGGCGAATAGGTACTAAAGGTAATGGTAGTATTGCTCTCCCCCTCGCACCGGCCAACTTTCCCGGCTCGTTTATAGCCGCTGCGGATAATTTCTAATCGTTCATTCACTGATTCCTTGGGTCTTTTCCTTAAGGAATCAGCTTCATCAAATAACAATGTGGCACGGTTTCTTTCAATGATCCGGTAAATATAGGCATCCGACATACTATCCGCCTTTGAAGCGTTGAAACTGAGTTGTTCCAGTAACTCCAGCGTCCGTGATTTCCCGGTTCTTTTGGTTCCGATTAATGCCAGATAGCCTATGGTATCAAAAACCTGGAAAACATAGGTTGTCATTATCCAAACCGCAACTAACTGATAAAACCTCTTGTCTGGATACCACATATATTTTTTAATGAACGCTTCGAGTTCCGCGTAAACCTCGCTGGCATTTACTTTTTTATTTCCGTTAAGCCACTCAAACACATTAAAGGGGGTTTGGGAATCCACTGACCACCGTGCCATATCTTCTGGTAAGTCTGCTTCTTCATCCTCTATAACTTCTAGCTGCCTTTCTGAAGTAACCAAGCGTGGTATAAATCCTCCCTTGTTTGTTGGAACGTAAATCAGGTAATGAAATACTCCTTCTTTAATATCCTGTACTAGCGACAACGCCTTGTCCCTTGGCTTTTCCAAAGGCGTAGGAATGGCTGGCTCTACCTTGAGTCTGATTTCCACTTGCTTTATTTCTTCCCTGATAGCTTGTTTGGACAGCTTAAACCTCTCTTTTAAAAGGTTGATGTAATGCTCTCTGCTGGTCGGCCCCTTTAAAGCAATTTCCCGGTAAATCTTTTGCAATGCTCCAGCATGTTCTTGAAAATTCAGATTTTCTGGCAGTGAAGTAATTTGATATTCCAGTGTCGCCGTATTTATCGGGCATTTATCACTGTTGCAAGCTATTGGCTTATCTGTTCCGGATCCCAGCGACCGGATAAAAGCGCAGCCAAAATTGTATCTATCTTTGGAGCCATAAACTGTTTTAACGACCGACTTCGTGCCGGCTGTTAATTCTCTTTCGTTTTTCTTGCTCGTAAACTCTTTCGGAGTCCTTAGCGCCCAAGGTATCAGCAAGGCTTCAACGTCCTGCATGGACATATCTTGATCCTTGTAAAAAGAAGCAAGTGTTAATGTCGCTTTATTTCTTGAACCTTCAAGCCGGATATGGTTGTCAAGCAAGTCCTGGACACATACCGGAACCATGCCGACATTTTTTACGGTGCCGCTGGGACGATGACACTGAAACTTAATATCTTCCTCGTATGCTTGAACAAATTCCTCATACCATGCGTTTAGGTCTTCGTCTACTGCAATATCCCGTAAGTCTTCTTCACTCCACAACGTTTCTCGCGGTTTACTTGCAATTTCTTTTATTTCGGCTTCTGTTTTGTTAAAAAGTTCGTTATGATAAAATTCAACCTTATATTTTCCTGAATGGTGCCTTGAGTTTGGAATCCTCCACATTCTGGATATTGAATATATGGAAGCCGTATCCAGAGTTTTAAGTCCAAGGTAATTTTCTAAGAACAAAGCCGCTTTTTTATGAATATAAGTTAAATGCTGGTGTGGTTTGCACCCAATAACTTCAGCGTTAATCAGGACATGAAACCCCTTGCCCCCAGAGTACCAAACCCGAACCATTTCCTGTGGCAAGTTAAACCTATCCGCCGTAAAGTACCGGACAATTTTTATAGCGTCTTCCCTGGTTTGTTCAAACTGCCCATCAAGGTCAAAATATAGGTCGCACCAGTGGGATTCGTTTTCCAATGGTTCATCCACTGAGAATAATTGAACAGAGTGAAAAGCGGCGCCATTATGCGATTTTTTAACTATCTTTTCATAGACCTCGCCAACTTTGTAACGACGCCACCTTGTAAAACCCTCCTGACCATCTTCGGTTTTGAATTTGTAGTTTCCGAAGCAGTATGCATACCGATCTCGGTAACTCAAGTCGTGTCACCTGCTTAATAACGAAGGCTTTTACCTTCTTGCTAAAACGGTATATCGTCGAAATCCTTTTTGTTGAGAGTATGTTTTAAATCAATGGACTTTTCTTTTGGCGTATTTATTTTTTCAAGAAGCTTCTTTATACCACGTGTTCTATGCTCCCTTGCAGTTTTTTCATAGTGACATATACTGCATAATGGCCTGCTGTTTTCAAAAGTATCGTCGCCGCCAAAATCCTCCGCAATTATATGATCTTCTGCAAAATGAAATCCCATTTCTTTGGCTTCGCTTTCAGAAATACCACATAATTCACAAATTAACTCTCCATCTTTTTTGTGTAATTTACGGTAAGTTGGATTGTTTTTCTTTTTCTTTTCTCCACCCTTCCCTGTCCATTTGATAAATTTATTACATTTATTACACCAAATACCGTAACCGTGAATTTCGTTGGTTTTTATTTTAAATTCATCAGAACCGCATGAATCACAAATAAAAACATCACTCATTTTTATTAAACCACCAATAACTAACGAAGGCTTAGATCCTTCTTGATAAATAAACAAGTTATTAATTAGTTACTCCGATCCGCCATCAATCTTTCTTTCAGCCTCGAATACCTTTCAATAATCTTGTCATTTTTCACGGCTATTTCTACGGCATCCGGCTGACAAACCAGTACCAATTTTTCCTTTGCTCTCGTATTTGCCGTATATATCAAGTTCCGCTGCAACATGATATAGTGACTTTTCACACAGACAACTATACATAATGGAAATTCGCTTCCCTGGGCGCGGTGAACTGTTCCGGCATATGCTAAAGTAAGCTTGCCAATGTCTTCTTCAGGGAAAAATACCACGTTTGGAAACTTTACCAGAATACCGGAACCTAATTTACTGTTTTTGTCGCCTATATCAGCAATAATTCCCATATCGCCATTGAATACGCCCTTGTCATAGTCATTCTTGACAACCATAACCTTGTCACCTACACGAAAAACTTCTTTTCCTTGTTTCCCATGTTTATATTCTTTTTTGTCAGGTGACGGCGGATTAATAAGTTCCTGTATTGCATTGTTTAAAGTTCCTACGCCTGCTGCTCCTTTGTGCATTGGAGCAAGGACCTGAAATTCCATTGGTCCATAGCCTTCTTGTATTGCCTGCCGTATACGTGCCAATACCATACCTGAAACCTGATCGGCATCGTCAACAAACAAACATTCTACGTCTTCGTTTTTGGGTAATAGTGGAGGTACTATGCCACGCCGGATTGTATCGGCATATTCGGCAATCTTGCTGCCGTTAGCTTGCCGATAGTTATATTTCAACATGACAGTCGGTATTACGTCGGACACAATTAAATCCCTCAGAACGCTACCTGCTCCTACACTTGGCAACTGATCCACATCGCCAACAAGAACCACCTGCATATTGTTTGATACCCCTTCAAAAATACTTGCCATTAATTCCAGGTCGGCCATGGATGATTCGTCGATAACCAATAGCCCCGGCCATGCAAGGGGATTATCTTTGTTAATTCGGAAACCTCCGTCCGGATGATACTGTAATAACCTATGGACCGTCTTGGCTGGATGCCCGGTAACTTCCGCCATCCTTTTCGCCGCCCTACCCGTTGGCGCCGCAAGATAAATAAAATTGTCTGGGTAAAGCTCCTGGTAAGTAATCAATATCCCATTAATAACCGTCGATTTCCCGGTTCCGGGACCTCCGCTGATTATGCTTAATGGGTTACTTAGCACAGTCTTAATAGCTTCCCGCTGCTCCGGCGCGTACTCCATCCCGATAACCTTCTGTGCCAACTCCACCATCCCGTCAATGTCGCCCTTAACTTCAACCTTCTGCCCAAGCAGCTCCCTTATTCTACCCACCAGCTTAATCTCCGTATCGTGCATCTGTTTCAGATAGATACAACCCTTACCTGCCGCATCTTCCTCAAAGACCGTTTTACCTTTCCTGACCAACTCCCGGCTTGCCGCTTTGATTTCATCCACCCCAACGGCACACCCTTTACCCAGTACTTTTTTCATAGCGATAATCAGCTCTTGCGGCGGCAGGTAACAATGCCCTTCCTCGGTAGCGTTTTTTAGTACAAACTCCATGGCCGCCTCCACCCGGTAAGGCGAAGCAGGATCAACACCCATCGCCTGCGCTACCCTGTCAGCGATAATAAATCCAACCCGGTACATATCCTCGCTGAGAATGTAAGGATTTTCCTTGACAACACTAATACTCTCCGGTCCGTACTGGTTATAAATCCTCGTGGCCAGCCCCGGTGAAACCCCCTGCCGACAAATCATTGAAGAAAGCTCGGCCAGGACCGTATTCTCATTAAGCTTTGTAATAATTTCCTCCGCTTGCTCCGGCGTAATATCGGGAACTCCCCGCAAGGCATCCGGATTTTCTTGCAGTTTGGCAATGCAATCCTCACCTAAAGCGTCTACTATTTTAGATGCTTTCACTTTTCCAACTCCGTAGGCCAACGTAGAAAGGTATCGGATAATCCCCTGCCTGGACTGAGGTAAAAGAAGCTCGTATTCTTCAAAAGCAAATTGTTTGCCGTATTTGGGATTATTTGTCCAATAACCCTTGAAACTATATTTATCCCCTTCCCGGATAGATGGCATGTAGCCCACGGCAGTAATTAAATCGCCTATTTCATCAAGAGAGCCGGTATCTATGGAAATAACGCAGTAGCCATTTGCCGGGTTATGAAACCTGATTCTTGGGATAGTGCCGCGAATTATTTCCATTTCAGCAATAGTTTTAGCTTTGGTTCTTGATTTTCTTGCTGGATAGCCCACGGTAACACCTCACTATCTTTTTCTTTCGTCTTTACACTCTTTTATTAATCCAACGAAGTACCTTTCCCCGATACAATAATCGAAGTCGCCGCATTTACGACAATCACTTTCGACATACTCATGACATACAATACATTCGTAATATCGCCACACAGTGCCACCGTCAGCAACAACACTGACAATTGCTATTTCATCGGTTTCAATTTTCTTTCCGCATCCTTGGCAAATATGAGGCTTGCGTACTTTAACTTTCTTCCTTTCTAGTAGATCAGCCACTACCTCACCCCTTTTACAAAAATAAAAAAACCAGCCAACTAGAACCTAATCTAGTTGCCCAGTACCCACCCTGGAAGGTGACGGAGGCTAAATCTTATACCTCCCCTTCTGTATTTAGTTGTTTAGCTATATTTAATAGTTTAATAACCATACTTCATAGTCAAGTAGTTGCTTTATTACCCCGTCCGCGCGGCTTTCGCGGTGAGAATATCGGCTTGCGCTTATGTGGCATTGGGTTTACCTCCTTGCTTTGCTTTAATCATCCCATCCAGCCCCAAATTTTTCATTCCGATATGTTCTTTCGTCGTTCGTTATGCCGTTGCCGCTTCTAACCAACTCGCAATCAGACAATTCAGCCATTGTCGGCGGCCACCCGGCAACGCAAACTCTATTTTTCTCAGTGTTTACGCCAAGCAGGTACCACGTTTCGCCGGTCGGTTTGTGCAGTATGATATCGCTTGCTTTAATCATTGGTTTGCATCTTCAATTTCAAACTTTTCCATTAACTGTCCCACAAAGCAGCCACCCTTTGTAATTCGCTTTATCCGCCATCCGGCAGAACACTTGTCTTTATCGCTACCATTGCCGCCGCGCTCACACTCGGCGCAATCAACAAACAATTTGCCCCTGCTATCCTTAAAACTGCCCTTTGGTTTAACTTTTTTCATTGATTTGTCCTCCAATAAATTTTTTACTTTGTTACAACCATTCATATTCAAAATAACATCCATACAAACGATATAAACGCAAATATATAGCTTGCCCATCCCCAGATAAAGCATAGTAGATTATAAGGATAAATACTTATTCCTTCGGGGCATGTTATACTTGTTGATTCACCGTTATCAAGTAGTGTTTCTCGTAACTTGATAAGTAGATTTGTTTTTTCTAACTGACTCGCGCTTGCATTTACGCTTTTCAGTTCTGCTAATGAAGATTTAAGATTGGTATACCAAAAGCCTAAATCTTCATCTGGGGTTTTAATAAATATAGAAGTATAACCACTTGTAAGATTTTTTGATTCAATGTAAGATATTGCTATTTCCATTTCTTTTGTTGCTAGTTCAACCGTATTCGCATCTGCCGCCCTCTTTAAGTGTCCACCCGCACCAATATTAAAATCGTAACTTTTATAAATCCTGAATCCGCCCCATACAAGAAACAGTAAACAAGAAACAATAAACAACCAGACACATAATACCTTTTTCATTCAAAAACACACTCCTTTTTTATTATTTATTAAGTTCCTCCCTAGCCTTACTTACCCACCCCAAGGCTTCTTCGATCACTTCCCCCGGCACCTCCCCCTGCGCCGCCACTGCGTCCATAATATCTCTGGTCTCTGCGAACTTCCGCGCCGCCCCTTCCCTGAGTAACCCCAGGAACGCTTCCTTCCGGTCCTCCCTAGATTCTTCTTCCTCCAAGTGTTCCCGGGTAAGTACCTCGTTCCCCGGCTTCGCACACTTCAGCGGCGCCAGCTCCGCGCTGCATCCCTCCGCCGTAACCGTGAGTATGGCAACCTGGATCTGCCGCGTCATGTCCGAAGGTGAAGCCTTCTGCCGGGCAAGGGCACCGGGATCGACGACAAGGGTTTGTTGTTCGTTGTCAAGTCTCCTTATTCCGATTCCTGGGTGATAATCACCCACCACCAGCACATCGGCATTGGTTTGCAGGTTATCAATATATGTGTACCGGTCGAATGGCGGATGATGGTCCACAAGGGTTCCGTGGGCAAGATGGATGATTTTAGATGGAACCGTAGACATTTTTCCATAATCACATTTGACCACACTTACTTCTGGACACTGATAATAAGCAGGGTCTTTGTCGGCAGTCCAATCATAGTGTTTTCCGGTAATACTCACATCAAAACCCTGGGCGCTTTTATGTCCTAATACTTTTGAGCAATCCCATATAATACCAAGTCTTTTAAGCAACCCATACGGGCTTCTCCTTAAACTCCCCGGATTATGCGATTCCTCATCGTGCTGCCCCGCTATGGTATAAATCGGACAAGGTGATTCCTTCAACAAAGCCGCATACTCAGCAATTACCGGCAGCGAAGTATAAAACGAATCAAACAGGTCCCCGGCCACCAGGATACTGTCCGCTGCGTACTCCCTGACAATGTCAAATATCTCCCGGATCTTTGCCGTCAAAGCTTCCTGGTAATTATCCAGCCGGGCTTTGGGGTTCTGGCCGGCGAAGTGTATGTCTTTTGTACAGATGAAGGTTAAATGGTTTTTCATGGCGTTACCTCGCTTAATCTTTGGAATCAAACTCGTTTAGCCCAATAAGATAATTCAGAATAAGGGTTTTTGCTAAAACAACTTTTACAACACGCGCTCCCTACATTAGCACAATCACCACAAGGATTTGTTAAATCTGATGGCTTACTTAGTTCGTTTTTTAATTTTAAACAACCAGAGAATTCCCTATTTTCAATGACTGCTCTGCATCTTCCGAAGCAAATCCATTCTTGGCAATCATGCTCATCACAAAATATTGATATCATACAACATACAACCCCTTTATTGCACAATATTAACATTCGTTGCATCTTTGGAATGTGCCTACCGGTCATATTCCCTATATAAATCTCGTTCAATTTCTTCATTCAGGCGTCTCCGATAAGCATCTTCTTCGTCGTGTCGCCTTTTTTCGTACTCATAAGCGTCATGACTTGTTTCTTCTTTATAATTTTGATAGCGATTTAGTGGGTGACTCACACTGCTTCCTCCTTCACAATATCTTTGCCTTGTACCCATTATTTTTCCTCTTTAACGTCACATTGCGTGCCGGCCCGTGCCGGCCTTCACGGTATCGGCTAGAAATCTCGTAAAATCGTCCTGGTCCATTATTGCCGCCACGCGATAGCCGCGCTCTTTGCTGAGTTTGTCCAGATACTGCATGCTATTGTAGCTAACCCAACCCATATACTCCACAGCATCCCAGCCACCAAAAGCATCTACGAACAATTGGGGGCGTTTGGCCCATTTGCTTGCATCGATTTGGTGTAGGCGGGATTTATCTACCTTCATATCAAACAACCTCCCTCACCGTTATTTCTACCCGTGGCGAGTCCGCATAAATTTTTCTTGGGTGCGGGTTAACCACGTACTATGCATCACTGCATAATTCTTTTGGGACACCAGTTTGGACTTGTCTTAATCCTACTGGCGTATATCTTTTTACCTGCTGGGAAAACATCTGAATGATAACACTCATAAAATGTACGTTTCCCAATCTTGAAAGCATTAAGGTCCTTACATTCCTTACATTTTGGGACTGCCATTCTATTCCTCCATTACTTCGCATCATTAACATTCTTGCTTTCTTAACGGGCACCATTTAGGGCTTGTTTTCGCTTCTGCGGCAGTTATGAGTTTTTTTTCACCATATTTACAATAATGTTTATTTTTTGCAATGTAAAATGTTGTATAAATATGGAATTTACAATCAATACAGTGAGGTACTTTCATGCGTTTTTGATATCCGTATAGAGCCTTAACCATCCGGCCAAAACCCTTACCTCCCCTAAAACTTGCTACGCTTTTTCTTTGAAATGTGTAATTAATCCCAATCTAATTTTTGACCACAATGCCAGCAAT
>JGI11944J13513_1003247_pt1 | contig 10382 bp, 23 predicted proteins | sample TerdegcoTASludge_FD_13513 | JGI IMG/M metagenome (IMG submission 13513) | reverse complement strand
TTATCGTCGGATAGGCCAAGAAGATAATATATATCGACATCAAAAAATTCAGCCATTTTTATGAGTGTTTCCTGGGTTGGTCTACTACCGCCATTTTCATAACTTGAAATAGCTTGCTTTGAAAGATTGAATATTTTACCAAGCTCTGGTTGTGTTAGATTTCTTTTTTCTCTCAACTCTCTCAATCTATCAGGAAAACCCATCTAAACCACCTCATCCCATGTTAATAGTATTATAGTCCATTTTTTCTTGACTTTAAATATAGTCCAAAATTTTTTGTCAAATTCTATTGACAGTCCAATAACGTTTGACTATAATTAATCTAGCAGTACAATTATATTGGACGAAAGGGGTGAGATTTATGCAAAACAGACTGCGCGAGATTTGCGCTGAAAATAATATGACCTTGCAGGAATTAGGAACAAAGCTAGGTAAATCAAAGCAGTATATGTCTGAGTTGGGGCGCGGCAATATTCGTCTTACCTATAATATGGCGGTAAAAATCGCGCGGGTTTTTAATACTACGCCAGACACTCTTTTTTTGCAAAATAAGTCCAATAATATGAGACATTTGACCGGTACCGAATGATACCCATCGGCTAAACCTAGGAGGTGAGATTGTGGAGAAAATTCGCGCCAGCTTAGCCAAAAAATTGATTTCCTGCGGCGTTACCGGTGATGCCGTAGACAAAATGGCAGAAAGAATCGAAAGAGATGTCAAGGAGCCGGTTTTCGGGATTACTCCAATGGACGTTGCCAATATAAGGATTAAGCACGAACCGGGGAAAGATGTTTTCGTGTACATTGGCCGCAGAGATTGGCAGTTTGGGGAAGATGGTCACATGGTCGGAGCAGGTTATGGGTTCGGATGTTGTTAGATAGGGTGGCCGGTGCTGACTCCGGCCAAACACAGATTAACCGATTCGTTGATTGCAAACTGGATTTAACTCTAAGATAAGCTGTTTTTCTCTGGTTTCATAATCAGAGCAGACAACATCGACCCAGTGTGTTGGACGTTGTATGTTGATACAAAAATTGTCGCCGTTAAAATGGGCTAACAAACGCTGGCGAATATCGCCCTTACCAACATACACCCATGTTCCTTGCTTAAATAATCCATATACCCCCATTTGTCCAGGTGTAATGGCAAGTATATTTTCTTTTGTAAAAGGACGCGGGGTTTGATCTGGAAATGGCATAATTATCACCTCCTTTCTGTCAGTGATAGCTTAGACACCTACTACTTCGACACATTGTTTGATATACCTGTTGAAGTTTTGTTCCAAAAAGACGCTGTATGCGGCTTTCAACCAACCGGCACCGGCTAAACCATGGAAATAACCAAGGAGAGGGGGTGGAAGAGATATCCTTGATGGAAACCGGCACAGCCGGCTAGAAAGGGGGGTGAAAGAGAATGGCAGACAAATTAATTTGTCCCTTTTGCGGCAGCGAGATGACTAACGCAATTGTGAATTCATTGGGGGACGAAGGTGCTGGATCAACTGCTCTTCCAGTTGAAGCCGCAGATTCGTCTCAGGAACAGCGCGGGCATGAATATGAGTCGCCCCAATTTGGAGCGCCTCAGTCATTCTTTCGTGATTAGGAATCCGAGTGCTAAGATCGTTAGTTTCGCCGATATATAACGCTTTCCAATATTGACCATCTTTATACGCAAAAATATACAAACCAGCAACGTTGTTCCAATTAGTGTTTAACCCATGGATATTAAATGTCAAATGTTGTCCATTTCCTAAAGGCCAACTACACGTATCCAAAGATATTTTCTCCTTTCTGTCTGCCATCTTTCACCAATAAATGGTTCGACAAGTTAGAGGAAAATCCTACCTCAAAGAAAGGAAGGGGTGACAAATGACGAAAGCGGACTTGACCCCTGGCGAACTGAAACTACTGACCGCATACAAGGTAATGGTTAAAATCGCACTGAGGATTATCGAAAAACGCAAGCGGGAGAAGGAGCAAACAGCCAGCTAAGAAAGGAGGGCCACATATGGGCGACACGATAACCCTCACGCCGGACGTGTCCGGCATCTTCCAGCGCCGCGCCGAACTGCGCAAGCGGAATGAGGAGATAGCCGAAAAACTCCGCCACTACACCTGTCCGCGATGCGGCAGGGAGACGCACTTCTGGAGCACGAGAGAACTGCCGGACTACTGCCCGAACTGCGGGACGGAGCCGGGAAGGGGGTGAGCAAGTGACACGGCAAATCAAGTTTCGCGGCAAGCGGTTAGATAATGGGAAATGGGTATGGGGTTTTTACTTCCGTACCGGCCTTAATAGACACTATATAAAGTCTCACACAGACCTTAAAGATTATGAAGTTGACCTCGCCAGCGTAGGACAGTTTATTGGCATCCAAGACGTTCTAGGGCGTGACATTTACGATGGTGATATTTTGCAATCGGAGGACGGTGCAACAGGAAGAGTTGAATGGTGCGAAGACGAGGCCGGATACCGATACGTAAAAGACGACCCTCGGCGGTTTCAATATTTCGTAGATGCTTACCCAGGATTAAAACATCAGGAGATTATTGGTACAATCCACGACAAGGAGGCCACACAATGCACAAAATAGAGAGCGTCTACATCCCGCCGATACGCCAGCGCAGGTGGAACAGGCGCAAGGCCATTGCTAACGCGCTGGTGGCGGCAGGGACGGCGTTTGTGGTGGGGGTGCTGATATTGATGGGGTTGATGCTGGCGCATAAAAGCGGGTTGTTATAAACCGATACGAAAGGAGAAACCCAAGGAATGGAAATCGGTGATTTTGTGAAAGGGTTACCAAATAACGGTTACGACATTACAAACGAGAATATGACAAAGGGTCTCGTTGTAGATGTTAACGGCGAATCTATGAGAGTTAGGATAATTGAACACACAAGCAATCGAACAGGTGTTTTTTGGGTCGCCCAGGATAAATTTGAGGCAATTGGACACCGGAAGGAATTTAACCGGAATGAAGTTATTGAGTTACTTAAAAATGGTTGCAAAAAAGGCATTTTAGATTATGACCTTCGGAACGCTAACCTTCGGAACGCTGACCTTCGGAACGCTAACCTTCGGAACGCTGACCTTCGGGGCGCTGACCTTCAGGGCGCTAACCTTCGGGGCGCTGACCTTCAGGGCGCTAACCTTCGGGGCACTGACCTTCGGGACGCTGACCTTCAGGGCGCTAACTTAGATTTTTCTTGCTTACCCCTAAGATGCGGCGGCTTGCGGTGGAAAATTGATAAGCGATTAGCCTGTCAACTAGCTTACCATTTATGCTCTATGCGGTGTGACGACGAGGAATATATCAGGATGCGTAATTCGATTTTGGATTTTGCCAACCAGTTCCACCGGATGAGCGAATGTGGAAGGTTGGAACCAATAGATTTGCTAGAGGGCAAGGAGGTGGAGCGGGATGGATGAAGATACAAAAATCTGTCCGCTATTATCAATGGCTGGTAGGACTTCGTACACTCATCCATTAGTTGATTGCAAGTATGAACAATGTGCATGGTTTGATAGCTCAGCAGGATGTGCGATATTGGCTATCAGCATGGTTCTTGCTTGTGGTATGGTTCGCATAGATGGTCACATTTAGCGGGGGGGGCGCTTCCCCGGCACCGTGGCCACAGCGCCGGAGGGGAGGGGTAACTTGGAAGGCAACCACAGTTTACAATACACAAGATAATTTGTCAGTATTTTATGTTGAATCCGCATGAAAGGAGGGGGAAGGGAATGGTAGTTGATTTAAAAACATACAAGAAAACCCGCAAGTTGGCGGTATCAATACCATTTGGAGAACACATAGCCCTAGCACGCAAAAACCAAGAAAAGACGCAAATTTGGTTAGCTACTAGGGTGGGATGCGATCAAAGCGTGGTCAGCAGATGGGAAACCGGGGCGCTAGACGTTCAGCCGGCAGATGCGGCAGATATCGCCGAGGCACTAAACAATCCAGCATTACTTAAACATTACTGTGCCATTTGCCGGGCAAGCCAAACCTATCTAAAAATGTGCCAGAATCCACGGGGCGCGGCGTAAAAGAAAACCGCTCTGGCAAGCGGCTGGTAAGAATTAAAAATCTTCTCAATGAAATTTTACCAGAAAGCGGAGGTAAAAGCAATGGCACTTACGGATTACAAAGTAAAAAGCCTTCTTAAATTACAGGCCGAGCGCGTGGCCGCGTCACTCTTAAACTATGCCGAGGACCAAAACGCTGCCTTTAGGCGCGGCCAGATCATAGCCTCAAACGACGCCCTTCGGATGATTGCAGTATCAGCGGAACGCAACGACATCAAGGAACTTACATTTGAGGCCGAAAATGCCGTTTGTTATCCGGAGCGACACAGGCCACTTGCTGAGATAGCGGCAGACCTGCAGAAGATGGTGGGTATTGAGATATATGACGAACCAGAGGAAGAAGGCGAGGACGTTGCCTGAGCAGGAAGCATGGTCGTGCATCGGGTGCATGTGCGTTACCTGCCTAGCGCGGAATGTAACATGCGACTCATGCGCGAACTGCCACGAAATAACGAGCGAGTGCAAGGATTACCTGTAGGAAGGGGGATAAGTGGGGATAAGTATGGAGATAAATTACACTTACGCCGATGAAGATAGGCCGATAAGGAAGGCTGTATTTAAAACAACAACCGGTGGGGTTTTGTGCTATATGACGGTTGATAAATCAAAAGATATTAATAATGTTGATTGCGTGACAAGTTTCGATGGAACTACAGCACTGACTTTTGGTTTTTCCAGGCAAGACTTCGCAGACTTCACCACTCTAATCAACCGCATCAACAAGCAGATAAACGGGTAATTCCTCTCCATCGGCACGGTTTTGGGCCGGGCCACTTTTAACAATATTGAGGCGGCAGTACGGTGGGAACGTACTGGGTCATCGGCAAGAAGTAGTACGGGAAGCGAAATCGGCGCGTGTGTACCGTCGTACTAGTAACGAGATAGCCAATAGCCGTGAAGGAGTATCTCTGAAGCTGGACCTACTTCAATCAGGTTCAAATCCTGACCGCCTCTTAAATTTAAAACGGAGGTAAATTCCATGTTTAATATTCCGTTCACTCAGTACCTTATGCCGGACGGAAGAAAGCGAGATGTATCTATCTCGCGACCAAAAGAAATATATGACAAGGTGCTAGATATTATTGATGCCGGATATCGTTTTGAGGCAGAGGTATTAACTACAGGTCAAGTTAGCCTAACCATTACAGGCAAAGACGAAGATGTTGACATTGAAGTTGTTGAAAACGGGCCAAAGGTGCCGTTAGCGGTTGACAATATGGTTAATCGCTTTTGGGAAGCGGTTAAAGGCGATAAAAATGTATAGCCATCCGCGAACTTATTTTGCCGAAAGGAGAAAGGAACAGTGCTACCCAAGTCATATATTAGCCCAACCCAATTAAATACCTACCTTAGATGCCCAGCTCAATATTACTTTTCTTATGTTAGGGGCATTAAACTCCCTCCAAAATCAGCACTAACAAAAGGGAAAGCGGTCCACAAAGGCCAGGAACACAACTACAAACAAAAGATTGAATCATTCCAGGATGTGAAACTTTCTGAGGTTCAAGAAGTTACCGCCGCTGAGTTTGAGGCCGAGGCGCAGGCCACCGAATGGGTCAAAGACGAGGATCCTGGAAAAATAAAGGACGATACTATTTCCCTTGCTACACTATACCACACGGAAGTTGCGCCCCAGGTTCAGCCGATACTCGTTGAAGAATCGGTAAGCGTCCCTTTAGACTCTGGTTACTCTCTGTATGGCATAATCGACGTTCTTGATAGCAAGGGATATATCCGGGACACGAAGACGACGGCTAGGACGCCGAGCGAAGAAGAAGCGGCTAAATCCCTACAACTTACCGCCTATTCTCTGGCACACCGGGAAGTAATGGGGATGCCGGAAACGGGCGTAAAACTTGACTATTTAGTACAGACAAAGACCCCGAAAGTGGTCACGCTGGAGGCCAAGAGGACAGAGAAAGACATTAGGCGTTTTCTTTCTATCGTTGGCCGGGTAGTGGATGCTATAAACAATGATGTCTATTACCCAAACCCAGGAAACTTTTTGTGCAGTGAAAAGAATTGCGGATACTGGAAAATCTGCCATCAAGAATTTTAAGGAGGTTAAACCATGGAAACAGCTATCCAAGAATACAGAACGGAAATAGTAGAGGCCAGCGCTTCGCCTCAAGAAATGACCCTAAGACTCCAAGACATGAAGCAAAAACTTAACCTTGTTCAGCAATTTTTTAATCAGGTAATGGTCCCGAATCAAGATTACGGCGTTATTCCGGGAACGGAAAAACCAACCCTTTTAAAACCAGGCGCGGAAAAACTTTGCGAGCTTTACGGATATGCACCCACGGTCAAGCATGTTGAAGAAGAAGCCAACAAGGATACAGGATTTTACCGGGCACGCGTTACCGTGGCCCTAGTCCACCGCAGGACCGGCGTAACCGTAGCCGAAGGCGTAGGCGAGGCTAATACTATGGAAGGGCGCTACCGCTGGCGCTGGACCCCTGAATGGAAGCTACCCAAGGGCATTGACATAAGTATCCTTCACAGCGAGGAACGGACTAGCAAGGGCGGTAAAAAGTTCATAATGTATAAGATTGAGAATGACGACCCGTACACCCTTTGGAACACTGTCCTTAAAATGGCAAAAAAGCGCGGCATGGTTGACGCCGCTTTATCTGCTACCCGCTCAAGCGGGTTGTTCACCCAAGATCTGGAAGATCTCAAGGAATGGGTTTCTGGTGGCGAAGGTGAATATCAGCAATCCACACAACAACAAGCACAATCCAGACAACAACCACCTAAACCAACAACTAACGGCAGCGATCTAGCCACTGAAGCGCAGCGCAAGAAGATTTACGCCATGGCGCGTGGGACTGGTTACGAGCCGGAGACAATTAAATCCATAATGATTGAACGCTATCACATTGACGATTCCACAAAATTAACTAAGAAAAACGCCAGTGATTTTATAGAGTATCTTACAAAGTTGGAATCTGGCGAAATTGGACCGATGTCTCCAGAAGAAATGGAGAGAATCGCTAATAATTACAACAAAGAGGCGGTAAACGAATAACCAGGGGGCACCTCGAATAGTGAACGGTTTGTTAATATCGTGAAACAGAAAGGATGGATTAAATGACAAGAAAAATAACCATAAAAGATATAAAAGAATATCAAGGTAAAATGGAAACCGTAAAAGCTAACGGATTTAAGGCATCAGAATTTAAGGCGCTAGGAAGAGAACTACAAAGTAAATTTGGTATTACAGTACCAGAAGTCACCGCTATTTTAAACAATAGAGAAAGTGAGATTTTAAAAATTCTAAAAGATCAGGACGATATGGATTAATACGCATAACAACGATATTGCGAAGGAGGAAGCAATGTGAGTCATTCGTTAAATCGCTATCAAAACTACAAAGAAGAAACAAATCGTGACGCTTATGAGTACGAAAAAAGGCGACACGACGAAGAAGAGTCTTACTGGAGACGCTTAAATGAAGAAATTGAACGAGATTTATATAGAGAGCGTGATCAGTAGACATAACAAACGATATTGCACAGGAGGGCTAAAAATGAAACACGGGCAACGCTTACTACGTCGCCACAAGGAACTGCTGAAGCGGTATCGCTTGAATTATGAAAACTGGCTGTATACCAAGGAACTGCCCGGCGAGCTGCATTTGGTGCACCGGTACAGTGGCAAGGTGAGGATTTTGAAAGTGGGGTGAGAGCGTATGAAAAGATTGACTGAGCATGACGAATTTGGAAATGCAGATATTATCCAAGCCTCCGGTAATGAATGGCAGGGCGAACTAGACTATGAAACATTGGTGGCTGTGACGGAAGGATTAAACCGCCTAGCTGACTATGAGGACACCGGGCTTATGCCGGAGGAAATCAAAAGTCTTATCTCGGATGCGGGAATAAATATAGCAATGAGAAATCGGGAGTTAAAAGTCGAAAACGACAGACTAAAGAAAGCCCTGGAGCAGGCTCAGGCAGACACAGCAATCCTACGGGACGCCCTGGAACAAATTAACAACCTCATAGAAACCGAGGATGAGGATGACTACATGTATTTTTCCTCGGACAAGGCCGGGGAAATATACGAATCCATGCGAAACAAGATTACTTCCACCACCGCAGGCCGCGATTACCTTGACCGGATGCGGAAATTGGAGTCGGCGTTAATATCGCTGAAAAACGGCCCCTTTATTTGGGATAAAAGCTGGACACAGATGATCGATGATGCTCTGAACGGTGACGCGCCATTCGAGGATTTGGAGGCGTCCACCGATGGTTAAGCGAGTTTGCCCTGTATGTGGGGCCGAGTGGTGGAGCGCCGACAGCGCAGAGACTTGGATATGCGAGAAGTGCGGGGCGGAGATGGGGGAGATGGGGCTGGAGCTTAACGAGGCGAGGGAGGAGAAACGATGAAAGCGATTACCTTATATCAGCCCTGGGCTTCGCTAGTGGCTATCGGAAAGAAGAAGATCGAGACGCGCGGTTGGGCAACGAAGTACCGCGGCCCGTTGGCGATCCATGCGGCGAAAGACCGGCAACATTGGGCAATGGTCCATTATGAGCCCTTTAGATCGGTATTTATGGATGCTAGGCTTTATAGACAAGATGATTTACCTTATGGAGCGATTATTGCAACCTGTAATCTAGTTGAAGTATGCACTATCACACAGGATATACTTGTAAAGCCGGCTGAAAAATGGGGCACGAAAGAACCTTGTTACTTACCGCTACCAGATGAACCTGAACTATCATTCGGCGACTACACCCCAGGCCGCTACGCCTGGATACTGGAGGACGTGCGCCAACTGCCGGAGCCGATCCCGGCGAAAGGGAAGCAGAGGCTTTGGACTTGGGAAGTACCGGAGGAGGTTGTTTTACCGTGAGCAACACAAAGATAGAATGGACGGATGCCGTATGGAACCCGGTTACCGGTTGTACAAAGATCAGTCCGGGCTGCCAGAACTGCTATGCAGAACGCATGGCAAAGCGCCTGGCCGGCCGGTACGGGTATCCGAAGGATGAGCCGTTTAGGGTGACTTTGCATCCAGAGAGGCTTGATCTTCCGCTGAAATGGAGAAGACCGCGGCGGATATTTGTAAACAGTATGGGCGATTTATTTCATGCTGATGTGCCAAGTAAGTGGATAGAGCGGGTATGGCAAACAATGCTGGCAACCGATGGACATATTTATTTAATTTTGACGAAACGACCCGACAGAATGAGACGGCTGGCGGGAAGTAGTCCGGAATTATCATTGGCAAAAAATATCTGGTTAGGCATCACAGCCGAGAACCAGGCCACGGCGAACGAGCGAATACCTATCCTGCTGCAGATACCGGCAGCGGTATATTTTATAAGCCACGAGCCCGCGCTTGGGTCAATCATATATCCGCCTGAATTTTTAGCCCTAGGCAGAAAGGCGCTAATAATTACTGGAGGAGAAAGCGGTCCCGGCGCAAGGCCGATGCATCCAGATTGGGCAAGGTTGGATCGCGATCAGTGCGTGGCTGCGGGGACGCCGTTCTTTTTTAAAAGTCAGGGAGAATATTGCGCTCCCTCGCAGATGCCGGAGGAGACCTATCGGGCATCGGTCCTTGAGAACGGTCCTGATACCTGCTGGAACAGTGATGATCCTACCCCGTGGCGCGTTGGCAAAAAAGCCGCCGGCCGACTGCTTGATGGCCGTACCTGGGATGAATTCCCCGTGGTGCAGCCATGACCGCCCCGGCACCCTGGCAACCACTAAAAGCAGAGGTGGAAAAATGGGCAAATCAAGGCCGCACAGCCAAAACCCACTGGGTATGGACAGAGCTCACCGAATCACTTCGGGGTATAGCGTACTCTGCGGACTATCGGCCATGGGTGAGGGGTTACATTGTAGGACAATAACCAGGGGCGGCGCATGTCGCCCTAGGGCGCTAAATGTTAAAAATATGCAGCAAGGAGAAAGAATTTATGGATGGTAAAAATGAGATAAATGATTTAGAAAAAAATTGTTAAGAGTGTGCAATAAAGGCGGTGATGAAAATAGATTTTTATGTTGGACTTCATCAACCTTCTGATGCAAAACACTTTGATAAATGCATGATCAGTATAAACCGTCTTAAAAAAAGAAAATCATTTTTTGATGTAAAAGATTGGATCATGGATTCAGGAGCATTCAGCCAGATATATTCGCGTGGCCAATATGATGAACCCGTAACCGTGTATGCAGAGCAGATAAAAAGGTGGAGCGGATGCGGTAACCTGATTGCAGCCGTTACCCAGGATATGATGTGTGAACCGTTTATTTTGAAGCGTACTGGCCTAAC
>JGI11944J13513_1003240_pt1 | contig 10392 bp, 7 predicted proteins | sample TerdegcoTASludge_FD_13513 | JGI IMG/M metagenome (IMG submission 13513) | reverse complement strand
CGAGCCGGTCTCGGCGCCCGAGGACATCGAGCGCGTCCTGTCCGACCTGCTGGTCGAGGCCATGGATCGGCTGGATCAGGCCGGTCTGGGCGGCCGCGCCTTCGAGGCCAGCTTCTATCGCGTGGACGGCGAGACGCGCCGCATCGTCGTCCGCACCGGCCGCCCGACCCGCGACGCGGCCGCGACCCTGCGGCTGTTTCGCGAACGGATGGCGGCCCTATCCAATCCGCTGGACCCCGGTTTCGGCTTCGACCAGATGCGGATGTCCGTGCCCTGGACTCAACTCCTGGCGCCGACACAGCAGGGGCTGGAGCGCGAGGCACCCGGCGAAGAGGCCTTCAGCCGCCTGATCGACCGGCTGACCGCCCGCTTGGGACCAGACGCGGTGCTGCGGTTCGAGCCCTTCGCTTCCCACATTCCTGAACGCGCCGCACGTCTGGTTCCAGCCTCGGCGCGGCCCGGCGAAGAAGTCTGGCCCGGCCTCGATCCCGACGATCCGCCCCTGCGCCCCCTGCAGATGTTCGACCCGCCCCAACCGGTCGAAACCCTGGCCGAGGTGCCCGACGGCTATCCCCTGAAGTTCCGCTGGCGCCGCGTCCTGCACGAGGTGACGCGCGCCGAAGGGCCCGAGCGGATCGGCGGCGAATGGTGGCGCGCGCCGGATCAACGCACCCGCGACTACTACCGCATCGAGGATCAGGACGGCCGCCGCTTCTGGCTGTTCCGTCAGGGCCGCTTCTGGCTGTTCCGTCAGGGCCTCTATGGCGAGACGCCCGAGCCGCGCTGGTTCATCCACGGCCTGTTCGCATGAGCACGATTGATCCTTGCGGCGACTACGCCGAGTTGGCGACGTCCAGCAACTTCTCCTTCCTGCGCGGTGCCTCGCATCCCAAGGATCTGGTGCTGACGGCGATCCTGCGCGGTCATGCCGGACTGGGTCTGGCCGACCGCAATACAGTGGCGGGCGTGGTCCGGGCCTGGAGCGCGCTGAACGAACTGCGCGCCGTAGGCCTGAACCCGCCGGAAAAGGTGCGTGACGGCGGCAGCCCTGGCGAGATCGCCTTCATCGATGACCCGCTGAATGACCCTGCCCTGTCGGAAGAGGTGAAACGGCGCGCCGCGGACTTTCGCCTGCTGACCGGGACGCGGCTGGTATTCCACGACGGCACGCCGGACATCATCGCCTATCCCGAGACGCGGGCGGGCTGGGGTCGGTTGACCCGCCTGCTGACCCTGGGCAATCGCCGCGCAAAAAAGGGTGCGTGCGAGATCGGTCTGCGCGACCTGCTGGCCGATCCCGAAGACCTGCTGCTGGTTCTCATCCCGCCGGATCGACTGACGGAACTCGATACCGTGCTGGCGCGCGTGGTCGCGGCTGCGCCGGGCGCCGTCTGGCTAGGNGCCGCCATGCATAGGCGCGGCGACGATCGGCGGCGCCTGGTCCGGCTGAAGGCGATAGCGACGCAGGTTGGCACGCCCCTACTGGCCGTCAACGACGTCCTCTACGCCTCGCCGTCCGACCGCGACTTGCAGGACGTCCTGACCTGCATCCGCGAAGGCGCGACCATCGAAACCGCTGGCCGTCGTCTGGAAGTCAACGCCGAACGCTGGCTGAAGCCCGCCCCCGAGATGACCCGTCTGTTTCGCGACGCGCCCGAGGCGATACGTGAAACGACCGCCTTCCTGTCGCGCGCGACCTTCGACCTGTCTGAACTTCGCTATCAGTATCCGGAAGAACCGATCCCGCCGGACTGGACTCCGCAGGCCTGGCTAGAGGAGTTGACCGGCCGTCACGCCGCCATGCGCTATCCCGACGGCGTTCCCGACAAGGTTCAGGCCCTGCTGGACAAGGAGTTGGCCTTCATCGCCCGCAAGGAAATCGCCCCCTATTTCCTGACCATCTTCGACATCGTCCGCGTGGCGCGAGACAAACGCATCCTGTGTCAGGGACGAGGCTCGGCGGCGAACTCGGCGGTCTGCTACGTCCTGGGCATCACCTCGGTCGACCCGATGGAATCCGATCTGCTGTTCGAACGCTTCCTGTCCGAGGACCGCAACGAACCACCCGACATCGACGTCGACTTCGAGCACGAGCGACGCGAGGAGATCATCCAGCACATCTACGAACGCTATGGGCGCCACCGCGCCGGCATCGCCGCCACCGTCATCCATTTCCGTCCTCGCAGCGCCATCCGCGAGGTCGGCAAGGCGCTGGGCCTGACTGAGGACGTCACCACGCGCCTGGCCTCGACTCAATGGGGCAGTTGGGGAACCGAGATCGGCGATCGCCACGTCGCACAGGCCGGACTGGATGCGGCCAACCCCATGATCGCCCGCGCGGTCGAAATGGCGGTGCGCCTGCTGAACTTCCCCCGCCACCTCAGCCAGCACGTCGGCGGTTTCGTCCTGACCCAGGACCGGCTGGACGAGATGGTCCCTATCGGCAACGCCGCCATGCCCGACCGCACCTTCATCGAATGGGACAAGGACGACATCGACGCCCTGCGCCTGATGAAGGTCGATGTGCTGGCGCTCGGCATGCTGACCTGCATCCGCAAGGCCTTCGATCTGATGCGAGCGCACCACGACGTAGATCATGACCTGGCATCGATCCCCCGCGACGATGTCGGGGTCTACGACATGCTGTGCCGGGGCCAATCCATCGGCGTGTTTCAGGTCGAAAGCCGGGCCCAGATCAACATGCTGCCCCGGCTGCGCCCCCGTTGCCTCTACGATCTCGTCATCCAGGTCGCCATCGTCCGGCCCGGCCCGATCCAGGGCGACATGGTGCATCCCTATCTGCGACGCCGGAACAAGGAGGAGGAGGTCGTCTATTCCTCCCCCTCGCCCGACCACGGCCCGCCCGACGAATTGGAGGAGGTTCTGGAGAAGACCCTCGGCGTGCCCCTGTTTCAGGAACAGGCGATGAAGCTGGCCATGGTCGCCGCCGAGTTCACCGACGCCGAGGCCAACGGCCTGCGCAAGGCCATGGGCACATTCCGCGGCGACGGCAGCCTGCACACCTATGAGGGGCGAATGGTCGGGCGGATGATCGAGCGCGGCTATGACCCCGCCTTCGCCCAGCGCTGCTTCGAACAGATCAAGGGCTTCGGCTCCTACGGCTTTCCCGAGAGTCACGCCGCCAGCTTCGCGCAACTGGTCTATGTTTCGTCGTGGATCAAGCATCGCCACCCGGCGGCCTTCGCCTGCGCCCTGCTGAACAGCCAACCTATGGGCTTCTACGCCCCGGCCCAGATCGTGCGCGAGGCGCAGGAGGTCGGCGGGGTCGAGGTGCGGCCCATAGACGTCTCGCACAGCGATTGGGACAACAGCCTGGCGGGCCCCGCGGACGCTCCTGTCCTGCGTCTGGGTCTGCGTCAGATCGACGGCTTCAGAGAAGATTGGGCCAAGGCCTTGTCTGCGGCGCGGGCGCAGGCGCCCTTCATCGACATCGAAACCCTGGCCCGTCGCGCTGAACTGCCCGCCGCCGCCATGCGCAAGCTGGCCGACGCCGACGCTTTCCGCTCCCTGGGGCAGGATCGACGCGAGGCCCTGTGGGCGGTGCGGCGACTGCCCGACGATGATCCCCTGCCCCTGTTCGCCGCCGCCGAGGCGCGCGAGCGCGGTGCCCGCGAACTGGGCGCCGAGCCCGATGCCCATCTGCCCCTGATGCCTTTGGGCGAACATGTCGCCGCCGACTACCAGACCGCGCGCCTGTCGCTGAAGGCCCACCCCATGGCCATCCTGCGCCCCGTCTTCGCCGCCGAGCGGGTGCTGACCTGCGCCGCCACCGAGGCGAAGCGCGGCGGCTCTCTGGTGCAGGTCGCAGGCGTCGTCCTGGTGCGCCAGCGGCCGGGAAAGGGCAACGCCGTCTTCATCACCCTGGAGGACGAGACCGGCATCACCAACGTGGTCCTGTGGGCGCGAATGCTGGAACAGTTCCGCCGCGAGGTCATGGGGGCGCGGCTGATGCAGGTCGAAGGCGTGGTCGAGAAAAGCCCGGAGGGCGTCGTCCACGTCGTGGCCCGTCGCGTCATCGACCGCACCGCTGACCTGGCGCGCCTGTCAGAGGATCATCAAACCGAGATTGAGCTCGCCCGCGCCGACATCGTCGCCCACCCGCAGCCGCCGCGCCAGCCACCGCATCGCCATCCGCGCGACGTGCGCATCCTGCCCCGCTCGCGGGATTTCCACTAAGTCGACTAGAGGTCGTCCGCCCGTTGTTCAGCGGCCTGGATCTCAGCCTTCATCCACCGCACGAAGGCGCGGGCGGGTTCGGACACGCCGCTGCGTCGGGTCAGCACGTGATAGGCCAACTCGGTAGAAAGCGCGCCGTCGGCGAAGGGGGCGACCAGACGGCCCGACGCCAGATCGTCAGCCACAAAGGCATAGGGCGCCAGCGCGACCCCCTGGCCGTGGGCCGCAGCTTCGATCGCCAACGCCGTCTGGTCGAACCGGGGACCGATCGAGGCGTCGATCTGGTCCAGCTTGCGAGCGGCCAGCCAGGCCGGCCAATCCGGTCGCGGTTCTTCCAGTTCGCCCGGACGCAGATGAATCAAGACATGGTGCGTCAAATCCGCCGGCCGGTTGAGCGGGTGCGCCCCGATCAGCAAGGCTGGACTGCAAACCGGAGTCACATCAGCGCTCAGCAACCGCTCCGACCGCACGCCTGTATAATCGCCACGGCCGTAGCGCACCGCCACATCCACCCGCCCGCCGCCGACGTCGGCCAGGCGCATGTCCGCCGACATCCAGACCTCGACCTCGGGATGAGCGGCGGAAAAGCGGGCGATACGGGGTGCCAGCCACTTGGCGGCGAAGGACGGCGGCACGCTGATCGCCAGGGCGTGACGGCGGTTCGGCCGATAGAGCAGATCCCCGGCCCGTTTCAGATAGTCGAACCCATCGTGCAGCAGCGGATAAAGCTCGGCGCCCAGTTCGGTCAGAGCGATCTGGCGTCCCTCGCGGTGGAACAGGGGCGCGCCCGCGTGCTCCTCAAGAATGCGGATCTGCTGGCTGATGGCGCCGGGGGTGACCGACAACTCTTCGGCGGCGCGGGTGATGTTCAGGCGACGCGCGGCGGCCTCGAACGCCTTCAGTGCGTTCAGCGGCGGGATACGGCTTTCGACGGAGGCTTCCTTCTTGCGGCTCATCGGCTCAGCCAATCCGGCGTCGGCAGGCCGCGCGCGGTCAGGAAGGCGGGATCATAGACCTTGCTGGAATAGCGCTGCCCCGCGTCGCACAGGACAGTTACAATGGTCTTGCCGGGTCCCAGGTCGCGCGCCATGCGGATGGCCCCGGCGATATTGACCCCGCTGGACGGCCCCAGCGACAGCCCCTCAAACCTCACCAGATCGAACAGGATGGGCAGGAATTCTGCGTCTTCGATCCGATAGGGATGATCGATCGTCAGCCCCTCCAGATTGCCGGTGATGCGATTGACGCCGATACCCTCGGTGATCGAACTGCCCTCGCCGGCCAGCCTACCCTCGGTGAACCAGCTATAGAGGGCGGCGCCCGGCACGTCGGCCAGGCCGATGCGGACCTGGGGCTTCTGTTCGCGCAAATAGGCGGCGCATCCGGCCAGGGTTCCGCCCGACCCGACGGCGCAGATGAAGCCGTCAATAGTCCCGTCCGTCTGCTTCCAGATTTCGGGCGCGGTGCCTTCGTAGTGGGCTTCGCGGTTGGCCAGGTTGTCGAACTGATCGGCGTAAAAGGCGCCGTTGGGCTCGCTCTCGTTCAGTTCCTCGGCCAGACGGCGGGAATAGGCGACGAAATGGTTGGGGCTGGCGAAGGGCGCCGGATCGACCTCGATCAGACGGGCGCCGTGCAGGCGAACCGCCCGCTTCTTCTCGTCCGTCTGGCTGCGGGGCATGACGATGACGACCGGATGCCCCAGCGCCGCTCCGACCAGGGCCAGACCGACGCCGGTATTGCCCGCCGTGCCCTCGACGATCACGCCGCCGGGCTTGAGCGCACCCGACGCCCGCGCCTTCCTGATGATGCTGAGCGCCGCGCGATCCTTGATCGAGCCGCCGACGTTCATGAACTCGGCCTTGCCTAGAATCTCGCAGCCTGTCAGCTCCGAGGCGCGATTCAGGCGCACCAGAGGCGTGTTGCCGATCAGGCCGAGAACATCAGGCGCGACGATCATGGAAGTTCCGAACCGTGGAGAAGAGGTCGCTCTCTTAGCCACAGTTCAGATTTTCTAACAACCGGATCAGATGTGGATCACGCGTCCGTAGGCGTCCAGGGCCGCCTCATGCATGGCTTCGGACATGGTCGGGTGCGGATAGACGATGCCGTGGATGTCTTCCTCGGTCGCTTCCATGGTGATGGCGGTGACGTAGCCCTGGATCATTTCCGTGACTTCGTGGCCGATCATGTGGGCCCCGATCAGGGCGCCGGTCTTGGCGTCGAAGATGACCTTGACGAAGCCGTCGGTGTCGCCCGAGGCGATGGCCTTGCCGTTCACGCGGAAGGGGAAGCGGCCAACCTTGACCTCGCGGCCCTCAGCCTTGGCGCCCTGCTCGGTCACGCCGACCGAGGCGACCTGCGGCTGGGCGTAGGTGCAGCCGGCGATGGGCGAATGAACGTTCGGCGTCTTGTAGGCCGCGATGTGCTCGGCGGCGTGGATGCCTTCGTGGCTGGCCTTGTGCGCCAGCCAGGGCGCGCCGGCGCAATCGCCGATGGCGTAGAGACCCTTCACATTGGTCTGGCAGTGGCTGTCAGTTTTGATGTGGCCGCGGTCCAGTTCGACGCCCAGCGCCTCCAGGCCGATGCCGTCGGTGTTGGCGGTGATGCCCACGGCCGAGATGCAGACCTCGGCCTCCAGGGTTTCTGCCTTGCCGTTCACTTCAACAGCGACCTTCACGCCCTTGGAATCCTTGGTGACTTTCGTGACCTTGGCGCCGATCTTGAACTTCATGCCGCGCTTCTCGAAGGACTTCTGGGCGGCCTTCGAAACCTCTTCGTCCTCGACCGGCATGATGCGATCCACGGCCTCAACGACCGTCACCTCCGAGCCCAGGGCGCGGTAGAAGCTGCCGAATTCGATGCCGATGGCGCCAGAGCCGATGACCACGATCGACTTGGGCTGGAACTTCGGCGTCATGGCTTCGCGGTAGGCCCAGATGCGGTCGCCGTCGGCCTCAAGCCCGATCTGCGGCAGGGCGCGGGCGCGAGCGCCGACAGCCAGCATGACCGACTTGGCTTCGATCGTGCGCGAGCCGCCAGCCTTCAGGGCCACGACGACCTTGGGGGCAGCGGTTCCCTTCTCCAGCTTGGCCGAGCCCTCGATGACCTCGATCTTGTTCTTCTTCATCAGGAAGCCGACGCCCTGATTCAGTTGCTTGGCCACGCCGCGCGAGCGCTGGATGATGGCGTCGAAATCGAACGACACCTTGTCCGCCGACAGACCATATTCCTTCAGGTGGCTCAGGCTCTCGAACTTCTCGCCCGACTTCAGCAGGGCCTTGGTCGGGATACAGCCCCAGTTCAGGCAGATGCCGCCCAGGTTCTCGCGCTCGACGATGGCGACCTTCAGGCCCAGCTGGCTGGCGCGGATCGCCGCGACGTAGCCGCCGGGGCCCGAACCGATGACGACGAGATCGAATTCAGCAGCCATGGTCAGATCAACTTCTCGATGTCGGCCTTGATGGCCGCGGGTTCAGTCTGGGACGAATAGCGCGCGACGACGCGGCCTTCGCGGTCGGTCAGGAACTTGGTGAAGTTCCACTTGATGTTCTGGGAGCCGAAAAAACCGCGTTTCTGCTTGGTCAGCCAAGCATAGAGCGGATGCCGGTTCGGCCCGTTGACCTCCACCTTGTCGAACAGGGGGAAGGTCACGTCGAAGCTGGTGGCGCAGAAGGCGGCGATTTCCGCCGCCCTGCCCGGCTCCTGCTGGCCGAACTGGTTGCAGGGAAAGCCCAGCACCTCGAACGGCGCGTCGGCAAAGTCGCGGTGCAGCTTCTCCAGCCCGTCATACTGACCGGTGAAGCCGCACTTGGACGCCGTATTGACGATCAGCAGCGCCTGCCCGCGAAAGCGGTCCAGCGCCACGTCCGTGCCGTCGATGGCGCGGGCGGAGAAGTCATAAACCGAGGTCATGACTTCACCCTCCCCTTAGGCCAGCATCGCCACGGGATCTTCGATCAGCGGCTTGAACGCCTGCAGGAAGCGAGCGCCCGTTGCGCCGTCGACCACGCGGTGATCGCAGGTCAGAGTCACCGTCATGACCGTGGCCGGCACGATCTGGCCGTCTTTGACGACAGCCCGTTGCTCGCCGGCGCCCACGCTCATGATGCAGCCCTGCGGCTCATTGATGATCGAGGTGAACTGCTTGATGCCGAACATGCCCAGGTTGGACACCGAGAAGGTGCCGCCCTGGAACTCTTCGGGCTTCAGCTTGCGTTCGCGGGCGCGCTTGGCCAGGTCCTTGGACTCGGTCGCGATCTGCGCCAGGCCCTTGGTCTCGGCCTTCTTGATGATCGGGGTGATCAGGCCGCCGTCGATCGCCACCGCCATCGAGACGTCGGCGTTGTGGTGCATGGCGATGCCTTCGGGGGTGTAAGAGGCGTTCGCCTCCGGCACCAGCTTCAGCGCCAGGGCCGCGGCCTTGATGACGAAGTCATTGACCGAGACCTTGATGCCCTGCGGCTCCAGCATCTTGTTCACCTTGGCGCGAACAGCCATCAGCTGGTCGATCTCGCAGTCGATGAAGAGCGGGAAGTGCGGGACGTTCTGGATGCTGTCGACCATGCGACGCGCCACGGCCTTCTTCATGCCGTCCAGCGGGATCAGGTCGTAGCTGCCGTCCGGAATGCCCATCTGGGCCAAAGACGGCGCCTGACGCGGGGCGATGCCCGTGGTCGCGGCGGCGGCCGTCGTGGAGGCCGCGGGTTGAGCGGCGCCCTTCGGAGCTCCCTCGACGTCGCGCTTGACGATACGGCCGTGCGGACCAGTGCCCTTGATCGACTTGAGGTCGACGCCGTTCTGGGCGGCGATGCGACGGGCCAGGGGCGAGGCGAAGATGCGCTCGCCGCTGTCCGACTTAGGCGCAGCGGGAGCCGGAGCGACAGGCGCTGCAGTCTTGGGCGCTTCGACCTTGGCAGGAGCAGCTTCCGTCTTGGCGGCGGGCTTGGGCGCGGCGGCGCCGCCTTCGTCCTTCAGGCGGGCGATCGGGGTGTTGACCTTCACGCCTTCCGTGCCTTCGGCGACCAGGATGTCGGTGACTTCACCTTCATCGACGGCTTCGACTTCCATCGTGGCCTTGTCGGTTTCGATCTCGGCGATGACGTCGCCGGCGGAGACGATGTCCCCGACCTTGACGTGCCACTTGGCCAGAACGCCCTCTTCCATGGTCGGCGACAGGGCCGGCATCAGGATGTCGGTCATTGCGCGGGCTCCGATTGGACCGCCTCAGCGGCCTTGGCGTGCGCCGCGTCCCAGCTGTCGCAGATGGCCTTGAACGCCGTAGCCTGATCGAAGCCATGGTGTTCAGCGTAGGCGTGAGAATAGTGCCAGGCCAGTTCAGCCAGGACCACGCCGATATTGCCCGGCTCGGCCAAGGCCGGTCGGATGTTCATGATCGGGCCGGTCCCGTTCCACCAGACGCGGGCCAGTTCGATGACCTGGTCCTCAGGGGCGTTCAGGCCCTCGGGGATCGGCAGGGAACGTTGTTCCAGAGCAGCGGCGTCCATCAGGCCATCACCTTCTTCACGGCGGCGACGATCTTATCGACGCCCGGCAGCGACAGGGCTTCCAGGTTGGCGGCGTAGGGCAGCGGCACGTCTTCCTGGTGCACGCGCAGCGGCGGAGCGTCCAGGTAGTCGAAGGCGTGTTCGATCACGCGGGCCACGACCTCGGCGCCGACGCCCATCGGACCCCAGCCTTCCTCGGCCGAGACCAGGCGGCTGGTCTTCTTGACGCTTTCGACGATGGTTTCGTGATCCAGCGGACGCAGGGTGCGCAGGTCCACGACCTCGGCCGAGATGCCTTCCTCAGCCAGCTTCTCGGCGGCCTGCAGGGCGAAGCCGACCATGCGGCTGTGGGCCGTGATGGTGACGTCCGTGCCCTCGCGGCGGACCTTGGCCTTGCCGATCGGCAGGACGTAGTCTTCCACGTCCGGCACGTCGAACTCGGTGCCGTAGAGCATTTCGTGTTCGAGGAAGACGACCGGGTTCGGGTCGCGGATGGCGGCTTTCAGCAGACCCTTGGCGTCAGCGGCGTCATAGGGCGCGATGACCTTGAGGCCCGGCACCTGGGCATACCAGGCCGAATAGTCCTGGCTGTGCTGGGCGCCGACGCGGCTTGCGGCGCCGTTCGGGCCGCGGAAGACGATGTCGGCGCGGATCTGACCGCCCGACATGTAGAGGGTCTTGGCCGCCGAGT
>JGI11944J13513_1003238_pt1 | contig 10394 bp, 11 predicted proteins | sample TerdegcoTASludge_FD_13513 | JGI IMG/M metagenome (IMG submission 13513) | reverse complement strand
TCTGTTATGCCCACTCCTGCTCTATGTCTTGTTCCAAGCTCTTTTTCTAACCTTTCATTTTCTGATAATGGAAGAAGACATCTTGCTGCAACAATTGTATTTCCATCAATAACAATTGCACCATCATGAAGAGGGGAGTTTGTATAAAAAATAGTTGATATTAGTTCAGATGTTACTATTGAATTTAATGGTATACCTGTTTGTATTATGTCAGTTAGATTATCCTCTTTTTTTATAACTATTAATGCACCAATTTTATTTAAAGATAGATATTTAACTGCTTTAACTATTTCATCAATTGTTTTTATTGGATTTTCTTCAAACTCAGAAAAAAAATTAAAAGATTCCCCAAACAAATTTCTTCTGCCAAGACTTCCCATAAATTTTCTTATCTCTGGTTGAAAAATTATGACAATTATGATTGGTAGCATACCACCAATTGATAAAATTGCTTTTAAAACATAGTTAAATGCAACAAGTCCAAGTATGTTTGAAAAATATGATGCTATAAAAACAGAGATGAAAAATATAATTAAACCTTGAATTAACTGCCAGACCCTTGTTGCTTGTAGCGCAGAAAGAATAAAATACAAAATAATAGTAATTATTGCAATGTCAAGAATACTTGCGAGATAGTTCCATATTGTCCAACCTTCAAAAAATTCAAGAATATAATTAATCATCCTTAATTAATTCTAAAACTTTTTAATCCCTATTTCAATATTATGTATAAGTTCATAACTTACCTTTAAAAATTAAAATCAGGGTATCTATATTTTGTCATATGATTTATATCTAAGATAATTGTTTACAAAAATAGACAGCCTATTTTTGTAAACTAAAAGTTAGTGTACAGGGGGTCAGGCACCTTGTACACTAAAAGTTAAAATTATTTAAAAACTTAAAGAGATTTATAGAGTATTAATTATTATAAAAATACTTTTTATACCTAATTATTTAAATATTCATAAAAAAGCATAAAAAATTGTTTTATTTTTTTAAATTTTTACTCTATTAATTACTCCAATATTTTTATAGCTTTTAAGGTTCGTAAGGTCGAGAAACTATATTACTTACACTTCCGTTACCACTCCATAGTTGTGCATTGTCACTTATTGTTGTACCTGTATATTTCCAACAAACAGTATCATTATAACTATATGAGTTATTAACACCAGTATATGTTTGTCCTCCTACTAAATAAAGAGTATCATTTATCCATGTAATACAAGATGTTGTTCCCCAAGTTACATTACCAGCTTTATAACTCCATCCTATACCATCAAAGTAACAAGGTCTGCTATTATGTAATTCCCAAGAAGTTGTAATTGTTGAAGGGCTTTCAACTCCAAACTGTAAATGTTTAAAATATATACCATTATGTAATTGTTTACCTACAAGAAGTTTTTTAGTATTATTTAATAAATCTCTTTCCCACATTTTATATTGTGGATAATCGTGTTCTAAATCGAAAAAAATAGTATATGTATATATTTTATATTGTATTTTTGTCGCTGTTGTATTTATTCTAACTTAGAATGCAGGATAATTATAATATCCAACGAATATTTGTGTAAAATGTTTTTGTTGGCCTTGATACCATCCTTGAGGGGCCTAATATACTTCTCCATTATTATATAAACTTACATCATTCTGGAATATCCATCCTGTGGGACTACTATTATCATTAGCACCTGCAACACTTAAAACTCCGCCAAGATAATTTCCTAATGGAACTTGACTTGGTTGTGTATTCTGATAATTTATAGCAACCATAACTTTTTTAGTGGAAAATAGTGGATTATAATTAAAATAACCACCCATATAAGAATTAGATTAGCCAACTTTAAATGGTATTATTAATAAAACTAAAATTAACATGAAAAAATATAATTTTCTTCTAATCATTTATTACCACCTCCCACATTTTATCTATAGTTTCATTTTGAAATACAGCAATTTTTTCATCAATATTTGCATATATCCCCATTGGATCTATCTGAAAATGTATAACAGGAGGAAAATCTTTTGGTATTTTTATTTTCATTACTATATTTTTAGTTTCTCCATCTTTTAAAACCAAATAATTGGGTTCATAACTTATCAATTCATTTATCAAAGCTTCTCCTCTTTTTATAACATTGCCATTTTCATCTGTAATACCATAACCTTTTGTTGAAATTAATCTTTCACCTCTAACCTCTTTCATTGTATCTAATATCACTCCAACTTTATCAATCTCTTTATTAACATGTGATACAAAGTGAAGAGAAAGAGGTATATTTACTTCATCACCTCTTTTAAGATATAAGATATTCTTATATTCCACATTTACTTCATCACCATTTTTAAGAGGTATGATGCTCTTATCCTCCATCTTATTAAAAACTGAATCATCTAATAGTCCAATTTCAATGTATCCTTTATAACCATATTTTAAAGATATTTCTGGATTGCGAAAATCATCTGGCATTAATAATAAAAAGGGTATACTTACAGCTTTTTCCATTTTTGAAGTTTCTATTTTATTTTTAATAAGAATATATGAGATTAGCCCTATTCCTGTAATTAACACAATCAATAAAATTATCTTTAAACCTCTTTTCATTCCAACCTCCCTTCTTCAAAATTTTTTAGTTTTTCCATACTTCCCTTCTTTTTGGATTTTTTATTATCCTTTTTGTTCCCTCTCGCCTCCTTCTCAAATGTTTCAATAAAATTATAATATATATTTGTCAAGACCTTGTATAGAGATTTCTGAAAAACTCTCTATTTTGTTATTCTCATCCTCGTTTTTTCGGGAGTGATAGTTTGTTGTCATTCCCATGAAAATGGGAATCCAGTATTTTTATTAGTATATAGATTCCTGCTTCCGCAGGAATGATGGCTTGGGTGACTTTTTCAGAGACCTCGAAAAATTTAAAAATTGTTTACAAAAGTAGACAGTCTATTTTTGTAAACTAAAAGTTAGTGTACAGGGGGTCAGGCACCTTGTACACTAAAAGTTAAAAATTTTTTATAATATTTTTTTGGTATAATAATAAATATGATGGAACATCTATTAATAGATCTTGATAAAACTCTTTTAGAAATAAATTTCGACGAATTTCTTAAAGCGTATTTTGGATCATTAATGCCAAAACTTAAAAAAATAATCATCGATAAAGATCCTTTAAATATTTTAACTGTTTCTGTTGATTATATGATAAATGAAAAGAATGGAGAGTTAAACATTGAAAAATTTTATAAAAAATTCACTGAATTATCAAAAATTGATGAAGAAAAATCAAAAGAAGTTTTTTTAGAATTTTATATCAATGATTTTCCTAAATTAGGTAGTTTTGGTAAGCCTGCGAAGAATTGTAGGGAGACTGTTTTAAAATTAATTGAATCAGGACATAAAGTTGTTCTCGCAACAAATGCAATTTTCCCAGAAATAGCAATTTTGGAGAGAATGAGATGGGCTAATGTCAATGACATTGATTTTGAATTGATAACCACTATGGAAAATATGCATTTTGCTAAACCTCATCCAGAATATTATCTTGAAATTCTCGAAAAGATAAAAGCAAAAAGTGATGATGTTTTAATGATTGGTGATGATTTAGAAATGGATATAATACCTGCAAATAAAATTGGCATTAAAACATTACAATATGGGGTTGATATAAAGGACATTTCAGAAATAGTTAATATCATCAAAATCCAATAATTAATCTATCACCTAAAAATTCTGGAAGACCACCTTTTATAATTTTTTCTCTTGTTATATCAAATGGATAAGGGACTCTTTTAAAAATCAGTTTATAATTTTCTTCGTCAAATATTAAATATGATGAAAGGGGATTATAATCTCTTGGTTGTCCAACACTACCAGGATTTATAATATATTTTTTCTCTTTTTCTAATTTAAATTCACCCATCTCTTTAAATGGATAATAAATTTTATCATTCAAATCAAAAACACCTGTTCTATGAGAATGACCTATGAAGAGGATATCCCTTTCCATATATTTTGTCTCTTCTAATGCATCGGAAATTGTAAGTATATATTTAAAATAGTCAGATAATGCACCATGAACAATCTGAAAATTATCAAATTTTATATCAAAATTTAAAGTTGATAAAAAATCAAATCCATCCTTTTTTAATATATTTTTTTGCCATTCAATAGCTCTTACTCCATATTCATTAAAATCAAAAAGAACATTTTCATTTATAATTCCTTCATCATGATTGCCTTTAATTGTGTAAAGAACTCTATCTTTTACCATATCAATTGCTTCATTTGGATTGGGTCCATATCCAACTACATCTCCAAGACAGATTATTTTTTCTATTTTTTCTTTTTCAATATCTTTATAAACTTCATCTAAAGCCTCAATATTAGCATGGATATCAGAAATTATTGCAATTTTATCTTTTCCCATAAAAATTTTTCAATCTCCTTTCCTTTTTTATCNATTTTAAGAGTTATAAAATCTTTNCCTCCACCTTTTACATTAAATTTCTCTTCTATCTCATNTAAAATTTTNAATAGATTGATATTTGAAGATTTATTTTTATTAATAATGCCAACTTCATCATTATAGACAAANATAAAATTTGTATCCTTAGATATCAATTTTTTAGAAAGATAAATTAAATCCTCACTCTCAAGATATGGTAAATAGGTCATTAATATTTTCTCTTCCTTATTTTCTTCGATAAATTTTTCAATAAAATCATCTTTTAATAGTTTTAATTTTTTTCTTGATAAGTCCCTCTCTTTTATTAAATTATCTATAAAATTTTCAATTTCATTTAATCCAACTGAGTATCTATTTTTTAAATTCTCCATAATTTCTGAAAGTAAATTGAAAAATAAGATAGCTCTATCTCCACTTAGATAATAAATTCTTATCAAGTTTCCCTTAATTTTTTCAAATTTAACTATTTTTATCAATTTTATTTCAATTGTATTTTTAATATGAGTTCCACCACACATTGTTTTATCAAAATCATCTATTTCAACAACTCTTATTTTTCCATCCAAGTCAACATTTTTTCTTAATTGAATTTTATCTATGTCTTCTTCATCAATAAAATATGTTTTGACCTCTTTTTTTGATGATACTATTTTATTTGCCTCTTCTTCTATTCTTTTTATATCCTCTTTTTTTATATCAAAATATTCAATATCAAATGTTGATATCTCTTCTCCCATATGAAAACTAACTGTCTCTTTTTTATATAAATTTAAAATAACTCTTGAGAGAATATGCTGAGAAGTGTGTTGTATTGATATATCAAGCCTTCTTTTTCCATCTATTCTTGCTTTTACTTCTATATCTTGAGGAAAATCTTCAACAAAGTGAAATATTTTACCATTCTCTTCATAAACAAAATTTACCTTTTTCCCTCCTATTTCACCTCTATCACCAATTTGTCCACCCTTACCATCTGGATAAAAAAGTGTATTATCTAAGATAACAAACTTTTTGTTATCCTTTGTTCCTTTTTCAATAATCTTACAATAAAATATAATGTCTTCCATTTTTATGGTATCTTCCATTTTTTATGGTGTCTTCCATTTTTTATGGTGCGGAAGGAGGGATTTGAACCCTCATGGGTTTCCCCACTGGAACCTGAATCCAGCGCGTATTCCATTCCGCCACTTCCGCATAGATTAAATTATAGTTCAAAATATTCTTTTTCAACAACCTTGTTTCCATATAAGTTTTTAAATATATCTAATTTTTCAGTATGAACAGGAATTATGAATTCAGGATTTATCTCATCTATCATAAATTTTATATCTTTATAAGAAGCATGACCTGATGAGTGAAAATCTCCACTGAACTTAGGTTTATCGTTTGTTAATTCAATCCCAAATGGCTCAAGATTAAAATAGTGAAGCCAGTTGAACAATCTTTTAATATCAAACTCCTGCTCCTCTGAATATGCTTCACTTGAAGAGTAAATATAAATTCCGTCTTTTAAATCAATATCAAGTAGGTTGGTTAGATCCCAAAAACTATAGCAAAGTATAAATTCACCAAGATTTTTATTTATATCTTCAATAGTAATTACTTTTTCATCATATCTATTTTTAACTTCATTTAGACATTTTTTCTCTTTTGATTTTTTTTCACAAATTATAAATAGATTATCATCATCAATTATATTAAATCCATCTTCTTTTAAAAGGTCGAGTAGATAAGCATCCTTTATATTTATAACTATTTTTCTCCCGGTTTCTTTTGCAATTTTTAAAAAAGTTTCAAGTCTTTCTATGTTTCTTGGTCCAAAATCTGCTATTACAAGTTTATCTTTGTTACTATTGATAACTTCAAAAGAAGATTTATATACATCGGATTCCTTTTTACTTTCACTTTCATAAGTCATTCTTGTTCCCTCTGTTATTAGGATATTTGGTTTTAATTTTTTTATTTTTTCTAAAAAATTAAAGGAACCTTCACTATTTTTTCCATGAAATCTTATATCTCCAGTATATGCTATTGATATGTTTTCAAATTCAAAATAAAAAGCTAAAGCACCTGGTATTGAGTGATCAACATAAAATGTTTTAAATTTCAATCCATCGATTTCCCCTTCAAATTCATTTCTATTTATTTCAAAAAAACTTCTTTTTATTGATTCTTTGTCCTTTTTTTGTTTTAATTTTTTTTGACCCCTTTCATCAATCTCTTCTTCTCTTATTTTCAAATCAGTAAATTGATTGAGAGCTCTTCCATCACCTGTATCTTGAAGAGCCTTCAAAATTTTTTTTGTTATACTTGATGCTACTATTTCTATATCATCTTTTAAAATTGAGATAAATCCTGCATGATCAAGATGAGCATGCGATAAAAAAACTGCCTTTAAATTTAATTTTCTTTCTTTCTCAACAAATTCTTTGAAATCAGAAACTATCAAGTCATCTCTATATATGTTTGATATTTTTGGAATGAGATTCAATTTCCATAAATCATAAAGTCCAACTGAAGCTCTTGGCTGAAGATACTCTTCGAAATAGTTACCCCAAGTTTTAAAATTTTTTCCAAAATCAAGAAAAAAAGAGTGGTCTTTTTCTGTTATTAATATTTTGCTTCCACCTATACAATTTTTCCCATCAAGAATCTCAATTGACATTCTATTCAAAACTTAAACCTTCTTTAAAAAACTTTCCATTAAAAAGTCTAACACTCTCTTTTTGAATATAATCAAGTAATATTTCTATTCCTGATCCATTTTCAATTTTATGATGTTTATAAATAATATCTGTTATTAACAATGGAAATTTAATGTTTTTAATATAATTATAAGTAATTATTGTCCTCAAAAAATTTTCAATTAGTTTATTAATTTTACAATCCTCTTTTTTATTAACTCTTTTAATTCCATCATTTTTCAAAAATTTAATAAAAAAATCTAAAGAATTATTAAAAAACCTTCCATTTTCTTTCAAACACACATATCTTTCGATGAATTTATTTATCTCAATATCCTCCTTTTTATCAACTTTTTTATCTCCGCTCTTTTTTCATAACTTAAAAAATAAATCTAAACCTGGTGCCGAAGGAGGGAGTCGAACCCTCATGGGGCTTACCCCCAGTAGATTTTGAGTCTACCGCGTCTTCCTGTTCCGCCACTTCGGCTTTATATATCTGCCACTTAGCCTTTTATATCTACTACTTAGACTTTATATAATAAATTTTACTTTATTCATACTTTCTGTCAAATATATTATAGAGATTGCTGAATTCCTTCCATTTTGTCATCCCCGTGTAAAAGGGAATCCAGTCTTTCTATTTTGTCAATCACTGGTAACTTCTCTTTTTGTCATCCCCAGGGAGTCACTCTATTTTGTCATTCCCGTGTAAACTGGAATCCAGTCTTTCTATTTTGTCAATCATTGAAAATCCTCTATTTTGTCATTCCCGTGTAAACGGGAATCCATTTTTTCTATTTTGTTAATCACTGGTAACTTCTCTTTTTGTCATTCCCAGGGAGTCACCTTATTTTGTCATTCCCGTGAAAACGGGGAAAATAAGAATCCAGTATGTCATTCCCGTGAAAACGGGAATCCAGTCTTTCTATTTTGTTAATCGCTGGAAAACCTCTATTTTGTCATTCCCGTGAAAACGGGAATCCAGTTTTTTTATCAAGGAATCCCCTTATTCTGTCATCCCTGTGAAAACGGGAATCCATTTTTTCTATTTTGTCATTCCCAGGGAGTCACTCTATTTTGTCATTCCCGTGAAAACAGGAATCCAGTTTTTTTATCAAGGAATCCCCTTATTCTGTCATCCCTGTGAAAACGGGAATCCATTTTTTCTATTTTGTCATTCCCAGGGAGTCACTCTATTTTGTCAATCACTGGGAGCCTCTCCATTTTGTCATTCCCGTGAAAACGGGAATCCAGTCTTTCCAACAATAATAAATTTAAATTATCGAAAGATTCAATATATATCAAATTTAGAGAGTAGTGTACAAGGGGTCAGGCACCTTGTACACTATAATATATAGCTATGATATGAACCAATTAGTTCCATTTCTCCAAAACTTTTTATTCTATTCAAAATAATCTCATCTTTGCTAAATGGTATTACACCAAAAAATGGTATTACATTAAATTCAATTATATAAAGTTCAAATATCCCTCAAACAAAACTTATTAGTAAAATAACTATTAAAGTTAAATATTTTTTAAGTTTAATAACCTTTCTTCCCTTTAAATTATAAATGCCCAAGATATGGAGGCATGTCATTTTCATTATACATTTCATTTTATTGGTTTTAGTTTTTCAAGCCAACTTGCAATAAGGTAGAGTGGATATGCTATTGTAGAAATTGATAATAAAAGAGAAATTAAATAGCTAATAGAAGGAGGAATAACATACTCTAAAAGTATCATAAATAAACCACAATTCAGTATTATTGGGTAAATTATAATCTTAATAAAGGTTATCTTAGGTATGTTTAATTTTTTATATAGATAAATAATAATAGTGAAATTTAAAATTAACCATAAGATAATAAATAGAATTGCAAAATTATTAGGAATTAATTGAAGTATAGGAAATAATAAATAAGCTACCGGTATACTAAAAAAAAGAGGAATACCTGCATATATAAAAGAAATAATAAAAATCAACGGATGAGCTAAAAAATATTTTATAAAATCACTAAAAAGATTATGATGAATATAAAATTTTGGTAGCGTATTTTCTGATATTACATAATAAATATTAGGAGTAGAAATTAAATTTATTAAAACAATTATAAATAGAATCCATAATATTATTTTTTTATAATTCAATTTCATATAGAATCCTCCTCATTATATAAAAGAGAGGGGCTTATTGCCACCCTTTTATAAAAAATAAATCATAACTTGAAGTATCAACTCTACAATCTATTATGAATCTTATATAGAAAATTGAATTTAAATCTTTATCTATTATATTTTGTACAATAATATTAGTTAAAACTTTAAAATCAATAAACAATTTTTTATCCTCATTTCCATTATACATTTCATTTTATTGGTTTTAGTTTCGAAAGCCAACTTCCAATAAGATAAATTAAATATAAAAACAAAAAAGCCATTCCATAAGGTGAAAATGGAATTGCCATTAATGATACTATTAATAAGATAATCTTGATCCCAGTTTCTTTCCACAAAAGATTCATTTTCCTTAATATAATAAAAAGAAAATAAGAATTAATAATAATCCAGATAACAAAAAATAAATATCCAAAATTTTTAGGAATAATTGATAAAATAGGACTCCAGATGAATATTGTCCATGAAGCTAAAAAAGAGTAGATATATCTAACAATCATATAAAAAGTAGTAAATGGGTCATGATAATAATGAACAATATAGTCTGAGATATCATAAAATAATTTATAAATAGAATATGGATAAATTTTACCGTTTAAAACATTTATAAATAAAAATATACCAAAATCTTTGTCTATTTCAGGGTTTATAAACCATAATAATGCTTTCGAAAAAGATAAATTTAAAATAATTATAATAAGAATCAATACCAAAATTATTTTTTTATAATTTATTTTCATATAGAATCCTCCTCATTATATAAAACAGAGGGGCTTACAAGCCCCTCTCATAAACTACTATTGATTATATGGTGCAAAATAGATTGGAGGTTTTACTTCGGGTGGCAAAACTATTGGATTTGAGCCATCAAGATTTATTATTACAAGTCTTCCATCTCTATTTTCATAAATAATTCTTCCATCTGATGTGAATCTTGCATAAAAACCATCTGTCAAATTCTCAACAAGAGTTTTTGGCTCATCCCATTCTTTTATGTTACTATATATAACTATCTGTAAATTCTGCCAACTTATTTCAAAATCTGGATCAAGTGGATTATTAC
>JGI11944J13513_1003236_pt1 | contig 10395 bp, 10 predicted proteins | sample TerdegcoTASludge_FD_13513 | JGI IMG/M metagenome (IMG submission 13513) | reverse complement strand
AGGGCGCCGTGCATACCGGGCAAGCCGCGAAGCGGCTCGGAAGGTACCTAGTCAAACCGTACACGCGGATCCACCCACACATAACAAAGATCGCTGACCAGCTTGGTCACCAGGCCGATCAGCGTGAACAGGTACAGCGTGCCCAGCACCACGGGATAGTCGCGCCGTATCACGCTGTCATAGCTGAGCAGGCCCAGGCCGTCCAGCGAGAACAGCGTTTCTATCAGCAGCGAGCCCGTGAAGAAGGCACCGATGAAGGCGGCCGGAAAGCCGGTGACGATGGGAATCAGCGCATTGCGCAGCACATGCCGATAAAGCACCTGCCGCTCCGACAGGCCCTTGGCGCGGGCTGTCAGCACATATTGCTTGCGGATCTCTTCCAGAAAGGCATTCTTGGTGAGCATGGCGGTGATGGCGAAGCTGCCCGCCACCATGGCCGTGACCGGCAGCGCGATATGCCATAGATAGTCCACGATGCGCGCGCCCCAGGACAGCTCATCCCAGTTGGCCGAGGTCAGCCCGCGCAGCGGAAACCATTGCAGCTGCCCGCCGAAGATCACCAGCAGCGCCACGCCCAGCACAAAGCCCGGAATCGCATAGCCCACCAGGATCAGCAGCGTGGTGAAGAAGTCGAAACGCGAGCCGGCACGCACGGCCTTGGCAATGCCCAGGGGCACGGCCACGAGGTAGCTGATGAAAAAGGTCCACAGGCCCAGGCTGGCCGAGACCGGCAGCTTCTCCTTGATCAGCTGCCAGACATCCTTGTTCTGAAAGAAACTGCGCCCCAGATCGAACCGCGCGAACTGCCCGAGCATCTGGAAGAAGCGCTCATGGGCCGGCTTGTCAAACCCGTAGAGGGCCTTGATCTGCTCTATGCGCTGGGGGTCCACCCCCTGGTTGCCACGGTAGGCCAGGCCACCGCCTTCGCCGCCACGGCCCACGCTGGCCTTGGCTTCGGCAAGGTACTGCTCCACCGGGCCACCGGGCACGAACTGCACGACCACGAAAGTCAGCAGCAGCACGCCCAGCAGGGTCGGCACCATCAGCAGCAAGCGTTTGAGTATGTAGGCCCACATAAGAAGTCCTGCATTATGTCGATTGCCGGGGGGCACCCCGGCCCGGGAGCGTGCCCATCATGCAACGGATCGCAACGATGCGGCGGCAGCGCCCGCTCATGGAGGCGGCGCGGTCAGCACCGGCATGCGGGCCCACCAGGTATCCATGGCCCAGCTCTCGCCCTTCGCGTACGCGGGAACCACGGCGGGCCGCACCAGCCGCCAGGAGTCGTAGACCATGCGGTGCGTTCCCGCGCTCCACTGCGGAATCAGGTAGTGTCCATGCGCGATGACACGCTCCAGTGCGTGGCACGCGGGCAACAGCTGCGCCTCGGTCTTGGCCTCGGTCATGCGCCGGATCAAGGCATCGACGGCGGGATTCTTGACTCCGGGAAAATTGCCCGAGCCGTCCGTGTCCGCCGCCCGACTGCCGAACAGGTCGGCGAATTCCTGGCCCGGGTTGTTCGTGCCCTGGTAGGCAATGGAGATGATGTCGTAGTCGAACTTCTCCACGCGCTGCTGGTACAGCGCAAAGTCCGCCGAGCGAAAGCGCAGCCGTATGCCCAGCTTTTCCAGATTGCGTATCCAGGGCGAGACCTGGCGTATGCCCGACTCGCTGCTGTCCAGGTACTCCAGCTCCATGGCCTGGCCCCGCGCATTGCGCAGCACGCCATCCTGAATGGTCCAGCCGGCATCGGCCAGCAATTGCCGCGCCTGGCGCAGGTTGGCACGCAGCGAGTTGTTGCCATCGGTGCGCGGCGGCTCGGCCATGGGGCCGAAAGCCTCCGGCGGAATGCTCTTGCGCAGGGGCTCCATGAGCGCCAGCTCCTCTGGCGAGGGCTCGCCATGGGTCTCGCAGGCCGTGTTGCCGAACAGCCCGCGCACGCGCTGGTAGGAGCCGTAGAACATCTGCCGGTTCATCCATTCGTAGTCCAGGGCCAGGTCCAGCGCACGGCGAACGCGCACGTCCTGCAGCAAAGGGCGCCGGGTATTGAGCACATAGCTCTGGAACCCCGAGGGCAGCTTGTTGCTGAATTCGCCCTTGACCAGCTCGCCCCGGTCGAAGCGCTTGCCGTACAGGCGCCGCGCCCAGTCGCCAGCGCTGTAAAAACGCATCAGGTCGAACTCGCCGGCCTTCAGCGCTTCTAGCTTCGCCGTGTTGTCGCGGTAGATCTTGACGGAGATGCGGTCGAAATTGGCCGTGCCCACGCGCGCGGGCAGATCGCGCCCCCAGTAGTCCGGGTCGCGCACATAGGTGATGTCCTTGCCGAAGCGCACAGGTCCTATCCTGTAGGGTCCACTGCCGATGGGCGTATCCGTCACCACCTGGTCGAAGGGCTTGGGCTTGCCGTTTTCCATGCCCCAGTCGCGGCTGAAGACGGGAATGGCGCCCACAACCAGCGGCAGTTCCCGGTTCGGCTGCTTGAAGCGAAAGCGCACCGTGCGTTCATCCAGCACGTCGACCCCCGCCACATCGAAGAACAGCGATCGGTAGCCAGGCAATGCGTGCGGCCCCACCAGCGTGTCATAGCTGAACTTGACATCGGCAGCCAGCACGGGCTTGCCGTTGTGAAAGCGCGCTTGCGGCCGCAGCCGGAACGTGGCCGACAGGCCGTCGGGGGCAGCCTGCACATCCTCTGCCAGCAGTCCGTAGCCCGTGGCGGTCTCGTCCAGCGAGGGCCACAGCAGGGTGTCGAACATCAGTTCGGCCAGATAGGCCGGAGACGATCCTTTGATGGTGAACGGGTTGTACTTGTCAAAGGTGGAGATGCGCAGGTTGCTCACCAGGCGCAGCTCGCCGCCCTTGGGGGCCTTGGCGTTGACATAGTCGAAATGGCTGAAGCCCTCGGCATAGCGGGGCTCTCCCCACAGGGCATAGGCATGCGAGCCCCACGCCGGCACACACGCCGAGGCCAGCAGCAGCGAAGAAATCATCCAATGGCGCATGCGACAATTCTGCACCACGCAGCCAGCCGCCCGCTGGCAAACGCTGACGCGGGGCCCCGCCTTCGCCGCCAGCTGCTGCGCACTTCCACTCACTTCCTCTGGAGAACAACAATGGGCTTTCTCGCCGGTAAAAAACTGCTGATCACGGGCGTTCTGTCCAACCGCTCCATCGCCTACGGCATCGCCAAGGCCTGCCACGCACAGGGCGCGGAGCTGGCGTTCAGCTATGTGGGCGAGCGCTTCAAGGACCGCATCACCGAATTCGCTGCAGAATTCGACTCCAAGCTGATCTTTGACTGCGACGTGGCCGACGACGCCCAGATCGACAAGCTGTTCGCCGACCTGGGCGCCACCTGGGGCAAGTTCGACGGCTTCGTGCACAGCATCGGCTTCGCGCCGCGCGAGGCCATCGCCGGCAACTTCCTGGAAGGCCTGTCGCGCGAGGGCTTCAAGATCGCGCACGACATCAGCGCCTACAGCTTCCCCGCGATGGCCAAGGCGGCCCTGCCTTACCTCAACGACAAGTCCTCGCTGCTGACGCTGTCGTACCTGGGCGCGCTGCGCTCCATCCCCAACTACAACACCATGGGCCTGGCCAAGGCATCGCTGGAAGCCTCGGTGCGCTACCTGGCCGAGGCCGTGGGCCGCACGGCAGACGGCCGCGCCATCCGCGCCAACGGCATCTCGGCCGGTCCCATCAAGACGCTGGCCGCATCGGGCATCAAGGACTTCGGCAAGCTGCTGGGCCGCGTGGCCGATGCATCGCCGCTGCGCCGCAACGTGACCATCGAGGATGTGGGCAATGTGGCCGCCTTCCTGCTGTCCGACCTGGCCTCGGGCGTGACGGCCGAGATCACCTACGTGGACGGCGGCTTCAGCCAGACTGCAGGCCTGTCGGCCGACCAGGTCTAAGCGGCCACCGCCGCCCGACCGGCCCCGCAGGCATTGCCGCCTGCGGGGCTTTTTTTCGCCCGAAACCCACGACTGCGGGACCTGCCTGCACGCGCAAGGAAATACACATCGGCTTGACTGAGGTCATTTTTGTTTTGAATGAGAATGATTCTCATGAATAATACAATTCTCAGATCAATATCAAGGAATCTCTGAAACCCTCGGAGCCAGCAGAGATGCAAGCAACCCCTGACCTCAGCCTGCCCTCTCCCATTCCAGTCCCCATCGATGCTGCACTGCAGGCCTCGTCCCGGGTCTTCGACATCGCGGCAACGGCCCTGCCCTCGCGGCTGGCGCACTGACTGCAGGTCTCGCCCCCCACACGCCTTCGACGCACCGATTTCCCCCGTAGTCCCTGAAAGAAACCACATGAGCAACTACACCCTGCCTCCCCTGAACTACGCCTACGACGCGCTGGAGCCCCATATCGATGCGCAGACCATGGAGATCCACTACACCAAGCACCATCAGGCCTATGTGAACAACCTGAATGCCGCACTCAAGGACACGCCGCACGGCAGCCAGCCGGTGGAGCAGCTGATCGCCGACCTGTCCCTGCTGCCCGAAGGCGTGCGCGGCGCCGTGCGCAACAACGGCGGCGGCCATGCCAACCACAGCCTGTTCTGGACCGTGATGGCCCCGGCAGACCAGGGTGGCGGAGGCGCCCCCTCGGGCGAGCTGGCCCAGGCCATCGACAGGGAGCTGGGGGGCTTCGATGCCTTCAAGGCCGCCTTCACCCAGGCCGCGCTCACGCGCTTTGGCAGCGGCTGGGCGTGGCTCGTGGTGGGCAAGGACGGCAAGCTGGCCGTGGAAAGCAGCGGCAACCAGGACAGCCCGCTGATGGCCGGCATCGGCTCCGGAGCCACCCCCATCCTGGGCCTGGACGTGTGGGAACACGCCTACTACCTCAAGTACCAGAATCGCCGCCCCGAATACATCGCGGCGTTCTACAACGTAGTCAGCTGGGCCGAAGTGGCCCGCCGCTACGCCGCAGCCCGCGGCTGATCGGCCAAGCCTGCCCGCCAACGCCCCAACCCATTCCCGACCAGCATGGATCTGCCACAACGCTTCCGCTCCAAGACCAGCGTACGGTCCAACATCCGCCTGTGGATCGGCCTGGCCATCATGATGGCCGGCGCCTGGGCGCTCACCAGCCAGTTCTGGGCCTATGCCCAGAACCATCCGGTGGTCTTCCAGGCCCTGGCCGGCGGCTCGGCAGCCGCGCTGGCGACAGCCCTGGGCACCGTGCCCGTGATGCTGTCCCAGCGCCTGTCCGAGCGCACGCAGGACACCTTGTTCGGCTTTGGCGCCGGCGTCATGCTGGCGGCCTGCGCCTTCTCGCTGATCCTGCCGGGGCTGGAGGCGGTGCGTACGCAGGGCCTGTTTGGGGGCGGGGGCTGGGCGGCAGGCGCTGTCATCGGCACGGCAATCCTGCTGGGCGGCGCGGCGCTCATGCTCATGGACCGGCTGCTGCCGCACGAGCACTTCATCAAGGGCCGCGAAGGCCTGGACCCGCAAGGCGCGCGCAAGCTGCAGCGCACCTGGCTGTTCGTCTTTGCCATTGCCCTGCACAACCTGCCCGAAGGCCTGGCCATCGGCGTGGGCTATGCGGGCAACGACGGACTGCGCGCCAATGCGCTGGCCACAGGCATTGCCATCCAGGATGTGCCCGAGGGCCTGGTGGTCGCCGTGGCCCTGCTGGCTGCGGGCTACAAGCGCAGCTTTGCCGTGGCGCTGGGCATGGCATCGGGCCTGGTGGAGCCGCTGGGCGCCGTGCTGGGCGCAGTCATCGTCAGCGGCTCGGCCGCGCTGCTTCCCTGGGGCCTGGGCTTTGCAGCAGGCGCCATGCTCTTCGTGATCAGCCACGAGATCATTCCCGAGTCGCACCGCAAGGGCCACGAGGCCTTTGCCACGGGCGGCCTCATGCTGGGCTTTGTGCTGATGATGGTGCTGGACACGGCGCTGGGCTGAGTCCGCGCACCGCGTACGCCTGGCTCAGGGCAGCAAGAGCCCCAGCTCCCGCGCCGCCGCCAGCACATGGCGGGCGTGGCGCTCCTCGTAGCGGTGGGCTGGCATGGTCAGTGTCAGTGCCGCTGCCAACTCTCCATCGCGCTTGAAGACCGGGGCAGAAATCCCGGCGATCTCCCGGTGCCTGTCTCCCACCATGGCGCAGTAGCCATCGGCGCGCACGCGGGCCAGCTGCGTGCGGCTGCCGCCGCGCGATGCGGCGTACAGCTCGGCATCGAACGCGGACAGCACCCGCCCGCCCGCACCCTGCCCCAGCGGCAGCAGATCGCCGGTGCGCGCATGGTCGCGCACGGGATGGGGCGAATCCACGCGGTACAGGCACAGCCGGTCCTGCCCCTGGCGCACGTGGTAGGCCGCACTCTCGCCCGTGGCCTGCACCAGGGTACGCAGCACGGGCATGACCACGCTGTCCAGCGAGAAATGCCGGGCATACACGGTGTTCAGCCGTGCCACGGCCGGGCCCACGGCATAGCGGCCATCATCCAGGCGCAACACCCAGCCGCCATGTTCGAGCGAAGCCAGCAGCCGCAGCACGGTGCTCTTGTACAGGCGCGTGCGTTCCGACAGCTGGGCCAGCGTCAGCCCGTCATCTCCGTCGCGAAAGGCGGCCAGCAGGCTCAAGGCCCGGTCCACCGCAGCCACTCCGCCCGGCGCGGCGTTCTCGTCGGCTACCGATTCCGTCACTGATTTGCGAGGCATAAAAAGGCACCCAAGGGAAAACCCCAGGCACGCAGGCTTGACGATGGCGCGTGCAGCAGGGAATATTTCAATAGAGAGAATCAAGTTCTATCTATTAGAACGACTCAAGCAACCGATGTCAACAGGCGAATCCTGCGGTCATCGCCACCCACCACCGGATGTCCCTGCCCATGTCCTCCCACCGTTTTGACGTACTCATCAGCGAAGTCGGCCCGCGCGATGGCCTGCAGTCCGTGGCCTCCACCATGTCCACAGCGCACAAGCTGGCGTGGATCGACGCCCTGGCCCATGCGGGCCTGCAGGAGATCGAGGTCGGCTCCTTCGTCTCGCCCAAGCTGCTGCCCCAGATGGCCGACGCGGCCGAGGTGGTCGCCCACGCCATCACGCTGCCCGGCGTCACCGTGATGGCCCTGGTCCCCAATCTGCGCGGCGCCGAGGCTGCGCTGCGCGCCGGCGTCCACAAGGTCACCCTGCCCGTATCGGCCAGCCCCGCGCACTCCATGGCCAATGTGCGCAGGACCCCCATGCAAATGGTGGACGAGGTGCGGGCCATTGCCGCGCTGCGCGACGAGATCGCACCGCAGGCCCTGATCGAGGCGGGCATCTCCACGGCCTTCGGCTGCACGCTGCAGGGCCTGGTGCCCGAGGACGAAGTGATTGCACTGGCCCTGGCCTGCGTGGCGGCGGGCGCCGACGAATCGGGCCTGTCCGACACCACGGGCATGGCCAACCCGGCCCAGGTGCGGCGCCTGTTCACACGGCTGCGGGCCGAGCTGGGCGAACATGCAGGCGCGGCCCACATGCACAATACGCGCGGCTTGGGCCTGGCCAACTGCCTGGCCGCCTACGAGGCTGGCGCGCGCACCTTCGATGCCTCGCTGGCCGGCCTGGGTGGCTGCCCGTACGCGCCGGGCGCCTCGGGCAACGTGGTCACCGAAGACCTGGTCTTCATGTTCGAGGCCATGGGCATCCGCACCGGCGTGGACATCGATCGCCTGATCGCCGCCCGCCAGCCGCTGGCCGCAGGCCTGCCCGGCGAGGAGCTGCACGGCATGACGCCGCTGGCCGGACTGCCCAAGGGCTTTGCGCCCCACCCCTACGCACCGGCCTGAGCCGCGGCGACAACCCACACATTCATTCACCGTTTTTCCATGAGCCAACCCACTACCCCCGAGACGGCCGCAGGCCAGACCGCGCCCCTGCCCTATGCGGGCATTCGCGTCATCGAGTTCACCCACATGGTCATGGGCCCGTCCTGCGGCATGATGCTGGCCGACCTGGGCGCCGAAGTCATCAAGGTCGAGCCCGTGGGCCACGGCCGCGACGGCGATGCCACGCGCAAGCTGCTGGGTTCGGGCTCGGGCTTTTTCCCGCTGTTCAACCGCAACAAGAAGAGCGTGACGCTGGACCTGCAGACCGAGGAAGGCAAGCAGGCCGCGCTGCGCCTGATCGCCACGGCCGACGTGGTCTGCGAGAACTTCAAGCCCGGCACCATGCGCAAGCTGGGGCTGGACTACGACAGCCTCAAGGACCGCTTCGAGCGCCTCATCTACGTGAGCCACAAGGGCTTTCTGCCCGGCCCCTACGAGCACCGCACGGCGCTGGACGAGGTGGTGCAGATGATGGGCGGCCTGGCCTACATGACGGGCCGCCCCGGCGACCCGCTGCGCGCCGGTGCCAGCGTCAACGACATCATGGGCGGCATGTTCGGCGCCATGGGCGCGATGGCTGCCCTGGCCCAGCGCGAGAAGACCGGGCGCGGCCAGGAAGTGCAAAGCGCGCTGTTCGAGAACAACATCTTCCTGGTCGCCCAGCACATGATGCAGTTCGCCGTCACCGGCAAGCCGGCCGCGCCCATGCCGGCACGCATCTCGGCCTGGGCCATCTACGACGTGTTCGAGGTCCAGGGCGGCGAGCAGATCTTCCTGGCCGTGGTCAGCGACGGCGCCTGGCGCCTGTTCTGCGATGCCTTCGGCCTGGGCGAGCTGCGCGACGATCCGCGCCTTGGCAGCAACAACGACCGCGTGCTGGCGCGCAGCTGGCTGATGCCGCTGCTGCGCGAGAAGATGGCCCCGCACAGCGCCGCCCACATTGCCGAGGTCTTCGAGAAGAACGGCCTGCCCTTCGCCCCCATCGCACGCCCGCAGGACCTGCTGCAAGACCCGCACCTGAACGCCACGGGCGCGCTGGCCCCCATCACCCTGCCCGATGGCCGCGAGACCAAGACCGTGCTGCTGCCCTTCACGCTGGACGGCAAGCGCCTGGATGTGCGCCTGTCGCCCCCGCGCCTGGGCGAGCACAGCCTGGAGATCCTCACCGCACTGGGCTACAGCAGCGAGCAGGCCCTGGCCCTGGCCCTGGCCCAGGGCGAGGCCACCGACAGCCACGCCAAGGCCTCCCATTGATGCCAGGCTGAGCCACTGAAGCCGCCGCCGTCCACCCGACGCGCGGCGCCCCTGCAACCTTGCACCCCATCCACCCCACACCGGACGACGCTTGCCCCGCGCCCGGCGGGGAGGCCTTTTCCCCAAAATTCCCGGAGACAACACCATGCCCGCCATCCACCGCAACCCGGCCGCCCAAAACCGGACACAGACACTGACCCAGGCCCGCCCTTGTTCCGCCCCGCGCCGCCAGTTGCTGCTGTGCGCCCTGCCCGCATTGGCTGCCGCCCTGCTCCCGCTGGCGGCCCAGGCCCAGCCCGGCAACTGGCCCTCGCGCGCCGTGCGCATGGTCGTGCCCTACACGCCGGGCGGCGGCACGGACGCGGTCGCGCGCCAGATCAGCGAGCGCGTGGGCACGCTGAACCAATGGACCGTGGTGGTGGACAACAAGCCCGGCGCGGGCGGCAACATCGGGCTGGATGCGGTGGCCAAGTCCGCGCCGGATGGCTATACCTTCGGCATGGGCCAGACCGCCAACCTCGCCATCAACCCCGCCCTGCTGCCCAGCATGCCCTTCAACCCGCGCACCGACCTGATCCCCGTGGCCCTGGTCGCCGCCCAGCCCACGGTGCTGGTCGTGCCGCAGGACTCGCCATGGAAATCGGTGCAGGACCTGGTCAAGGACGCCAAGGCCGACCCGGGCGGCATCCGCCAGGGACTGGCATCGACGGGCACGGTGGGCCACCTGGCCGGCGAGATGCTGGCCTTCAAGGCCGGCATCCAGGTGCTCAACGTGCCCTACAAGGGCGCAGCGCCGGCCGTGACCGACCTGCTGGGCAAGCAGACGCACTACATGTTCGGCACGCCCCAGGCCGTCTATCCGCTGCTCAAGGGCGGCAAGCTGCGCGCCCTGGCCGTGACCTCGGCCAGGCGCCTGCCCATCCTGCCGGAGGTACCCACGGTGGCCGAGTCGGGCTATGCAGGCTTCGAGGCCGTGGACTGGAAGCTGATCGTCGCGCCCAAGGGCACGCCGGCCGCCATCGTGCAGAAGATGAATACCGCCGTGAACGCGGCCCTGCAGCAGCCCGCCGTGCAGCAGCAACTGCAGGCCGAGGGCAGCACGGCCCTGGGCGGCAGCATGCAGGACGCGGCCCGGTACCTGCTCAAGGAGCAGACGGACTGGGCCGCGCTGATCCGCGATGCCAGGATCCGCCTGGAGTGAGCGGCAAACAGCGGGCAAGAAAAAAGGCGCGGCGCCCCTTGCGGGCACCGCGCCTTTTTGACGGGCCGTCGTCAGCCGGCCAGCCGATCAGATCGTGCGGCCGAAGGGG
>JGI11944J13513_1003234_pt1 | contig 10397 bp, 10 predicted proteins | sample TerdegcoTASludge_FD_13513 | JGI IMG/M metagenome (IMG submission 13513) | reverse complement strand
AAAGCCAAGAGGCGAGTCCAATATCGCGAATGTAAGACGCTCATCTCTATAATCCAGTTTAACAGAGTCGTCCACATCGTCACCATGCGGGGATAGCACTTCTCCCCACGCCCCGACCGCGATCGGAGGGCGCATCGGCATTATCTCATTCTTGACGAAAATGCTACGCTAAGTGCGAGGGAGGACTTAACGAATTCTCTTCGTGGGTTGCTGGCCGAATCATTCCACGTCCGATGTGCAGGTATCTGGGAGATAGAACCCCTGCACACAGTCGCAGGTTGGCTGCAACAACAATGGTGACGAGAAACAAAATCGATTCAAACCATGATCGTCTGTTCGCGATCCGGACCGACGGAAACCACCTCGATGGGGCAGCGAACCAGTTCTGCGAGACGGTCGAGATAAGCCCGGGCGGCTTTGGGAAGATCCTGCAATCGCCGCACGTCGTGGATCTCCTCCGACCAACCGGGGAGTGTCTCATAGACGGGTTTAACCCGGCGAAGTTGCTCGACATGGCTGGGGAAATGGGTAATCCGTTCACCGTCCAGCTCGTAAGCCACACAGATCTTCAGTTCCGGCAGCGTGCTGAGAACATCTAGCAACATGACGGCAATCGCGTCAACTCCACTCAGCCGCGCCGTGTAACGGACGGCCACGGCGTCGAACCATCCACACCGCCGCGGACGGCGTGTCACCGTCCCATACTCGTTCCCCCGATCTCGAATTGTTTGGCCAATCGGGTTGTCCTGCTCTGTGGGAAAAGGCCCACCACCGACGCGCGTGGTGTACGCCTTGACCACCCCCAAGACTCTCTTGATGTACTTGGCCGGAATGCCCGATCCAGCCGAAATCCCGACCCCAGAACTGTTGCTGCTGGTCACATACGGGAACGTGCCGTGGTCGATGTCAAGCAAGGCCCCCTGGGCGCCCTCCATGAGGATCCTTTTCCCACGTTCCGCTGCGGTCAAAAGATACTCCGTCGTGTCGGTCACCAAGGAACGGATTTCCTCCGCGTAACCCGAGTACTCTTGAAACATCACCTCGGCATCGAGGGCCGGACTGTCCGCCGCAACGCCCAAGGGCGTCAGAAACCTGGCCTTGGCTCGGGCAACGAGTTCGATTCGGTCCTTCAATCCCGGCTCGAAGAGGTCCCCCACCCGAATGGCATGTGATCGCCCCACCTTGTCACGGTAGCACGGGCCAATCCCGCGAAGGGTCGTCCCGATAGCTTCCCCCCCCGGAAATTCATTGAGGATTCGGTCTTCCTCGATATGCCAGGGAAATATGACGTGGGCACGATCGCTTAACAAGAGGTTATCAGAAATCGCGACCCCCTTGGATCGCAGTTGCGCGATCTCACCGATGAGTGTCTTCAAATTGACGACAACACCGGAAGCGATGACGCATTTCACATCAGGTCGGAAGATACCGCTAGGGATCAGGGAGAGTTTAAAGGTCTGGCCCTGTCTGACGACCGTGTGCCCAGCGTTGGCGCCGCCCTGATAACGAACGACGATGTCCTGGTTTTCGGTGAGCAGGTCAACAATCTTGCCTTTCGCTTCGTCTCCCCATTGAAGCCCGATAACAGCGGTGGCGCTCACGGTATTCACCTTTTCCTCGTCAAAACCCACGATTCGGATAGTGCAGCATACAAACGCGGCGGTTCCGGATAAGCCCGGAAATTCGCCGGGGGGTACCGGAGCAGTCTGTCTTGGGTGCTGGCCGTTATCGAAATCGCCACGCCTTCTGTCTAATCACCTTGCTCGCAATTGGTAACCCCCAAGCTTTGAAGTCTAATCCGCAAGAGTTTGGCCCGTCAAGGAACCGGAGGGCTGAAAGGACCGTCGAGCAGTACAACGTCGATAACGCAATCGAGGTTCAGACAGCGGAATGGCAGCACTGTGTCTTGTTGGAACAGCCTGTTGATTCGGATCTTCGTGTTCGCTACATTGCCAGTCGTTCAGAGTACGCCACAAAGCGTCGTTAATGCGGGGCGGGTTTGTGAACATGTAGCACACCGTGAACGCTAAACAAACGGACGTAAGTGGCCTCTTGTTCATTTAGGCGGGGCTAACGACGTGGTTGCTATTCGTATGGAAGTGGGTTTTCGCAATGCGGAGGGTTTTGTCATGCGGGCTCCATTTTTTGTTGCAACGATTGCACTTCTCGTTTTGCAGACCGTTTATCCTGCTGCAGGTGCAAAGGCCGAAATTGCTTCGATTCACGATCCCTCAATTTGGACTCCACTTGTCCAGGGTCTCAACCAAGTGGGATTGCCACCCGGAGGACTAAATGGCACCATTCAGACTTTAACAGACGACTGGGTCCCGATTGTTTCCGGCGATGAAGACTCAATGCCACAGTTTGCGCTGATCGCTGCGGCACGTACTTACGGAGAGGGGCGAATCATTGCTTTCGGACATGACGGGTGGCTTCGAATCGTTGGACACGGGGCACCTTTCGATACGAATGCGCTCGGTGTGAATATCATTCATTGGCTTGACATCTTAGGTACAAAACGAGTCCTCGGGTTAATGGCCACAAACTCGGTATGGCACTCGTTCTTTGTTGATGATGCTAGTATTGCCGGCATAATGCGGAACGAAGGTTATGCCTTCGAGTTGCTGAGGCGGGACATATCCGACGATCGCTTAACGGACACTAAACTGCAAGGCGTTTCTGTGTTGGTCCTCACGAGCAGTTTCGATTTTTTTGACCAAAACTACTTGGCGTTCAATTCAGACGAAATTGAAGTTATTGAAAGATTCGTGAAGAATGGAGGCGGGCTCGCTTTGTTAGGCCTGGGCTGGTCTTGGGCACAGTATCGAAAGGATCCAAACTTAGGAACATTTCCGCTGAAACCTGTTGGCGACTTCTTCGGCGTCGAGTGGCAAACGTACATCGTTGCTGACCCTACGAATAACCAAATCAACCCAAACAACCAACAGTATGACACTTGGTACCCGTATTTCCACAAATTTTATCCAGACATCCCTGGTACACCTGAACCTGTGACAGAACCATCCGTTATGGCTATATTACTCCTGAGCAGTCTGACGATGTCCACGACAGTGGTCCGCCGGCGCATCGCTCGGTCCAGAATCGGCTCCTTTGGGTAAGAGCTGTGGCAGGGCTGTAGTGTTCGCTTTCCCCAAAGAACGTCCCAATCCAGTGTCCGGGTTACGGCCACGTGTTTTTGCGAAGCGATATTGACAGCTACCGGGAAACTATTAAAATCCCGATTGCTGGGGGGATGGAGTTGGCAAGTGGAATCTCAGGCCGGGGCCGACACGGAATGGATGTCCATCGTTGCGGCACAACTTGGGTCGTTCATGCCCCTGCAAAATTGAACCTTTTCTTCGAGGTGCTCGGTCGCCGCGAAGACGGATACCATCTCGTCGAAACGCTGGTTTGTCCGATCAGCCTATTTGATACCCTGGTTTTTGAAGAAAATCCGGACGGAAACGTCGTCCTTACCGTAGAATTCATGACGGGGAGAGTGTCGCCGGCGGAATGTGGTTTTGATACGGTTCCGGAGGGTCCGACAAACCTGATTCATCGGGCTGCCCGCTTGATTCAGGAAGAGACCGGAACCTGCAAGGGAGCCAGGGTCCGGCTGCTAAAACGGATCCCAACCGGGGCCGGTCTGGGAGGCGGTTCTTCGGATGCGGCAGCGGCCCTGATGGGTCTGTGTCGCCTTTGGGAGCTGAATCCGACCGTCGGCGAGATGCGCTCTTGGGCAGCCCGACTTGGGAGCGACGTCCCGCTTTTTTTGGAAAGCGGCGTCTGTGTTTGCCGGGGACGGGGTGAGGTGATTGACCGTGTGGATGAGTTTGTTCGGCTTGATATTGTGCTGGTCAAGCCCCCCATAAGCCTTTCGACGGCCAGCGTTTATGCTGCCTGTCGCGTTCCACAGGTGCCACAGAGTATCCAGCCGGTTTTGGATGCGTGGTCCATGGGCGAAGTGCGGAGACTTGGCAGATTTATGTTTAACCGCTTGGAAGAGGCGGCGGCGACGCTCGCACCGGCTGTCCGTGATCTATGTGACCGCCTGCGGGAGACAAATTGTCTTGGAACCTTAATGACGGGAAGTGGGTCGTGTTGCTTCGCGCTCTATCGACATAGAAAACAAGCCATCGCAGTGGCACGAAAACTTATGGCAGAGAGATTGGGAGCTGTTTTTGCCGTGCACACGGTGGCCTAGGGTGCCCACAAGGGAAAGGAGGTCGGCCGTGCAAATCACAGAAGTCCGCATCAAGCTCATGGACGAGCCTGGAGAACGGCTGAAGGCCTTTTGCTCCATTACGTTTGATGATTGCTTCGTCGTCCGGGATTTGAAAATCATCGAAGGGACGAACGGTCCTTTTGTGGCCATGCCCAGCCGTAAGCTCACGGCCCGGTGTCCCAATTGCCGGACGAAGAACCACCTGCGGGCACAGTACTGTAACCAGTGTGGGATCCGCCTGAAAGAGCCGCCCATCGCGCGGGACGAAGAAGGACGGGCAAAGCTCTACGCTGACATTGCTCATCCCATCAACTCTCAGGCCCGTGAGATGATTCAATCGCGCGTCATCGCGGCCTACGAAGAGGAAAAGGCGAAGTCGAAGCTCCCCGGCTACATTCCCCCCGTGTACGATGACTATGACGAGGAACAAACGGCCCAAGCTGCCGAGCCGATGTCCGACGCTGTGAAAAGGAAAGCCCACAGCGGAAAGGAAGAAACAAGACACCCCCACCAAGCAGCGCAAGGCATTCCCCAGAAAGGTCAACCAGATTCGGCGTCAGGGGGAGTACGGTAAAGGCTCAACAGAGTTACCGATTGGGCCAATAAAAAAGCCCGATAAACGGGCTGCATTATGACTAGGAACTTCCTCAATCGGGGCGACTGGATTTGAACCAGCGACCTCTTGGTCCCGAACCAAGCGCTCTAAGCCAGGCTGAGCTACGCCCCGGATTTTTGTACAGCCATATAACGCAGGCAAGCCCCGTCAATCGGGCGCGTGGGCTGTACCGCTCGTCCTTAAGTGTACTCGGTGAGCTTGGGGACCGTCAATTGGGAGTTGTGAAGGAGTGTCGATCTGTTAATCCGGATCATCTGGTACGTGGAGGCCAAGCGAAAGAAGCCGATTTCTCCCCTTGTCTTTCTGGGAGGTGTGGTTTAAGATGGGTTTTGTAGTTGGCGATGGGGTTCGCCGCTAATTGCAGTCTTATTTACAGAGCTGCTGATAACCCCTACCGTAGTCCCGGTAGGGGTTTCTTTTTTCTCTCCGGGACTGTTTCCAGTCGGTTTGTCCGTGGCTTCTTGTTGGGCTGATTTTGCAGGGAAGGTACCCCAGGTGACAGCCCACGGGCTGACAATCCCTCAAACCGAGATCATGAGTGTTTGAGGTCGGTCAACACCACAGCGGGAAGACAGGCACAAACGAAGAGAACTCACTTTACGGCACCCTGTTCGTAGGAAGACTGAACGGCGACCGAAGCTTTGAGAAGGAGTGATCACCGTGGAACAGATGTTCGCGATAGGCGCCTTATGGTTGGGACTGGCGGTGATTTCTGCCATCATCGCCTATCATTTGCGGATCTCGATCGCCCTGGTGGAAATCTGCGTGGGCGTTGCGGCAGCAGCCATTGCCAATTCGGTGGGGCAACTGGACCGTTTGGGGGCCAACGAGGAGTGGCTTCGCTTCCTGGCCAGCTCGGGGGCAGTGCTGCTCACTTTCCTGGCGGGGGCCGAACTCGAACCGGAGACGCTACGGCAGAAGTTCAAAGAAGTCTCGGTTGTTGGTGTGCTTGGCTTTCTGGCGCCGTTTGTGGGATGTTCTGTACTGGCATATGCGGTTCTGGATTGGGATCTCAAGGCCAGCCTCCTGTGTGGGATTGCACTCTCGACCACCTCGATGGCAGTGGTTTATGCGGTGATGCTGGAAACCGGTCTTAATACCACCACATACGGAAAAGGCATTTTGGGGGCATGTTTTGTCAACGACCTGGGGACTGTGCTCGCCCTGGGGTTGATCTTTGCACCTTTCACCTACAAGACGCTCGTCTTTGCGGTCGTTTCCCTACTGTTCATTGCCCTCTTGCCGACGGCCAGTCGGGTACTCACCCGCATTTACGGCCATCGGACGGCGGCGATTCGCACGAAATGGGTCATCTTCATTCTGTTCGGACTGGCGACGCTTGCTCTCTGGGCGGGCGTTGAAGCGGTGCTCCCCGCTTATATCGTGGGCATGGTGCTGGCCGAGTTCTGTGGTGAGGACCTCCTCTGGGTTCGTCGCCTTCGCACGCTCACCGTGGGCTTTCTGACGCCTTTCTATTTCATCCGTGCTGGGACCTTCGTGTCGCTACCGGCGTTGGCGGCCGCTCCAGTCGTTCTGCTCGTCCTCCTGGGTGGAAAAGTCGCGTCAAAGATATTTGGGTTGTACCCCATCATTGGGCTTTTCCGGCGGCAGCGCAAGGAACAGTGGTTTTACACGCTGCTCATGTCCACCGGTTTGACATTCGGTACAATCTCAGCCCTCTATGGCTTGACTCACAAGATTGTCACGCAGGAGCAGTACTCGTTTCTGGTCGCGGCCGTGATCGCCAGTGCTGTCGTTCCGACCCTGATTGCTACGACATTCTTCTTGCCAAGACATATCCTGCCAGCACGTGAGCTGCCGCCACGGGTTGAAGAAATCGAGGATGCCACAGAGGGTTAACAGCAAAGATTTGGCAAGCGGTTACCGTTTTTTGATTGTCACTGCGAGAAAATGAATGGTCACCATCTTGATGGCGTGCCGTACCCACTCTGGAAGAAGAGTTATGCCCCCCATCGAGACGGGATCGCAATCTCACAGGATACCGTCTGCTAACGTGAGGGCTTCGTCCAACGGTAGGGGCAATTCATGAATTGCCCTTCCTCATGAATGCCCCTACGTTTTTTGGACAACGGACAGTCAAAAGCCCGGCTGGGGCTATTTTCGACCGACGTCATCCCTGGTAGGGCACGGGCCGTGATGGAAATCATCTCTTACCCAAGAGGAATCGACGCACTTCGTCCCCGTGCCTCGGGCCGTATCCTAGCGACATGGCCACGACGAACCCCATGACAAAATTGACGAAGCCAACAAAGACGACAAAAAGAATCACTAACACTTCCCCGTTCCTATCCTTCTCGGTTTGATACCCCTGAAGATCATCAAGCACCTGCCCGGGCTTTATGCCTCGGTGCTGACACGATCGAAGAAATCGACGTATTTGGTTCGATCCTCCGGATTCTTGCGCGCCTCGATGGCTGAACGCGGGTGCAGGTTAAGCTGCCCCGTGATGTTGTACTGCACATACGGCCCCCATTCGACCTCGTTCCGGAGAGGCTCGACGTAATCCTGTAAGAACTGGTAAATGGGCCGGATCCGGAACTTTGGATTCCTCAGAAAACCGATCAGCAATTCCATGGGGCAGTTTCCCGCTCCACGGCCCAGACCACCCATCGACGCGTCCACTCGGTTTGCCCCGTGGATGATGGCCTCAATCGTATTTGCGAATGCGAGTTGCTGGTTGTTATGGGCGTGAATGCCTACCTGCTTACCCTTGTCTTTGACATAGCTCAGATATTTTTTGACCAGGCGTTCCACTTGCTCGGAATAGAGGGCGCCGAAACTATCAACCACGACGACAACCTGAGCCGGAGTCTCGGCCACTAATTCCAGACACTGCTCGACTTCCACTTCTGTCGCCTGAGAGACTGCCATCAAGTTGGCGGACGTTTCGTAGCCCTTTTCATGCGCCGCTTTTATCATCTCGCAGGCCTCAACTGTTTGGTGGACATAGAACGCCACACGAATCATGTCCAGAACGCTTCGGTCCTTGGGCAACAGATCGGTCTTCCAGTCGGATTTCCCCGCGTCCATCATGACGGCCAGCTTAAGTGGTGTGGGGTTATCGCCCACAATTCGCCGAACATCATCCTCATCGCAGAACTTCCATGTTCCAAACCGGTCGCGCTGGAAGACCTTCTTCGATGCTTTGTAGCCGATTTCGAGATAGTCGATCCCTGCTTCAACACAGGTTTGGTACGCGGCTCTGACGAATTCGTCCGAGAAATGATGGTCGTTAACCAGTCCCCCGTCACGAATCGTGCAATCGAGGACTTTCAATTCAGGACGGTACGTGATCCAGGGCGCGCGTTCTTGCGAATCGGGTGCCATGTTCTTGGTTTCCTTTCTGTCATCAACGGCTCATCGTAAAAACCGACTCATCTCGCAGCTATGGGGTCTGCCCGGTTTCCGTGAGGGGAGCTGATTTTACCCTTGTCAAAGAAACTATATCTTATCAAAACTCCTCGCGAGTGACCTGTCAAAGGCCAATTTTCCGGTTTATCACAGTCGCGCGGCCTGCGCCCAATGATTCCGGCATCTTGACTGTGTTGATAAACTTAAACGCTCGACAATCGACTTAGATCGCTTTGGCTCCCGAGCAAAAAGGACGATTCATGAACTGCCCCCACCATTGGGCGATTTATTCCTATCAACGGTGTTCGCAGTCCCAAAGGCTGATCTGATTCTAACGCGGATGGTTATTGATAGTCGCGTAGATGCGACGGATATTTGGCCTGTTGCGGGAAGAATGTACGGCATGTCTTGGTTTCGGAGGGACCAAATCGATGGCGGAAGTCATCATCACAGTTCGGCCGAATGGACCATATCTCATCCAGGGAACCGTTCGTATCGTGGATACCAATGGAAACGAATTTCCCGTCGATTGTTCCAAGCCGATCGCCTTATGCCGCTGTGGGGCATCGCAGAAACGACCATTTTGTGATGGTGCTCACAAGACGTGCGGCTTTCAAGCGGACGATCGCCCGGAATCCACACGGCAGCCCTAGCCAGCTGAACCAGGTCACAGGCAGCTTTGAAGTCGGGATGCCCTTGTGCATGGCGACATTTTTCGATTGGTACTACGACCTTGGGTAAAGTGGTACAGAGTCTCGGGGTTTTTGCCGAAAGCTCTTCATCACCTGCGTGGATTGTTGTAGTGTCCGACATGAGTGGATTGGTCGGGCCGGTACCTCACAATGCGCCGTTGTGAGCGACATCAACAAAGGCAATTAGGAAAGAAGCGACAGCTTACCCCCTCGATAGAGCTAATTATTCCGGTTTTTCGGCCCGGTTATGCGCCAAATTGCTTGTGATTTCTGTAAGTTTTGGGGGATATTCGTGATAATCTTCGTCAAATTGCTTTCAGCCAGGGGGCAGCCTTAGTAAACTGGAAGAAATCGCCGTGACGTCCTATGGAGGTGTTCGTCATGGTTGGGCCAGCATTTGAAACGAGCGGTTGGGCAAACCGCCGGGGCAAGAATTGGGGCCATAGGTAAGTCCGCATCGGATGTCTCTCCCGCCAATGAGCGAGCGGTGTCCGTGTTTGATGATGGACTCAATGAAAGGGCATTGTCGCCAGGTCTTGGAGGAACACGCATCAATGAGTTGGCTGTTTGGCTTGATTACCAATAAACCGGCGGATCTGTCGCTCTCTCTTCGGGGCCCGAACGAGCATCAAACGAATGCCAACCCGGCTGTGGCTTGGGGGATCGGCTGGTACGAAGGATCGCGACCGCGAGTGGCAAAGCAGGTTCACACGGCCGGGACCCTGTCTGCCGGTCGAAGTGAGTTCTCGCCGGGGACCTCACGATTGTTTTTAGTCCATTTCGAAGGCAATGTTTCGGGAACCGAGAAGGAAGCCGACCTCCATCCTTTTCATTATCGCCACTGGTTATTCACCCACACGGGAACGCTGGATCGCGATGCGTTTGTGCCACTTTTGGAGCCAGCGCACGTCCAGTCCCTCAACGGCGATAGTAGCTCAGAGGTGTTCTTCCACTGGATCATGCAGAACATCAAGAAGACGCGCGATCTTGTGCCGAGCTTGCTCGATTCGTTGCGCGATGTGTCGCAGAATGAGTTGAGTTTTCTGCTCAGCAATGGGCGGTGGTTGTTCGCTTATTCACGTGGGCACACCCTTTACTACACAGAGCGCCGCTTCCCGGTGTCTCGCGGAAGTTTTTCCTACCACGTGCGGACCATGGATGCGGTCATTTCCAGCGAGACGTTGGCCAACGAAAGCGCCATCGTGGTTTCAACAGACAAACTCAGTGATGAATCGTGGGAACCCATTCCCGATGGTCATCTCCTGGCTGTGACACCCCGGCTCGATCTGATTCTCATCGATTTGGCAGAGAACTCGGCCTCGCCCACCTGATTCAGGAGTGTCTGCAAGTCGTGCTTAACACGTGTGGCCGTTGAATGGCTTGGAGTCCGCGCTTTCTAACTGCTGGCACTGCGGTAGCTACGGAGGGCCAATTGAAAAACACCTCGGCATACCGCAAGGGCAACCCCGGTAGCCACAACCGCAAATAGCGG
>JGI11944J13513_1003228_pt1 | contig 10406 bp, 6 predicted proteins | sample TerdegcoTASludge_FD_13513 | JGI IMG/M metagenome (IMG submission 13513) | reverse complement strand
AACATAGGCGCGAGGAGGACGCATGCCAGGGACGCCGACAGCCAGGGTGAAGTCGCTGCGGATCGCCGTCAGCCGGTTGGGGTACAACGACGATCCGTAGGCGACGGTCCATTGCAGCCCTGAGCGCAGCTCGCTGGCCGTGCCCGCCGGTACATCTGAGAGCCGCAGGCTGATCGCCCCTTGCGTCTGGGCCACCCCCGCAATCCCTTCGACCGAATGCACATGAGCATTGCCCATGTGCGCCACCCACTTGTGCGCGCCCTGGGCGGCCTGGTCTAGACGGATGACCTCGCCGGCAAAGAAGTTGAACATCGCAATGCGCGACGTCTGCGGCGCGCTCATGCCCTTGGTGTGGTAGCTCGATACGCAATCCAATGCGCGGATGCGCAGGCCGTGTTTGCCTGCCACTTCCACCACGCTGGTGTAGGTGTGCGGCCCGCGGTACTCGGGCATGTGGCCCCGGTCGAGGGTCCACAGGCGGTCTTTGAGCGCTGGGGGCAATACGCCCGTGCGCTGGAAGGTATCCAGGTCGGCCTGGTGCAGGTCGGTGAACAGGTGCTCCATGTACAGGGTTTTGACGCCTTGCTGCTTGAGCGCCTTCATCTGATCGATCAGCAGCGCCTTGCTCGATTGCTCGACGTGGCTCTCGCAGACAATCAGCCCCCGAGCGTGTTGGTAGCTTTGCGCGATAAAGTCGGCGGGCGTGGTGTTCGCCGGCAGGTCCGGCAACGTCGGCCTGGGGGGCAGTTCAGGGGTTTTGAAGAACGCCTGCGCCGCTGTGTTCAGGCGCTCGCGGGTCTTGCGGAAGGCGCTTTCGGCAGCGGCGATTTTCGGGTTGAGCGACCCATAACGGGTGTCGAACGCATGCGCGCCTTTGCCCATTTCATGCAGCTCGGGGACGAACCGCGAGTCGATGTCGAACTCGCTGTACGCGTTTGCGCGGCCAGGCGCGGTGACGAATGCCGGGGGCGCCGTGTAGGCGGTTTGCAGGGTCAGCTTGAAGTCGGCTTTGGCCGCCGGGTCGTCGACGATCGCGCCGGGCGTATCGTTCCAGATGCCCACCGGTTGGCCGGGGGCGACGTCTTCGACGCGCACACTCAGGGTCTTTTGCAGGTCGGCCAGGCCCGGGGTCTGGGTGTGCGTGTTGAGACGGCGGCTGTCGACCAGGGCGACCCACCCTTCGCCGGGTTTTGCGCCGATGTCGGCCTCGATCAGCGTGTGGGAGTAGAAGTTTCGCTGGGCGTTGGGCCGAGGGCTGACCAGCGCGCCGTTTTTCAGGTTGAAGGCTTTGTCCACCTCGTAGCCGGTAGACGCGTCCAGCCCACAGACGGCGATGTTTTGCCGGCGCGCCGCAAGGATCAGGGCGCGATAGGAATGCGGCGAGTCGTTGGCGATCCCCAGGGCTGCCTCGACTTTTTTCAGGTACTCGCTGATGTGCCAGTAGCTGCCGCCGGCGTTGAACTTGTCCAGTTTGCCCCGGAACAGGTCGGCCGGCAGGTACTCGATGTACAGGCGCCTCACGCCCTGCTCGTAGAGGGTGTGCATATTGTCGATCAGCAGCTGTTTGGCGGCGAGCGAGCCAGGCACGGCGCCCACCACCAAGCCGGGGTTTTCCTTGAAGGCGCTTTCCAGGATGTGCCGATGGCTCGCGCTGGCTTCGAAGGCCAGTACATCGGCCCTGGGAACGATGGGATTGAGCTGGGCGAAGAACGTGTCGGCATCGCCGCGCAACTGCAGGTAGGCGTGCAGGTAAGGGGCCTGGAGCGGGGCCATTTCATAGGTCAGCAGGCTGTCGCGGGTGCCCTCGCCCAACAACTCATCGACGCTGGAGGTGTTGCGAAACTCCACGCTCAGAACGCTTTCGTAGTCCTTGGCCAGCTCCGGCGGAACTTCATAGCGCTGCAACGCGTGGGGGCTTGGCGCGGGGCGTTTCGGCGCCCCGCCGGTGAGGCCCGAGCGCACCCAGCGGCCCTCGGCGTTCTGGTTGACCAGGCGTGCGGTCGACACGAGTTTGCCGCTCACCGGGTCCTGGCGAAACAGCAGATAGCGACCCAGGGCATCGGGGGTTTTGCCCGCCCACAACGGCCGGCCCTCGAACCACACCGCCTGCATACCGGCGAGCGTGGGGCTCGGCGGCTGCAGTTGTTGGATCAACGCCATGGCCTGGCGCGGCGCTGCTGGGCGCATGAGGTGGCGCATCGGCCGGAGCAGCGGGCCGATGGACTTGAGTGCCGGGCGCAGGTCGGTGAACACCGCGCCGAGACTGTTGCTCAGGTAGCCGACGAAGTGTTGCAGCGCCGCATCGGTGTCGCCCTGGTTGTAGGCGTGCAGGGCCAGCATGCCGTCCTTGAGCGCCAGCAGCAGGCCCAGGCTCAGGCTCAACACCGGGAACGGTGCGGTCGCAATGGCGATCAGCGGTTCGAGGCAACTCCAGACCAGGCCCATGATCATGTCGGTGCGATTGAGCGTGGTGGCGGCAACGTCGTCGATCTTGCGTTGCAGCTTCATGTCGTGCAGCAGGTGACGCAGGTCGAGCACGGGCGGCACGCGCTCGATCGCGTCGTAGCGCGCCAGGCTCAGGTCGGTGCTGTTGAGGTCTGCGGGCAGGCCGGCCTGGGCGGTTTGCAGAAAACGCCGCACGCGCACCCGGGACTGCACACCGACGCGGGCGCTGAAGTAATCGAGCATGCCGTCGACTTTTTTCAGCAGGTAGTTGAACAGCCGGGCTTCGCGCAAGAACACGCCGTCCGGCGCCTGCGGTGTATAGAGCAACACCGGATTCGCGCCGTGGCTGAACAGCAAGGTGTCGATCACCCAGTCGCCGTCGATCATCAGGCGATGCACGTTGTAGGTGCTGCGCGTCTCGACCGAGGTGTCGTCCAGGCTCTTGATGGCGCGTTCAAACCAATCCAGATCGACCTGGGCGATATGGCCTTTGAGGCGCGATTCGAGCGCCGCGCTGTGCAACTGCAACTGGTTGATCGCCAGCGTTGCGTCGCGGCGCAGGGCATAACCGGGGCTGGCCGGGTTTTGCAGTTTGGCCTGGACTTCATCGGCGTAGCGCTGGCCGATCCATACGCCGCGCACCGAAAGCGCGACGTTGCGCGGCGTGAGCTTGCTCAGGTCGACCCCGGCCGGGCCCATGAAGGTGGCGACGGTGTCGAACCTGGCGTCGAGAAACCCCAGCGAATCCTCATAACCATCGCGATACAGGCGGGTGTAGGACACCGACGCGGGGCGCGTCAACGCCGGGAAGTCTTTGGGGTAATGCACCCACACCGTATCGGGGTCGACATCGTTTTGCCGCTGGCGCCCCAGCAGGGCGTTGAGCTGCGTCTTGGCCTGCGCATGCAGGAAGCGCTCGAAGCTGATGAAGCGGGCGTCGGATAACGGGTTTTGCGCATAGGTGTTCGCCGCGCCTTCGGCGTTTTCCGCCAGTTGAGTCAGTTGTCGACGCTGGGCCTCGGTGGCGGCCCGGTACCACGTCGGGGTGCCCCAGTGGTAATCGTCGGTCTGCACCTCCAGCAGTTGGGCGCGCAGGGCCTTGAGGCAATCGGCGTGGTCGGCCGCCTGGCTGAAGGTGACGTGGCGATATTCCTGGCGCGCCGGAATGAAGCCCAGGCCAGCCATGAACGTTTCCAGACCCGCACGGGACTTGAGGGCGACTTGCCCCAGCAGATAAGCGCGCATGGTTTCGTCCGCGCACCAGCCGAGGATATGCGCCTGGCAGCCGGTTTCCGTGTCGAACCCATGAAACTGCTGGGCCTGCGGCGCTTCGGGGGTACACAGCAGCAAGCGCTGGATCGCGCCCTGCTCGTCGCGCTCGCGCAGCAGCCAGAGGTCCTTGAGCACGCAGCCATTGAGCGCAACGCTGCTCGCGTGCAGTTGCGCGTCGGTGCCGCGACGCAGGCGGGTAACGCGTTGATAGTCGGCCTCGGTGATGTGGTTTTGCAGCGTAGCCGTGTAGGCCAGGGCATTGATGCGGCGGTCGAGCATCTGTTCGATGGCGGCGTGGATCTGCGGCTTGGCGTAGTACTCGCGGCGCACGGCCTCAAACTCCGCACGCGGTTTGAGGCTGTCGAGCAGGCTGACCAGATAGGCCGGGGTCAGGTCTTGATAGCGCTCGGGCAGTGGCGCGTCGGCATACGTGAGGGTGGTATTGAGCAAAAACGCCGAGCCGGGCAGTTCGTCGCCGGTGTGCAGGCCGCGCAGCGCCAGCGCGGTCAGGTTGTGTTTCTGCTCGTAGGCGCCGACCCTGGCCACACTGCGGCGCGTGCGGACTTGCAGGCGGTCGGGGTCCAGGTCGGTGATTTCCAGGTCAGCGGCCAGTTGTTCGAGCAACTGATAGCGCGCCAGGGCCTGCGGCGAGGCGGCATGGCCGAACAGGTTCAGCAGGGCTTGGCGGGCCTCGTCGTACTCGCTCAGCTGCCGCGCCAGGGCCTCGCGCTGGTGGCTCGGCGCGTTGCGATACCAGGCCGGGGCGCTGTGCTCCAGGCAACGGTCGAGCAGGCGCTGGGCGCGCAATTCCAGGCGCGGGCTGAGGTCGGGCAAGGCCGCGCGAATCGCGTCGTCCAGCTCGGCAAGCAGCTGCCGGGCGCTATGGTCGGGGTTGGCGTCCAGGCTCAAGGCCCAATCGATATCCAGCGCGCGTTTGGCCAGCCTGGCGTCGTAGGTGTGTTCGCACAGCGGTTCGCTGTTGATGGGGACCAGCTGCAACGGCCAGACGCCCATGACGGACAGCCCCCAGTACCGGCGCGGCAGCAGGCTCATGAACTCCTTGCGCCAACTGCCGACCGCCATCGTCTCGCGCAGTCGGCGGTTCATCTCGGCCAGCGAGCTGAACGACTCGAAGCCGCGGGCCGGCGTGAACAGCACGACGTAGCCGGCATCGTCGGCCGGGGTCAGCTGCGCGACCACGGGGGTGTTTTTTTCGGTCAACACAAAGGCCCCGGCGAACTCGATCGTCTGGGCTCGATAGCTGAAAGTCAGCGCATAGATGCCCGGTCGAAAGCTCGGCCCGAGCCCCAGGTTCTGCACCAGACGGGCCTCTTCACGATGCAGCAGAGAGTCCTGGATATTGAGCCTGGCTTCGAGTTCCAACGCGACCAGGCCGGCGTCGTTGGCCATGAACGTGCGCAGGCTTTGGCCGCCCAACACCCCGGTTTCGTCCAGTTTCTGCAAGTGCGCCGTGAGGTCGCGCTTGAGCGTCGCCAGCCGTTGCTTGCCCTCGTCACTTTGCAGGTCGGCCTGCGCCACATCAGCATACAGCGCACGACAGCGGTCGAAGTGAGCGCGCGCGTGCGCCGTGAGCGTCTGGTTGAGTTTTTCAAGCTGTTGTAACTCGACGGGGAGCGGCCGCTTGGACAGTAACGGGGTGTCGGTTTCGAGCAACTGGTGACCGATCTGATGCAGATAACCGCGTATTTCCAGGGAGGTTGGCGAGTAAGGGGGAGAAATCAATGTGCTCATCGCACTGGCTCCATGCACATGGGAAGAGCCATCAGCATGCTGGGCGCATCACGCGGGACGGTGGTAGTTAAGTAGGCCGCGACCGTTGGTCGACTGATCTTGAACAGTCTAAAGATATATCTTAAGTTATATCTTAACCAAAACGGAGAGACCCAAAATGAGAGAGCATCATCCCCATTCCCACGGCGACGGCCGCGACGGCTTCGAAAAACGCCCCGGCCGTGAACGCGGCGGTCGCGGCCCACGCGTGTTCGCCCCCGGCGACCTGAAGTTGCTGTTGCTGGCGCTGATCGCCGAGCAGCCGTGCCACGGCTACGACCTGATCCGCCAGATCGAAGGCCTGTTCGACGGCGCCTACAGCCCCAGCCCCGGCGTGATCTACCCGACCCTGACCTTCCTTGAAGAAAGCGAATTGATCAGCGGCGATGCCGAAGGCGGAAAAAAACGCTACACCATCACCGACGCCGGTCGTCTTTCTTTAAGTGAGCAGGCGATTGCACTGGAAGGCGTGCGAATGCGTATCGACGTGAGCAAACGCTCGCTGCGCGGCCATGATCGCCCGCCCGAAATCCACGAGGCGGTGCATAACCTGCGTCATGCCTTGCAACTGCACCACGGACGCTGGAGCGCCGAAGAAATCGCGCGGGTCGCCACGCTGCTCAACAGCACCGCACAAACCATCGTCGACGGCCCGGCCATTCAAGCTGTCCAGGGGGAAAATCAATGAATACGCCCATCATCCATCGCGTCAGCCACGAGATCAAACGCCGTCGCCTCGACGTGCTGCGGGTGGTCGATATCACCCCGCGCATGCGCCGCATCACCCTCGGCGGCCCCGAACTGGCGGGGTTTGTCAGCCTGGGCAGTGACGATCACATCAAGCTGATGTTCCCGCAGAACGCCGCCGAGCAAGCCGCGCTGCAAAGCCCGACCTTCAGCATCAAGGGCGATGGCCCGCAGCCGGCCATGCGCGACTACACGCCACGGCGTTTCGACCTGAACCTCGGCGAGTTGGACATCGACTTCGTGCTGCACGGCGACGGCCCCGCCTCCACCTGGGCCGAGCAGGCTCAAGTCGGCCAGCACCTGTACATCGGCGGCCCACGGGGCTCGATGATCGTGCCGGACATCTTCGACAGCTACCTGCTGATCGGCGACGAAACCGCCCTGCCCGCCATCGCCCGCCGCCTCGAAGAACTGCCGGCCGGGCGCACGGTGCTGGCGGTGATCGAAATCGCCGATGCGGCGGAACGGCAAGCACTGCAAAGCGCGGCCGAGGTGGAAGTGATTTGGGTGGTGCGCGGCCAGGCCGACCTGCTCGACACCGTGCGCGCACTGACGCTGCCGAGCGGTGCGCTGTACACCTTCGTCGCGATGGAAACCAAGCTGTCGCGCCAGGTGCGCCGGGTGCTGCTGGATACGCACAAGCTCGATGAAGCGTTCCTCAAGGCCGTCGGCTACTGGCGCGCCGAGGGCAGTGAGGAAGAGTGAGTCATCCGTGGGGTTTGATGCTTTTATCCAACCCCACCACCGCCAGAGCAATCAGCACGAACCCCGCCAGAATCCCCCCGGCATTCACAAACACCTGTGGATAACCGAGGGTGCCGACGTCGAAAAACGGGTACTGGTATTGCCCGAGCAAATCCCCGCGCAGCAGCACATAGGCGAAGTACAGCAACGGGTACAACACCCACAGGCCAATGTGTTTGCACTGCAACGTGCCCTTGGGCACACAGCGCCACCAGTAGACGACAAACAGCAGCGGCATCACGTCGTGCAGCAATTCGTCGGCGATGAACTGGAACCCTTCGGGCTGCCACAGGTGCCGCAGCAACAGGTTATAGGCCAGGCTCACCAGCACGATGCTGGCGACAATCGCGCTGCTGACCCTGGGCGCCAGGAAAAACCGCTTCGCCGCTGAATCACGATCAACCACGGCGTAGCTCAGCACCACCACCACCAGGGTGTTGGTCAGCACGGTGAAGAAGCTGAAGAAGTTGACCAGCCCGCCCAACAGGCTGGCGCCCGTCGACCAGCGCGAATAGAAAATCAGGTATTGCTGAATCGCCAACCCCACCCAACCGGCCAGGGCCGCCGCCGTCACACAGCGTTTCATGGGCTCAGTCCAACGGGCGTTTGGTACGCATCAGTTTCACGTACAGCCCTTCGACTTTCTCCCGCGCCCACGGGGTTTTGCGCAGGAACGTCAGGCTCGACTTGATGCTCGGGTCGCTCTTGAAACAGCGGACATCGATGCGCTCGGCCAGACCGCTCCATTCGTAGTGTTCCACCAGGGTGGTGAGGACGTGTTGCAGAGTCACGCCGTGAAGCGGGTCGTTGCTTGTCGCGGTCATGCCAGGCCTTTTGCAAAAAGAGGAAATACAGCCGCGCACCTTAGCCGACGGGGCGAACAGGTGGAAGCACCGCATTGAATATAGCCCCTGGGGAAAAGTTGCCCTTTTCAGGGCAAAAAGAGATGTTATATTGTAACGATAGTTATCAGCCGTAAGCTGTTCGTTACCGTTTGCCGCCTTCTCTTTTTGTCGTTTGCCAAGGAATGTCCGATGTCCCTCTCCTCTGCCTGGCGCTTGTCGCCCCTCGCCGCCGCCCTGCTGATCTGCTCCGAAGCCCATGCGCTGGAACTGCCACCCCAAGTCATCACCGCCAACCCCCTGGGCAGCGCGCAACTGGCTTCGCCGACCACCGTGCTGGAAGGCGATGAGCTGACACTGCAGCAAAAAGGCAGCCTCGGCGAAACCCTGAACAAGCAACCGGGCGTGTCGTCGTCCTACTTCGGCCCGGGCGCCAGCCGACCGATCATCCGCGGCCAGGATGGCGACCGCATTCGCCTGCTGCGCAACGGCGTGGGCGCGCTGGATGCGTCGTCGCTGTCCTACGACCACGCCGTGCCGCTGGACCCGGTCAACGTCGACCGCATCGAAATCGTGCGCGGCCCGGCGGCCCTGTTGTACGGCGGCAGCGCCATCGGCGGGGTGGTCAACACCTTCGACAATCGCATCCCCACCGAAGCCATCGAAGGCATCCACGGCGCCGGCGAATTACGCTACGGCGGCGCCGACACCACGCGCAGCAGCGCGGGCAAACTCGAAGCCGGCAACGGCACCTTCGCCCTGCACCTGGACGCGAATGCGCGGGAATTCAACGACCTCAAAATCCCGGGCCAAGCCCGCAGCCGCCACGCCCCGGAAGCCGAAGACGGCCCCGGCAAAAACGGCCGCCTGGGCAACAGCGACGGGCGCCAGGACGGCGGTGCGCTGGGCGGTTCCTACACCTGGGACGACGGTTATGCCGGGCTGTCCTACAGCACCTACGACAGCAACTACGGCTCACCCGCCGAACAGGCTGTGCGGATCCGCATGAAGCAGGACCACTACGCGTTTGCCTCCGAGGTACGCAACCTGCAGGGCCCGTTCACCTCGGTGAAACTCGACGCCGGCTACACCGACTACGAGCACCGCGAAATCGAAGGCGGCGAAACCGGCACGATCTTCAAGAACAAAGGCTATGAAGCCCGGGTTGAAGCGCGCCACCAGCCGCTCGGCCCCTTCGACGGCGTGGTCGGCGCACAAGTGACCCGCAACGAGTTCTCGGCCCTCGGCGAAGAAGCCTTCGTGCCGCAGACCGACACCAACGCCGGCGCGCTGTTCATCCTCGAAGAAATGCAGGCCACCGAGCGCCTGAAACTCAGCCTCGGCGGGCGCCTGGAGCACGCGGGCGCCTGGAGCACCCCAGCGTCGACCCGGACAGCAAAGGCAACGCGCGCTTCGCCAATGCCGACAAGACCAACGACTTCACCGCCGGCAGCCTGTCGTCCGGCGCGGTGTACACCCTCACGCCGATCTGGTCGCTGGCCGCAACCCTGGGCTACACCGAGCGCGCGCCGACCTTCTACGAGCTGTACGCCAACGGCGCTCACGTCGCCACCGGCACCTACGAGTTGGGCAACGCCAACCTGAAGAAAGAAAAAGCCGTATCCAGCGACCTCGCACTGCGCTTTGACAACGGCACGCACAAGGGCAGCTTCGGCGTGTTCTACAGCCGTTTCTCCAACTACATCGGCCTGCTGGGCACAGGTCGCACATTGAACGACGAAGGTGAAGAAGACGCCGGCGGCATCCCCGAATACGAATACTCAGGAGTGCGTGCCCGTTTCGCCGGCTTTGAAGCCCAGGATCACTGGAAGCTCGGCGAAGGCGCCTACGGCAAGTTCGCACTGGAACTGTCGGGCGACTACACCCGCGCCACCAACCTCGACACCGGCGAAGCCCTGCCGCGCATCGCACCGCTGCGCCTGAACAGCGGCTTGCTGTGGGAACTGGACCGCTGGCAAGCGCGCATCGACATCGAACACGCCGCCGGACAAGGCCGTGTGCCCTCCAACGAAAGCGGCACCGACGGCTACACCACACTGGGCGCCAGCGCCGGCTATCGCTTCAACGTCGGCGGCAGCCAGTGGCAGGCATTCGTCAATGGCGAAAACCTGACCAACCAAACCGGTGCGCTATGCCAGCTCGATCCTGCGCGACATCGCCCCGGCAGCAGGCAGAAGCGTACAAGTGGGCCTGCGCACCACCTTCTAACTATCCAAAAAGAACCGCCCCACGATGCAAAGCGAGGCTCTTGATCCGCTTTCGATCCAAAGCCCCCCACAATGCAAAGCGAGGCTCTTGATCCGCTTTTGATCCAAAGCACCCCACAATGCGAAGCGAGGCTCTTGACCTGCTTTTGATCCAAAGCACTCCACAATGCGAAGCGAGGCTCTTGATCCGCTTTTGATCCAAAGCACTCCACAATGCGAAGCGAGGCTCTTGATCTTGATCTGAGGCGCCCCGTTAAACCACGCTGGCCGAACGCAGGCTTGAATCCGTGGGCAACCCGGCAGGACGCCGGGTTAGCCGTCCTGGGCCAGGGATGGC
>JGI11944J13513_1003215_pt1 | contig 10431 bp, 8 predicted proteins | sample TerdegcoTASludge_FD_13513 | JGI IMG/M metagenome (IMG submission 13513) | reverse complement strand
TTTTATTTTTTTTTTTTTTTTTTGAAAAACTTATAATATCTTGCCCCTTAAATGTCAATGTCATAGGATAAATAATATATCGCCTTTTTGCTCTGATGAAACCATTAAATCAAACCAGGTGTAAAACAAAAGCACAGATGGCTGAGGAATATGGTGTGTGCCTGAAGACATTTTCTAAACTTCTTAAGGAACATGGGATAATCATAAAAAGGCATATAATAACCCCGAAAGAACAGGAGAAGATATATTCTGCCCTTGGGCCCCCGGCAGAAATTAATACCTTAAGTTAATTTTCAAAGAAAGATAATCCCGGGTAGAAATAAATCTGATAATGTGTTTCCACATTTTTCCGTTTTTTTCCTGAAAATTCCTTATTATTCCTTAAAATTCCGGAAAATTCCTTGGATAAAGAAGCTGTATTTTTAAACTTTAAAAAAAGTATCCAGCTATAATATTTGTTATTAAATTTTCTTGTTCATGCTTTTTTTTATAATTTTAAAAACTGATTATTATGAAAACAAAACTGAAGAAGGAAAGGTTTATTAAAGTCCTTACCACTATTGCTGCAACTGTATTTTGTATTAGTGCTTTTTCCAGTTATCCTTATCCTGGTGATAAGGTTTGTGAAATTAAGAATAAAAAGGGAGATGTAATATTTTCATGTTCCCCCACGGAAAATGAAACATGCTCCAAAACCTATTTAGGACATACTTTAACATGCAACAATGCAAAAGAGGACACAAATAATGGAGGAGGTGAAGAATAAGAAATGCAATAAGTAATATTAGCACTTATTTTAAATTTCTTCTTATTATTTGTTCTCTAAATAAATGCTTACCCGGCGTTTTTATTCATCTGTAAAATCACATCCTGTGAGGGAATTTCTATATTATTTTATTATTTCCTTTTTATTTTACGGATGTTTAAGAACTCCCCATGAGGAAGATATTGAGTTTTTTACCAGGAATGACTTCAAAGAGACAGAGTATTTAGAAGCTGACACTGTTACTTTCCAGGAACCTTTGAACCCAATGTCCTACCTGATTCTTAAAGACACATTAATTCTGGTTACAAACCTTTCACATCCGGAGCATTTTGTGGAAATTTATGACCTTAACAGAAGAGAGATTATCTGTGCAGCCGTAAAAACAGGACGTGGTCCGGGCGAATTTCTCAGCTGTGAGGTATATTACAATAACAACGAAAATCATTTTTCTGTATTGGATATTGTTGCAAAATCATGGGCAAAATATAATATTGATTCTTTAATTTTTTTAAAAGAATCTTATATGCCCGAAAAATTCAAAATACCTGACTTTATAAAAAATGTTTCTGAACTGGATTCTGCTACATTTATTGGCTATAATATTTGGTATCTCGATAACAGGAAGTATTTTAACAATACTGAAAAATTGTTTATATGGGGAAAAAACTCCGAATTTTATCTTAATGTGGATAATACTGAAAAGTTCTATGATGTTTTAAACTTAACCGGTGCATATATAATTGTTTCGCCCCTGAAAGATAAAATTGTGCTGCCTTATTATTATGATGACAAAATTGAGTTTTATGATAACAAAGGGGATATTTTAAAAGTACTTAAAGGTCCGGATAATTTTAAAGTTGAATTTAGTGAATCAAACGATAAACATATTGTTGTAAAAGACAGGAAATATTACCGGGCATTTTACCCGTTTTATTATGTTAAAGAAGGATTTTATATAATTTATCTCGGTGCGAATGGACTAAAAAGTGGTGAAAATTTCAGAAAACCTGTTGAGGTGTTCAAAATAAGCTGGGAAGGGGAATTACTCAGGCGATATCAGCTTGATAATTACATTTTTAACATTTCACTCGACAGTAAACAGGAAAATATTTACGGTACTCACATTAAAAAGTATGGAGATGCTCCGGTATTGTTAAAGTACCGTTTGAAAAATTGGTAGGATTTTTCTTAAAGTGAAAGAAATAAGAACTTCCATTAATATTTCAGTCCTGACTTCAATACTTATAGTCTTTTCATATCTGTTGACCAGTTGCTGCAAAGCGTCACAGGCAGGAAGTAAAAATGCTTTTATTAATTTAAAATTTCTGTCCTGTCTCGAAAATACAAAAGAGAAATCTTATAGTTCTGGGACAGAAATAGTGTTGAAAGATTTCATTATACTTTATTCTTTCAATGGTGATTGCGCTGCCTGCATCCTTGAGTTTATTAAGTTTCTAAAATTATGCTCAGAGAAGAAAATATCTGACAACTGCTCATCCGTTTTTCTTATATACTCAAGAAATAAAGATGCAGATTTGATTATGTTTTTTATGGAGAAATACAGTATGAACCTTCCACAAAATTCGTATATGTTTTTAAACAAAAACAACTGTTTTGAAGAATTCAATCCGGCATTCGAAAAATCAAAGGGGGTAAATTTTTTATTTCTGGTAAGGAGCACGGGTGAAATAATTACAGAACTAGATCCATATGATTACCGTCAAAATTTCCGGATTTTTAAAAAGGCCGGCATTTTATCTCCATAAGGGTTATATAAAGATGATTGAAACTTTTGCCTCGATTCCTGAGTTGATAAGTTGTGTAATAGTTTTAGAAAACATAAAGCACAAGAAAGCAGGATGAGATTGCCATCTCCAATTAAAGGTTCATCAGTTTTCCCATAAATAAGATAACCGGTTAATATTCATTCTGAAAATTTTAAAAAGACTAACATTTTAGTAAAAATTATTTTTGAATATTCATAAAAGGCAATTTCAGTTTTCCAAAAAAATCATTGTAATTTTATGTTTGGGTTTTCAATTCTGCACTTAAGATGCTTTCAATATGAAAATTTACTTTTATCTTTTTCTCGTTACAGCCTTCCTGCCTGTTCCATCGTGCAAACAGAAGCCTTCTCAGAACCTAGAGGAGATGGCCCGCCGGGCAGCACGGCCCGAAGCCGTGGTCGTTAAAACCGTAAAAGCCGAAAAAACCACCTTCTACCACGAACTGATCAGTAACGGCAAAATAACCTCCTCCCAAAAGGCTGTCGTGCCTTTCAGAGTTAACGGAATTATAAGGGAACTCTATATCCAGAATGGTCAGCATGTAGCGGAAGGACAACTGCTGGCAGTAATAGAAGACTTTGAATATAGTACCCAGCTCCGGCGTGCAAGGCAAAATCTCGAAAAAGCGGAAATAAACTTCCGCGACGACATTCTTACCAATTTCTCGGCAACCGATACAACCGGGCTCTCACCATCGAAGATAAAACTATCACGGATACGCTCGGGCCTTGATGAGGCGCTAACCGCCCTTGCCCAGGCCGAATATAACTTCAACAATACCCGCATAACAGCTCCCATTGCCGGTGTGGTAACCGCACTCGAAGCCCGCCGGTGGAACCCTTCACAGAACTATAAGAACCTCTGCACAATTGTCAACGACGAAATCATGGAAGTGGATTTCCCTGTCACCGAATCGGAATATATGATGCTCAGAAACGGCATGCCCGTAAACATCATCCCATTTGTTAACGACAGCATCCGGATAACAGGAACCATAACCCAGATAAACCCGCAGGTTGATGAAAACGGGATGGTCAGAATAAAAGCTTCATTTTTTAACAGGGCACGTCTGATTGACGGCATGAACGTGAAAGTACTGATAAGAAGGCCGGTTCCTGAGCGTATCGTTGTGCCGAAGGAAGCCCTGGTGCGCCGGCAGGGGAGAGATGTGATATTTATCAGACAGGATTCGCTGGCAATCTGGAAATATGTGACCGTTGAAGCCGAAAACAGCTCCAGCCTTGCAATAAAGGAAGGAATCGAACCGGGCGACCTTGTCATTGTAAGCGGAAACATAAACCTTGCCCACGAAACCATTGTTAAGGAACAATGAAGGGAAAAAATCCACCGGGCGGTTTCTTTTCTGCCTTCAAAGTAAATATTTTCTTTGTTGTGCTTGTCATTACCGGAGCTGCCGTAATGCCCCTGCTGTCGCTTCAGCTTAATCCTACACGGTACCTCCCTTCAATCACCGTAAGCTGGACCTGGCCAAATACACCGGTTCGTGTTGTGGAACAGGAAGTTACGACTGTCATCGAAGGCGTCCTCTCAACGGTGGCAGGAGTCACAAAAATCAGGTCAGTTACTCACGAAGGCTCAGGCTCAATTACAATTGAGTTAGATAAGAAAACCGACCTGCAGGTAAAAAAATATGAAGTAGCTTCTCTCATGAAAGAGGCTTTCAAACACCTGCCCGAAGGAGTATCCTACCCTTCGGTAAGAATGAATATGCCTTCTGCAGGAGCATCAGGCTCCCTGATTCTCAGCTATCAGATCAACGGAAACGCAAGCCAGTCGTATATTGCAGAGGTTGCCGAAGAACTTATAAAACCGGCAATTGCCATGGTTGACGGAGTTTACAGCGTTGATGTCTATGGTTCCTCCCCCCGTGAATGGGAAATAACCTGCGACATTAACAGGCTTAATACCCTTGGAATATCCCAGAATCACATCCTCTCAGCAATAAGGAACTATATGCTTGAACGGGAACTTGGAGGAGGTTACGAGGTTTCAACCGCAGGCCCGCTGAAAAAAACCTATATTACCCTTACCGGCAATAAAAGCGACACTTTAAAATGGAATGAAATACCCGTAGCCGGCAATGCCGGCCGGATAATCAGGCTGGGCGATGTGGCTTCCGTACGTCTGAAAGACCGGCAACCAACAGGATACTACAGGATAAACGGACTGAATACTGTAAACCTCAATGTAAGCGCCGGTAAAAACGTAAATAACATTAAGGTTGCCGACGAGGTGAAAAGAATAATAGAAAAGATTAAAAAAGAACTTCCTCCCGGATACAGCATCCGTAACTCATTGGACAACACCCTGTTTATAAAGGAGGAAATCTCCAGGAACATATTCCGCACACTACTGTCGGTAGTCCTGCTGCTTTTATTTGTCCTGGCAATAAACCGTGAATTCAGATACCTTCTGATCATTGCTATAAGCCTCTTTTCAAATATTCTGATAGCTTTTATCTTTTATTACCTCTTCAGCCTTGAAATTCATCTCTATTCCCTGGCAGGAATTACTGTATCATTCGGGATAATAATAAACAACACCATAGTGATGGTAGATCACCTGCGTCACCGTAAGGACATGAAAGTGGGCATCTCACTTGTTGCCGCTACTCTTACCACAATAGGCGCCCTTTCGGTGATTTTTTTCCTCGATGAGGCATCAAAACTTACACTGTCCGATTTCGCTGCAATTGTCATCATAAACCTTTCCGTATCACTTGCCGTGGCTCTGTTATTCATTCCCGCATTGATGGAAAAAATCAGGATGAAACCAAAACTCAGCAGGTATGAGGTAAAGAGAAAAAGAAATGTGGTTAGAATGACATGGCATTATTCAAGGATGATTGATTTTATTATACGGTTCCGTACGGCTTTCATTATTCTTGCAATACTTGCTTTCGGACTTCCTCTCTTCTACCTGCCCGACACCCTGCCGGCAAACCGTAATATCAATATGCCCGAAGAGAACCTGACTCAGTTCCAGAAATTGTATAACAAGACTCTCGGAAACACAAAATATGTTCAGAAGATCAAACCAGTAATAAACAAAGCGCTTGGCGGCACTCTCAGATTATTCAGCGACAAGGTGAAAAACAGCAGATACTACTATTACGGAAGTGAGGCAGAAGTACAGAGGACTCAGATAACTGTAAATATCGGATTGAGCGAACCCGGCCTGACTGTTGACGACATAAACAATGTTTGCTCAGGGCTCGAAAACATGCTGGCCGCGTACGATGAGATTGATCTTTTTACAACAACTGTTTATAGTGCCGAAGATGCAGTTGTAACAATTACCTTCAAACCCGAACATGATTTTACAATTTTCCCTTATATCCTCAAATTCAGGATAGAGGATTACATGAATGCCATAGGCAGTTATCATGCCACTGTTTACGGTGTGGGAAAAGCATTCAGCAATCAGGTTTACAGCGATTACATCAGGGGTACATACACAATTGCCATGAGAGGATATAACTACGATGAACTGTACCGCCATTGTGAGGGGTTGAGGGAGAGGCTCATTGAAAGCTCCCGCGGAAGAATCAAAGAGGTCTATTTCCTGGCAAGCGAAAACCGTTTCAACGTAAGAAAAAATTACCGTAACATTCTGGAAATGGACAGGGAGTACCTGGCAGCCGGCAACACCGATATAGTTACTGCCTTTGCAGGCGCATACCGGTACTCAAAAAATCCTGTTCCTGCAGGGAATGTTTATGTTAACGGTTTTGCGGCTCCGGTATCACTTAATACCGTTCAGGCCGAATTATCCGACTACTGGGATTTAATGAACGAACCGGTTCTCCTCAGAAATGGTGCAGGAATTAAGCTGAAAGATTTTGCAGCCATTACCTCAGAGGTGTCGGATAATACCATCAGCAGGGAGGATCAGCAATATGTTATTTACGTGACTTACGATTTTATAGGAAATTACGAACTGGGACGGATGATACTTGAACGGAATTTAAAGGAAACCAATTCCCTGCTTCCGCTTGGATATACGGCACAGACTTCAGCTTACTCCTTTTCATGGAACCAGAGAAGAGCCAATTACCTGCTTATTTTCCTTGTAGTGCTTATTATATGGATTATCTGTGCAATCCTGTTCGAATCACTGACACAGCCGGTTATTGTAATCAGCCTTATACCCTTCTCCCTGATAGGTGTATTTGTAACATTTTATGTTTTTAAGATCAACCCCGATGAGGGTGTCTTTGCGGCAATGATACTTCTCTGCGGTATTGTTGTCAATTCTTCTCTGTATGTTCTGAACGATTTTAACATACTAAAGAGAAAACATCCCGGGATGGACGAGAGGAGGCTTTATCTTAAAGCATTCAACAGTAAAATCATTCCGGTAATACTTACGGTTTTTGCAGCAATTGTGGGCCTTGTGCCGTTTCTTCTGACCGGGAAGGATGAACGCTTCTGGTTCAACCTTGCCTCAGGCACAATAGGCGGACTGATCTTCAGCATGATCGGACTCCTGTTTTACCAGCCGATGATGCTCAGTAAGAGGCATGGAGCATGGAGCAAGGAGCATGGAGGAAAAACTGAATAATTGAACAGTTAAAACTTAATAAAGATGGCTGATTTCAGATTTGAAGACTTGGAAATTTGGCAGGATGCCAATGAAGTTACCGATTTTCTATTTGATTATGCTGATAAAGCTGAAGAAAAAAAGTATTTTAAATTTGCTGAACAGCTTCGGGCGGCAGCTATGAGTATTTTCAATAATATTGCGGAAGGTTCAGGTTCGTTTTCTGACAGGGAATTTGCCAGTTTTCTGAATATTTCAAGAAGATCTGTATTTGAATCTGCCAATATAATCCACATTTTCCTGCGAAGAAAGATTATCAATCATGATGAAAAGAAGGCAATATTCTCAAAATTAATTCCTTTAAGTAAAAAGATCACCAACTTCCGTAAAACCCTAATCCATTAAACCCCATGCCCCATGCAACATACAATCCCATGCTCCATGCCCCATGCCCCATGCAAAAAGAGTCCCATGCAAATTCTATGTAATCAGCTAATAATAATATATATGCCCCTGTAAATGGTACGCTTCCTCATAACCCGCCCGATTGCAGTTCTGATGACCTTCATCTCGGTTATTATGCTTGGCATTATTTCTTCCGGGAGACTTCCCGTTTCGCTTTTGCCGGATGTTGACATCCCTGAGATTACGGTCGCGGTGTCGCGTCCCGATGTGAGCGCAAGGGAAATTGAAAATACCGTTGTGAGTGTACTGAGGAGGAACCTCCTTCAGGTTCCGGGACTGGCCGACATCAGGTCGGAGTCGCGCAACGGGAGCGCCCTCATAAGACTGTCGTTCCGGTACGGCATGAATATCAACCTCGCTTTTATGGAGGTGAACGAAAAGATAGACGGGGCAATGAACAACCTTCCCCGCAATCTTGAACGGCCGAGAATAATAAAAGCCAGCGCCACCGACATACCTGCATTTATGGTGAATATAACCCTTGCCGGAGGATACGAAAGCGAAGAGAAGTTTATGGAACTGAGTGAGTTTGCCGAAACTGTGATTAAAAAAAGAATTGAACAGCTGCCCGAAGTGGCAATGGCCGATATAACCGGACAGGTTAAAAAGGAACTCTTCATCCTGCCCGACAAAGCTAAAATGGTGAGTCTGGGAGTGACGGAGCAGGACATTATAAGCGCTGTTGAACTCAATAATCTGAACATCGGGAACATACTTGTGAAGGACGGGAAATACCTTCTGAATCTCGAATTCAGTTCTTACCTGAAAGACCCTGATGATGTCAGGAATATTTTTGTTAATGCCGGAGGCAGGATGTTCAGGCTCAAAGATATTGCTGAAGTGGGTATCAGACAGGAAACACCACGCGGGCTATACTATTCAAACGGAAAGAGAGCCGTTACGCTGGCAATAATAAAAGAGGCCTCAGCACGTATGGCAAACCTCAAAACAAAAATGGGAGAGATGCTGGCTCTCTTCAGGAATGATTATCCCCAGATGGAATTTGAGATTTCACAGGATCAGACCATCCTTCTCGATTATTCAATTTCAAACCTTAAACAGAGCCTCTGGGCCGGAGGATTGCTTGCATTCTTTGTGATGTTCTTCTTTCTTAAGGATGCCAGATCGCCTCTTATTATAGGATTCAGCATACCCGCCACACTGGTCATAAGCCTTCTGTTCTTTTACCTAACAGGTCTTACTGTGAATGTTATCTCCCTTGCCGGACTGATACTCGGCATAGGAATGATGATTGACAATTCAATAGTGATAATTGAAAACATTACGCAATGGATCGACAGGGGCGAAAATCTGCTCAATGCATGCGTTAAGGGAACCAATGAAGTAATAACGCCTCTTATTACATCGGTACTTACGACCTGTGCAGTCTTTATCCCACTTATTTTTCTCAGCGGCATTGCAGGCGCATTGTTTTACGACCAGGCCCTGGCTATAGTGATAGGGCAGGGGGTGTCGTTAATGGTTGGAATAACACTCCTTCCCACGCTGTATTATCTTCTTTATAAAAGAAACAGGGAAGGATTTCTTGCAAAACTTGTAAAGACGATAAACATAAAGGGAATTGAACGGAGCTACGAGGGGGGAATGGATTTCTTTTTCCGCTACCGCAAAACAATGCTGGTCTCTTTTCTTCTGCTTATTGCACTCATGGTATGGCTTTTCATAACAATGGAAAAAGAAAAATTTCCATCCATCCGGCAGGATGAACTTGTTGTTACGGTTGACTGGAATGAAAACATAAATACGGGAGAAAATCATACAAGGTGCCGCAAAATGCTTGAGTCATCTGCCGGAGTGATAAAACAGGACAACTCATTTATAGGCGAGCAGCAGTTTCTTTTCAACCGCGACTACGACCTTTCATATACACAGGCAAAAATATATATTAAAGCATTTGATTATAAATCTATTAATCAGATAAGAAAAGATATTTCCGGATTCATTGAAACAAGTTATCCGGATGCAGTAATTGAGATAACCCCACAGCAGAATATATTCGAGAAGATATTTGCAGCAACAAAAGTTCCGCTGGTGGCGGAGTTAAGTCTGCTTAAGGAGAAGAGAATTCCTTCACCTGATAAACTCACCGAAGCGGTCAGTAAGCTCAGGACGGTATTGCCAGGAACTGAAATTTCTGTTCCCCCATTTGAGGATAAAATACTCCTGCGGCTTGATCCCGGGAGGCTGATGCTTTATGGTGCCGACCCCAATGTGGTTTATACGACTCTCCGCACTGCACTGAACAGGAACAACATAGGTGAACTGAGAACTTCAGGGGAGATAATTCCTATTGTACTGTCGGGTAAGGAGATGCTGGTGAGTGAGGTAGTGTCGTCGGAATTTGTGCAGACCCGCAAGGGGGTGATGGTTCCGCTGAAGGAACTGCTTGAGGTGAGGAGGGTTTATGATTATAAATCCATTACCGGGGGTATGCACGGTGAATATGTACCTGTAAACATAATGGTAAACACAAATACTCCGGCCAGGCTAATGTCGGAAATACGGTCGGTTATTACGGAGGATGAGGCTCTGGATGTGCAGTTCAGCGGTGGTTTGCTTGAGGGGCAGAGGCTTTTCAGGGAGCTTGCCGTCATACTGATTGTGTCGGTACTCCTTTTGTATTTTATACTTGCCGCGCAGTTTGAATCGCTGACACAGCCGCTGATTGTGATGCTTGAGCTTCCGATTGACATTGCCGGTGCCTTGTTGCTTGTAAAGGCCACGGGCGGTACAATAAATATTATCACGATGATCGGGCTTATAGTAATGTCGGGTGTGATAATTAACGACTCGATACTGAAAGTTGACACTATCAATAACCTGCGAAGG
>JGI11944J13513_1003212_pt1 | contig 10439 bp, 9 predicted proteins | sample TerdegcoTASludge_FD_13513 | JGI IMG/M metagenome (IMG submission 13513) | reverse complement strand
GCCTGGTCCACGGTCACGGCGGGCACGGCGTAGGCGGCGCACTCGTGGGGGGAGTAGCCCCAGGGCTCGTAGTACGCAGGGAACACCCCCAGGTCGCAGCCCGAAAGCAGGTCGTGGTAGGGCATGTCGAACAGGCCGTCGTGCCCGTCCAGGTAGGCGGGGTTGAAGATGACGCTGACCCGGTTCTGGGGGCTGTTCTTGAGGCCCAGGCGGCTGCAGGTCTCGAGGATCGGGTCCGAGGCCTCGTAGCTGAGTCGGTGCGTTGCGATCGGGACGGGGCCCCCCTCGGGCTTGGCGGAGCCGGCCTGCAGGGACGGCACGAGGTCCATGTGGCCCCCCATGAGGCACAGCAGCGCCAGGACGCTGCGGTTTCCGGCCATCTCCCTGTCGAGCCGCCCCAGGGTCTGCAGGAAGACGTCCACGCCCTTGTTGTGGAACTCGTAGCGGCCCGAGGTCATCAGGATCCTCGTGTCGGCGGGCAGCGGCCTTCGCAGGAACTTCGCGGCGGCGGCGAGGATCCGTTCGCGGGCCCGCAGGGCCGGGGCCCTCGATTCGGCCAGGTCCGGAATGCTCGCCACGTCGAGGCCGTTGGGCGTCACCACGTCGGGCGAGCGCCCCAGGAAGTTTTTCGCCTCCAGCCCCGTGATGTCGCTCACCGCGGTGAGGCAGTCGGCCTCCCGCGCGCAGGCGGCCTCCAGGGAATACCGGGCGGCGCAGTTGTGGGCGCCCGCCTCCCGCTGGGGCGAGATGTGCTCCATCTCGGAGTAGATGTCCATGCCCGATGCGGCCAGCACCCGGCCCAGGACGGTGGAGTGCAGCGTGAGAACCGTGCCGGCCTCGGGGACCGTTTTCTTCACGGCCAGCAGGCCCGCCCCGCAGACCCAGTCGTGAAACAGGGCGACGGTCCGGAGCCCCTTCGGCTTGACCTTGAGGTTGTGCAGCGTCTCGACGACCTCGCCGCAGGCGTAGCCGAACATGACCCGCTCGACGTAGTCCCAGCCGCCGGAGATGGAATCGACGCCATAGTCCTCCCAGAGCTGGAACAGCAGTTGGTCCTTGTTGTACTTCTTCGTGAAGTTCACCAGGATGACCCGCGGCTCGCCCGGCACCTTCCATCGGCCGAAGCGGCAGGGGAGATCCTTCATCGCCGTGTTCTCCCGGATGGAGAGCCAGAAGGGCTCGTCGGTTTCCTCGAACTCCCGGTTGTTCTTCAGGTCCGGCCCCAGCAGCACGTAACGGTCCCCGAAGGCCCGCACCGTGGCGGGGATCTTGCTGCGGACGGAGGCATAGACCTCGCCGACCTGGTTGCAGGTCTCCCAGCTCACCTCGAACAGGTAGTCTTCGCGATCAGCATTCATGAGCGAACCCCCGACTTCCCTTCGACCCTGCCGGAGAAGTCTTTGAGAATATTCATGGTGTGGATGTAGGCGTCGTAGGGGGATCCAAACGGGTTGGGCGTGCGGCCGGGCGCCCCTTCCGACAGGCCTTTCGTGCACATGCAGTCAAAGTAGTCCGACGCCTGGAGCTTGCGCCACGTGTCGAGGAGCCTGCGACTTCGCGTCTCGTGCACCCGGCCTTCCAGCGCATAGAGGGTGTTCGCGGCGTCCCGTTGCAGGTGGTTTCCCAGGGGCTCGGCCCGATCCTTACCGGGATCGGAGTGCAGGGACGGGACGGCGGTATCGAGGAAGTCTGTCTTCCCGCGGCGGGCTGCCGCCTCGGACGGCGTGAGGAAACTCCAGTTGCGCCGCTTGAGCAGGATTCCCGGAACGTCCTCGAGGAAGCGCAGAGCCCCCGGCCCTCCCGGGCCTCCCTCCCCGAACCCCGCGCAGTCGATCACCAGGCCGATGACCTCGTCCCCGTCAACCCGGTCGACGAGCCGCCCGGCAAACGCCTCGGCGTCCCCGCTCATCATCTCGTCGGACAGCCGGCCGGCGCCCCCGTCCAGAATCACCCGGAAGCCCATGGAACGGGCGACGCGCACCACGTCCCCGCTGCAGAGGCCCGCCGTGTTCCGAAACGCCCGCGGCCGTCGGCCGAAGCAGGCCCGGATCATGCGCCGATGCATGGCGATCTGGCGGCGGAATTCCGCCTCCGAGAACAGCGAGGCGAAAGAGTGGTGGTACACGCCGCACACGATCTCGGCGCAGCCCGTGTCCGCCAGCCTCCGGAAGCTCTCCAGGAGCGGCTTCTGCCCCTCTTTCAGTTGTTCAAGAAGCATGCCAGAGACCGAGAGGGAAACCCGGAAGCGGCCCCGGTGCCTCCGCACGAGCCGGAGCATCCGCGCCGCCGCCGGCAGGGCGAAGCCCTCCGCAAAACGCGCGAGGGCCGCTCGGCTCTCGTCGGCGTCGAAATACTCTTGCGAGCGCCCGATGTCGAAGAAGCCGTACTTCCTCAATCGCAGCGCCAGGTGGAAATCAAAATGCAGGACGACGGATGGCACTCAGCACCCCCTCAAGGGTCGTCTTGGATGTGGATCACCGGTCATCGCTCACTCACGGTAACAGGTGTCAGGTATCAGGTATCGGGGGGAAAAAGGCTTCGACAGGGGAACCCTGTCACCCATCACCTGTCACCTTCTCGTAAACGTCCTCGATCCGCCGTGCCGCGCGGTCCCACGTGACGGACGCGAGTTCCTCGCGGCTGCGCTCGATCATCTCCCGCGCGAGCGCCTCGTAGGTCAGGACCGCGCAGATCTTTTCCGCCAGCCCGCGCACGTCCCAGAAGTCCACCTTCAGGACATGGTGGAGGATCTCGGCGGCCCCGGCCTGCCTCGAGACGATGACCGGCACGTCGGCACGCATCGCCTCGAGCGGGGCGATCCCGAAAGGCTCGGAAACGCTGGGCATGACGTAGAGGTCGCTCGCCGCGTACATCCTCTCCACCTCCTCGCCGCGCAGGAACCCCGTGAAGAGGAACCGGCTGCCCAGGCCGAGCTCGGCCACGCGTTCGATCGTCCGCGGCATGAGATCGCCGCTCCCCGCCATCACGAACGTCACATCGCGCAGGGCCCGCAGTACCTCGGCGGCCGCCTCGACGAAGACCCCGGGCCCTTTCTGATGCGTGATCCTCCCGAGGAACAGGACGATCTTTTCGCCGGCCCGCTTCGTCACGCCGTACCGTGCGGCCGCCTCGCCGCGCGTGACGGCGTTGTGGACCACGCTGACCTTCCCCGGGTCGATCCCGTAACGCTCGACGATCTGCCGGCGGGTGAAGTGACTCACGGCGATGACATGATCGGCCTCGAGGAGCCCCCGCCGCTCGAGGGCGACGATGCGCGCATCGCCGTCCCCCCCGCTGCGGTCGGATTCCAGGGCGTGGACGTGAAGGATGAAGGGGCGCCCGCTGACCCGGCGGGCCCGGAGGGCCGCCGGCACCGACAGCCACTCGTGGGCGTGGATGACGTCGAACGGAACCCGGCGGGCGATGCGTCCCGCCGCCGAGGCGTAACGCTCCACCTCGGCGAACAGGTCGGGGCCGTAGGGCCCCGGGACCGCCAGGAGGCTCTCCCGGAGAAGGCCGTAGTCCGACCGGGCCATGTAGGGCCTCAGGGGCGATTCGACGGGCATCACGCGGACACCCGTCGGGGGGCCGTCCTCTGCGTCGGCGAAATCGGAGGCCGCCACGAGCGATACGTGGGACGTCCGGCCCGGGTCCGGCGGCGCGGGCACCACGAAGGTGATCCGGTGGCCCCGTTCGGCGAGGGCCCTGGTCATGCCGAAGCACGCCGTCCCGAGACCGCCGCTGATCGCCGGGGGGAATTCCCACCCGAACATCAGGATCCGCATTGCCCTTGCTCCATGAGCCCTCATTTCCATCCCTTCAATATCCCTATCGGAAAAACGATGATGCGTCAACGCCGCGATGCAGGAAACAAGGCTCGAGCAACAAGCATCAAGCAACCAGGAAGGACGATACTCCCCCTCGGAATAAATGCTTGCTGCTTGACCCTTGTTGCTTGATGCCTCCCGTCCGGCCGGAGGCCCGATATTTGCATGATGACAGGACGGCTTCCTGCGTCCGCAGACCCGAAGCGGGCGGCAGACCCCGGGAGCGACCGCAATCAAAAGCGCGAAGGACGACGCCGGCGATGGGAATTCTCAACATCAACGACCTCAAGGAAGGCATGACGCTTGCCGCCGATGTGAAGAACAAGCACGGCAACATCATGATCAAGCAGGGCATGACCCTCACGGAGAGGCACATCATGCTTCTCAAGGCCTGGGGCATCCCGGAGGCCGACGTGGAGGGGGCCGACCGGGAGCAGCTCGACCAGGAGGAGATGAAGACCGTCTCGCCCGAGGTGATCGAGGCCATCGAAAGGGAGCTCAGCGGCATCTTCCCTCCCCTCGACGGCAACGAGCTCATGTCGGAGATCTACCGCATCGCCAGGAAGCTGAAGATCAGGCAGGCCACGGAGTCGTAGGAACCTCCGACTGACGAAACCGGAACCGAAGAGACCCGAGAGACCATGAACGCCAAAGACATCGAACGAATCGTCAGCTCGCTGGACAGGATCCCCACGCTGCCGGTCATCTACTCGAAGCTGGGCAAGCTGCTCCAGTCCCCCGACGCGACGATCGCGGCCGTCAGCAACATCATCTCCGAGGACCAGGTCATCGCCGCCAAGGTCCTGAAGTTCGTCAACTCGGCCTTCTACGGGTTCCCCCAGCGGGTGGGAAGCCTCCAGCGGGCCATCGTCATCCTCGGGTTCAACACGATCAAGAATCTCGTCTTCGCGACGTCCGTCTTCGACATGTTCCGGGGGATGGAAACCGGGGGGGCCTTCGACAAGAAGAATTTCTGGAGGCACTGCATCGGCTGTGCGGTGGCCTCGCGGGTGCTGGCCGAGGCGGCGGACCTCAGAAACCCCGACGAAGTCTTCACGGGGGGCCTGCTGCACGACATCGGCAAGCTCGTCACCGCCGTCCACTACCCCGACCGGTACAGCGCCGTCGTCAACGAGGTTCAGGCCGCGGGCATCCCCATGGTCGAATCGGAGCGGAAGGTCTTCGGCTACGATCACTGCCAGGTGGGCATCGCGCTGGCGGTCCACTGGCGATTCCCCGCCGACACGGCCCAGATGATCGGCGCCCACCACCTGGCCGACGGGGCCGTCCCGGCGCGCAAGGACATCGCGGCCGTGCACATCGGCAACATCCTCAGCATGGCCCTCGGGCTCGGCTCGGGCGGCGAGAAGAAGCTGGCGGCGGTCAACCCGAAGGCGTGGGAGCTCCTGGGTCTGAGCCTCAGCAGCCTCGAGCTCGTCATGGAGAAGATCGTGAAGCTCTACGGGGAAAACTCGGAAATCCTGGAGATGTAGCGGTACGCGGTAATCCCATGCAGGAAACCAGGGACATGGCCGTCGACGGCGGCGATCACCGGACGATGCAGAAGAGGATCCAGTACCTCGACGAGCAGAACCGCGCCCTCGTCGCGATCCAGGACAAGCTCGAGCGGCTCTCCGACTTCCGCTCGGACATGATCCTGTCGCACGACATCCCGGAGATCCTGCAGTCGGGCATCGCCAAGTTCCAGGAACTCGTCAAAACGGAGGCCTGCTCGGTCTTCCTCGTCGACGCCGACGGCTTCGAGTTCCGCCACGAGATCTCGCTCCCCGAGCGGGTCGGGACGCTCATGGAAAAGGAAATCGACGCCCAGATCCTCTCGGGCACCTTCGGCTGGATCATCAGCAGCGGCACCCCCGCCTGCGTCCCGGCGGAGGTCTTCGGAAAGGCGGAGGGCCGGCGGCTCAGCGTGATGATCGCGCCGCTTTCCAACAAGGAGCGTACGCTGGGGGCCGCCACCATCGTCTTCGAGCAGGACGAGGACTTCATCCGCCAGCAGACGCTCAAGCTGCTCTACATCCTCTCGGGCTTCTTCTCCCTGTCCCTCGAGAACGCCTACCTCTTCGAGGACCTCAAGAAGAGCTACTTCGACACGATCCGGGCCGTGGCCAACTCCGTGGAAGCGCGGGACGCCTACACCCGCGGCCACTCCAACCGCGTCGCCGCGATCTCCAAGATCATCGCGGCCGAGATGGGATGGAACCGGCGGGACCTCGAGATGATCGACTGGGGCGGCGTGCTGCACGACCTCGGCAAGGTGGGCATCAGCGACACGATCCTCAACAAGCCCGGCAAGCTCACGGACGAGGAATTCGCGATCATGAAGGCCCACCCGTCGATCGGCTCCCAGATCATCGGCGGCATCGCCTTCCTCGAGCCGCTGATCCCCTACATCGCCCAGCACCACGAGCGCTACGACGGCAGGGGGTATCCCGCCGGGCTCAAGGGCGAGGAGATCGCCATCCAGGGCAGGCTCCTGGCCATCGCCGACACCTACGACGCCATGACGTCCGACCGTCCCTACCGGAAGGGGCTCGACGCCCGGATCGCCTACGAAGAGATCGTGAGATGCTCGGGCAGCCAGTTCGACCCCGTCCTGGTCCGGGCCTTCGAAAAGGCGTTCAAGGCGGGGAAGATCGTATAGGGACGGGCGAAAGGCGAAGGGATTAAGGCTTAAGGTCAAAGGAAAAAAAATCGCCGAATAGAGGACGGGCGAAGGGCAAATGAAGAATCAGAGTCTGTGCACAGACAGGCTCAAAACGTTGGGCAGATGAAGTAAGCCGGGCCTCCCGCCCGGCTTTTTTTGCTTTTTCTTGCCTTATGCCATAAGCCCCAAGCCTTATGCCTATCTTTTCATCACATCCACCCCGGCGGGGGGTTTGAAGGTGAAGAGGCTGTCGGGGAGGTCCCGGTTGAGCTCGATGCCCGAGAAGGTGAGGGTCGTCACGTTGCCGTACGGGTCGAACAGGACGACCTTCACGATCTGGAAGGTCTCGCGGTTCACGGCGATCTGGAGCTTCCTCACCCCTTCCTCGGGCTTGACGGGCACGAGATCGAGCAGGTAATTCGGCGTCTTCTCGGTCCCCTTGTCCGCGGCGAAGGAAATCTTGAAATCGTCCTTGAGTTTGCCGATCCCGGCGAGAAACCGAACGCTCACGGCGGACCGGAAGATCGCGTCGGCGTCCTGCACGTAGGCCACCTTGTCGGCAGGGACATAGAGCCAGGCCTTTTCGGGGTTGATCACGAGTTCCTTGGCGGCCGGCTTCGTGTACACCCACCGCATGCGCTTGGGTTTCTTGAAGTAAAAGACCCCTTCCTCCCGCTCCGTCTTCTTCATCGCCTTGAGGGTCACCGTCTGAGTGAACCGGGCCTTCACCTGGCCCGTCTGCTCGTAGGTGTCCTGGATCTTCCGGACCACCTCGTCGAGGTTCGGCGGTTCGGCCGCCCCCGCGGGGGCCGAAAAAAAAATGAGCAGGGAAAAAACCAGCGCTGAAAAGGGGTTTCTCATGGTGCGTTCCGCCTCGCGGGAATGAGAGTTTCCGGTAACGGGGAAAGTGGCATGATTTTTCAATGGTGAACAACTCGGCACGGGAGCCGCAGGAAACATCCGGCAGTGACGAAATAATATATAAGGCATTGATATTATTTATATATTTTTATGCCCGCTCCATGGGCAATTTGGTAAAAAACTCCGTGATTCTTGAAGTTGGAGCTCCTGCCAACAGCTCTATCCACATACCTGTCCACAGTGTTGTGGATGTTTCCGCCGGTCCCCTTTGCGACCCCGGATATGCCTGAATTCCGAGGCGGTGATGCCCCGGGATCCCCTGAGGGAATGGCTCTTTGTCCCCGGCCGGACGGAAAGCGGCGGGGGAGGGGTCAGCCGGAGTCTCCCCTCCCCCGCAGCCCCTGTTCATGCGATTTTCAGCCTCCACCCGAAGGGATCCTCCGCCAGCCCGTACTGGATCTCGAGGATCTGGTTGTAGAGCTTCTCGGTGACGGGTCCCGTCTTTCCGCCGTTGATCAGGACTTCCTTCCCGCGGCAGAAGATCTGCCCCACGGGGGAGACGATGGCCGCCGTGCCCGACGCGAACCCCTCCCTGAGGGTCCCCCTGGCCCCGGCCTCCAGGATCTCATCGAGCGAGAGCGGCCGTTCGGACACCTTCAGGCCGTTCCGCTTCGCGATCTGGATGACGGAGTCGCGGGTGATGCCGGGCAGGATGCTCCCCGAAAGCGGCGGAGTGACGAGTTCGTCCCCGATGAGGAAGAAGATGTTGCTCGTCCCCACCTCCTCGACGTATCTGCGCTCGACGGCGTCGAGCCACAGGACCTGGGTGTAGCCCCGGGCGCCGGCCTTCTGGCTCGCCATGAGGCTTGCCGCGTAGTTGCCCGCCGCCTTGCAGTACCCGATGCCGCCCCGCACGGCGCGGACGTACTCCTCCTCGACCCAGATCTTCGTGGGGCTGAAGCCCTGGGGGTAGTATGCGCCCACGGGCCCCACGATGACGAAGTAGAGATACTCGTTGGCCGGGCGAACGCCGAGGGCCGGTTCCGTGGCGATCATGGTCGGCCGGATGTACATGGAGGTCCCCAACCCCCTGGGGATCCAGTCCTTCTCCAGGACGACGAGCTGCTTGAGGGCCTCGAGGGCGAACTCCTCGTCCAGGGTCGGCATGCAGAGCCTCTCGGCGGATGCATTCATGCGCCGGATGTTCTCCCAGGGACGGAACAGGTACACGGACCCGTCGCCACCCCGGTAGGCCTTCAGGCCCTCGAAGATCAGCTGCCCGTAGTGAAGGCTCATGGCGGCCGGGTCCAACTGCAGGAGGCGGTAGGGCTCGATCCGGGCATCATGCCAGCCCTTGCCCGTCTTGTACTTCAGCGTGAAGAAGTGATCGGTGAAGATCTGCCCGAACCCCAGTTTCGACTCGTCCGTCGGCTTCGGTTTCATCCTGTCCGCTGGAACCCTTGTCACGTTGATTTCCATGGCTTCTGATGCTTCCTCCTCCTGTTCTCGAGTCGTTCACTCCCCCCTGGAGTACCCATCGTGCAACGCGCACGATGCCTTACCGCATACGCCTTTGCCGCTCCTTCGTCAAGGCCGCAATGATGAATTCTTCCGGACGGTTCAAAAATATCCGGATGCAGGGCGCCCACAAAATCAAGAAGTCAGGAAGTTATGAAGAGCGGAAGATCGGATTGGATGAGGGATTCTTCTCTTATCCTATCCGCTCTTCCTCACTTCTGCTCTTCCGATCTTCGCAGTCTTGATGCCTGAAGACAGACTTACGGCATTCAGCGGGATGCGCCCCCGGTCCGCCCTGCCCTCTCAATTCCCGCGGTATTGCAACAGGTTGTCCTTGCCGATCTTCGAGATCTCGAGGCCCTTCATGGGCTCGCCCAGCGACTTGGACACCTCGGCCAGGATCTCGGGGTTCTTGTAGTGCGTCACGGCCTTCACGATGGCCGCGGCGCGCCGGGCCGGATCCTTCGACTTGAAGATGCCCGAGCCCACGAACACGCCGTCGGCGCCGAGCTGCATCATCATGGCCGCATCGGCCGGGGTGGCGATGCCCCCCGCCGAGAAGTTCACCACGGGGAGCCTGCGGTCCTTGGCCACGAGGCGAACGAGTTCGTAGGGCGCCCCGAGGTTCTTGGCCTCCGTCATGAGTTCCTCCTCGGGCAGCACGGAGAGCCTGGCGATCTCGTCGTTGATCGTCCGCATGTGGCGCACGGCCTCGATGACGTTGCCCGTGCCGGCCTCGCCTTTCGTCCGGATCATGGCCGCCCCCTCCCCGAGACGCCGCAGGGCCTCGCCGAGGTTCACGGCGCCGCAAACGAAGGGCACCTTGAAGTTCCACTTGTTGATGTGATACTTCTCGTCGGCCGGCGTGAGCACTTCGCTCTCGTCGATGTAGTCGATGCCGAGGGCCTCCAGGATCTGGGCCTCCACGAAGTGGCCGATGCGGCACTTGGCCATGACGGGGATCGTGACGGCCTTCATGATGGCCTCGATGACGGCGGGGTCCGTCATGCGGGCCACGCCGCCCTCGGCCCGGATATCGGCGGGCACGCGCTCCAGGGCCATGACGGACACGGCGCCGGCGTCTTCGGCGATCTTGGCCTGGTCCGGGGTGGTGACGTCCATGATGACGCCGCCCTTGAGCATCTCGGCCAGACCGGATTTTACAGTTAAGGTTCCAAACTTTTCCATCTATCCTCCAAGCCTCCTTGTGACTATTTTATCCGGGTCCGGGGTTCAGGGTTCTTTGACCGTTATCCTTGAGCCTAGACCACGGAGCGGTCCAGTGCCCTGTACTGTATGGCCTCGCTCACGTGCTCCGGCCGGATGTCCGCCTCGCCCGCCAGGTCGGCGATGGTCCGTGCCACCTTGAGCACCCGCGTGTAGGCCCTCGCCGAGAGCCCCAGCCGGTCGACGGCCATCTCCAGGAGCTTCTGCGACTCCTCGCCCAGAGGGCAGAACGCGCGCAGCTGCCTGCCGGTCATCTGCGCGTTGAGCCGGGTGGGTCCGCCGTCGAAGCGCCGCTGCTGGATCGCGCGGGCGCTCTGAACCCGCCCGCGCACGGCGGCCGA
>JGI11944J13513_1003211_pt1 | contig 10443 bp, 9 predicted proteins | sample TerdegcoTASludge_FD_13513 | JGI IMG/M metagenome (IMG submission 13513) | reverse complement strand
CCCCTTCCTGCGGCGGATGTCCCTTTTAAAGGGGCATCCGCCGCAGGAAGGGTTCGGTACACAAACGTCGTGCACGACCTTTTTCAGAGGTGTTTCCTGTTGTTCAGGCTCATTTCGAAAGGAGCACCCGGAATCCTCCGTCGGCGCTTTCCTCCCAAGAAACGTTCCATCCCTGGTTTCGGGCGAAACGGCTCACGTTTTCCCGGGATGTGACCGTGTCCACCAGGATCGTTCCTTCCCCGGCGGCACGTCCCGTCAGGGCTTTTCTCGTCTCCAGGACCGGCTGCGGGCAGGAGAGCCCCCGGGCGTCCACCTCGAAACGGCGTGCACTTTCCTCGTGTGCTGTGTTCATCGCGTATTCGCCTCCTCTCCGAAATCGGCGTCTAGTCCAGGCGTTCCCGCATGAGAAAACCGGCGGCAAGGCAGAACACCAGTCCGATGGTCACCGCTGTCGGGCCGTAGGGTGAGGGTCCGGCGGCGGAGCTGGCGAGGGAGAAGTTGTGGGCGAATCCCGCTCCGACGAGCATGCCGAGGACAAAGACGCCCGCATCACCATCTCCCTCTCCGCTCAAAATGAGCTGGCGCCCCGGGCAGCCTCCGGCGAGAGTGAAGGCGAGCCCTGCAAGCGTCATGCCGAGAAAGTTCCACAGATGGTTCGTGTGGGCAACCGGTTGTCCTTCAAAGCCCGGCTTGAACTGCCCGAGGGCGAGGTTTGTGGCGAAGGCGGCGAGGACGAAGGCGAGCACGCCGAAGAAGAGATGCCCATCCCGGAGCATGAAGAGGTCCCGCAGTGCTCCCACGGTGCAGAAGCGGCTTCGCTGCGCCAGCCACCCCACGGCGAGCCCCACCGCCAGGGAGACGGCGAGCAGAGCATGTTGCGACCCCGGGCCCTTTTCCGAGAAAAAGATGGGGCCGACGGGAGTCCCTTGTGCATCCCGACCGAAGAGCGGCGCCATCACGAGGAGAACCATGATGGCCACCGCCGCGAGAGGCATGAGATATCCAGCGGCATGAAGGTTTTTCGAATTCTTACCGAGGGAGAATCCCTTCCAGAGGAAGCCGATGCCGATGCCGATGCCTGCGGAGAGGCCCGCAATGCCTGCGATGGCAGTCCAATCGCCTCCGGCGAGGCGGAGATAGGCCCGCCAGGGGCAGCCGAGAAAGACCAGTGCGCCTACCATGGCGAAAAAGCCGAGAAAGAACCGCACCAGCGGTGACGAACCCGAGCGGGGGCGGAATTCCCGGAAGAGCAGTGCCGAGCCGAAGGCTCCGAGCACGAGTCCGGCGATTTCCGGACGGAGATATTGCACCACCGCAGCCCTGTGCAGCCCGAGGGCACCGGAGATGTCCCGGGTGAAACAGGCCACGCAGATTCCCATGTTGCCCGGATTTCCCCACGTGACGAGAAGCGCCGCGAGCACTCCCGCAACTCCTCCGGCGAGGACGGGGCCAAGACGGGAAAGAAGCAGCTTGTCCAAAGAACGCATGATCGTCCACCTTTCTGTCCGGTGTTGTCTGTTGTGTTGTTCCACCGCCGGAATCGGAAGCCTGAGAGGGCGCCTCGTCGCCCTTGTGCGAGGTCGTTTTCCGGTGTGGAAGCGGAGTCGCCGGAAGGGCGATTCCATGTTCTCGAACGGAGAAGACCCAGTGCTGTTTTCGAGTTTTTTTCAGAATATGCCGGAGCTGTTTCCCCCTTTCGCTTCCGAATCCCGCCTGCACGGCCGATTTTCCCGGAAAATGCATAAACAAAAGACATAAAGAGTATAACTCCTGAAGCTCTTCGAGAGCTTCCGAGCATGTGCCGTTCGCGTCATCCTCGCCGCTTTGCGCGGTGAAGGTGTGGAGGGTTCCGGTGATGCCCGGCCTGCCGCTAGGATCACGCGGTGAGGCGGCGGTGCTTGCGGAGCCTTTGCGGACGTGGGTGTTTTCCCGAGGCGAAGGAGCGGCGGTTTCGCCGGAGAGTTTTTCTGCAAACATTTCCACACTGAGGTAAAATTGTTGCACTCAGGTAAAATCCGCACGACAGGGGGAATGGGTTGTGCTGGACCAGGTGGATCTCAAAAAGAAACTGGATCGAAAAACCTACAAGGAGACCGCGCCTGCTTTGCGACTTCGGCTTGCGGAACTGCAGCGGGAGGTGAAGGAGGCGGGCATGCCCGTCGTAGTGGTTTTCGAGGGATGGGAGACCTCGGGCAAAGGAACGGTGCTCAATCAACTTCTTCAGCCTCTCGACCCGAGAGGCTTCCGTGTGGAGAATGTCGGGCGTCCTGGAGAAGACGAGCGGTTCCGTCCTTTTTTCTGGGCTTTCTGGCGCAGAACTCCCGCGAACGGTCGTATCGCCTTCTTCAATCGGAGCTGGTACCGTCGCGTTCTGGACGACCGGCTCACCGAAGCGCTTTCGCCGCATCGCCTCGACGAGGCGTTTCAGGAGAGCCTTGAGTTCGAGCGCCAACTGACCCAGGAAGGAGCGTTGCTCGTCAAGTTCTTTCTCCACATCTCGAAGAAGGAACAGAGAAAGCGTCTCAAGGCCCTTGAGGCGGACGAGGCGACAAGCTGGCGCGTCACGAAGGAAGATTGGGAGCGGCACGAACGCTATGACGAGATGGCGGGGTATGTGGAGGAGATGCTGCTCCGCACCGATCGTGGGGAGGCTCCCTGGACACTCGTGGAATCCCATGACCGGGAATATGCGGAGGTGAAGATTCTCGCCACGCTGGTGAAGGCTCTGGAGGAACGGCTTGCCGCGTCGAGGGCGGATGCCTCTGAAAAAAAACATCTCCCTGACCCCGTTTCGCTTCCGCGGGAGACCCCTGCGTCTGTCGCGGAGGGAGACGAAGCGGACCTTTCCGGAGGAGACGCGCTCCGGAAGGAAATGGACGACGTGCTCCGCCCCACTGTGCTCGGCCGGGTGGACCTGTCGAGGAACATCTCCTTCGAGGAATACAAAAAACAACTTCCCCGGCTTCAGGATCGTTTTCGAGAGATTCAATACGCGCTGTACCGCGAACGAATTCCCGTGGTGGTCCTCTTCGAGGGATGGGACGCGGCGGGCAAAGGAGGGTGCATCAAGCGCCTTACCTCGCGCCTGGACCCAAGGGGTTACGAAGTGAATCCCGTGGCGGCTCCGAACGACATCGAGCGGGCCCATCACTACCTCTGGCGTTTCTGGACCGCCTTCCCCAAGGCCGGACACGTGGCCATCTTCGACCGAAGCTGGTACGGGCGTGTTCTGGTGGAGCGCGTGGAGAGATTTTGCTCCGAGGATGCCTGGCGGAGAGCCTACGGGGAGATCAATGAAATGGAGAATCAATGGAGTCGGTTCGGTACAGTGGTGATCAAGTTCTGGCTCCACATCGACCGGGAGGAGCAGCTCCGGCGTTTCACCGAGCGGAGCGAAACCCCCGAAAAAATGTGGAAGATCACCGAAGAGGACTGGCGGAACCGGGAGAAGTGGCCCCTCTACGAAAAAGCCGTGGAGGAGATGCTCTGGAGGACCAGCACTCCCTGTGCTCCCTGGACGGTTGTGGAGGCGAACTCCAAGGAATACGCCCGGATCAAAGTGCTCAAAACCGTTGTCGCCGCGACGGAAGCAGCGCTGGAGGAACGGCGAATCCCCGGCGGCGCTTGACGGCCCCCGGAACTTATGTCCGCGTTTGTTCTGCCGGCGAGGAAAACGGGACATTTTTCGTTCTCTGGAGCGGCAGTCTTCAATGCGCCCCTCCCGTAGGGGCCTTGCCTGCAACACAACTGTGCCGCAACTGGAACGTGACAGGTCGGCGAAAAGCCTTCAGGATGGGGCGCAGGTCGTGCGGAAACCATCCCGAGGGAGGAAGAATATCCGTGAACAGTGCAGAAAGGGAAACGAAAGCGAAGCATGAGGAAACGGAGCGAGTCGCGGTGATGTCGCCTTCGGAAGAAGTGACGCGCCTCCGGGAAGCGGAGAAGGAACGCCTTGCGCGGTACTCGGGAACTATCCTCGACTGGGTCTGATTTCCCCGAGGTCTTGATTCTTTTGGGTTGATGTCATTTTGGATTCATGCGGGGAGCACAAAAGAGGCTTTTCTGACTCCTCGAAGACTCTCTTTACTTTTTTCGATGGCCGAAGTATGATTGCTGCCGTTCGCATCATAATATCAGGTTTTTCATCGGGAGGATGGTCAGTTATGGGAAAAAGGCTTTTTGCGGCAGTGTTGGCGTGTCTGTTGGTGTTGTCCGGAGTCGCCTTTGCGGGAGTGCAGGATTTTGAACTCGTGAACGCAACGGGTGTGGACATCTACGAAGTGTACGTGTCTTCGGTGAAGACGAATTCCTGGGAAGAGGACATTTTGGGTGTGGATGTTCTTGAGGACGGCGACAGTGTCACGATCAATTTCACGGGGCACGAAGGATGCAAATGGGACCTCATGGTCAAGGATTCGGACGGAAATTCCCTGACCTGGGAAAACCTCAATCTTTGCGACATCTCCGTCGTGACGCTCCATTGGGATGGTTCCAAGGCGTGGGCGGATCTGGAATAACTTCGGAGAGATGCATTCACCGGACCGGAGAACGAAAACGGCTCGGAGCGAAGACAGCACGAAGCAAAGGGGAGGCCGGAAACATTCCGGCCTCCCCTTTGCTTCGTGCTGTCCGTGTCGTGACATGACACGACACGAATAAGGACGCTATTGCTTCAGTGGCTTATGGCAGAACCACCAGTCGAAGTTCTCGTAGAGCTTGACCCGCTCCGCTGCGGTGGCGAGATCCGCTGCGGGAGGGACGATCACATGATCCTTGATCAGTTCGTTGTTCGGCCAGTTCGCGGGAAGAGCCCCCTCCTGTTCGTCCGAGACCTGGAGTGCCCGGACGGCTCGGACCACTTCGTCGATATTGCGTCCGATTTCCTGAGGGTAGTAGAGGACGAGGCGAACCTTGCCCTCGGGATCTCCGACAAAAACGGCCCGGACGGTGTTGGACCCTTTTCCGGGATGGAGCATGCCCAATTTCTGTGCGAGCGTCTCTGTGCCGGCCACGATGGGGTAGGTGATCTCCACACCGAGAGTTTCTTTGATCCACTGGACCCATTTGATGTGGGAGAACACCTGATCGATGGACATGCCGATGAGTTTGCAGCCCAGTGCGTCGAAATCGGCGATTCGCTTTTGGAAACCCACGAATTCGGTGGTGCAGACAGGGGTGAAATCTGCGGGATGACTGAAGAGGACGAACCAGGACCCCTTGAGATCACCGGGGATGTTCATCGGACCGTGGGTGGTGTTCACGTCGAGCTCGGGGAAGGCATCACCGAGAAGGGGCATACAAAGGCATTTCTGCTGTTCCATGTCTACACGACCTCCTTGAACGATTTGTGGTGTGTGCGGCCCCTTGTTTCCGCAAGGAGCCTGAATGGCTGAACGTGTGTTAGTATACTCGAACTTGAAATGATGTCAAGAGGAAATTCTTTTTGAAATCAAACACGAGAAGCGTGTCCGCTCCCAAGTGAGGAGACGGCGCTGGAAAAGCGCTGAAGAAAAGGATATGCGAAAAAGAGCGCGGACGCTCATCTCTCTTGGAGAAGAGCGCCCGCGGGACGCGCTGCGGGAAGTCGCATGTTTTTTCGAAGCGTGCGCACGGCAATTCCCGCCGTGTCGGTCGTTGCGGTTCCTATGGTGGATACCTCAGGGTCTTTTCAAATCCCCTGGCGGCGGTATTCGCTGGGGCTTTTGCCGCAGGTTTGCTTGAAGAGGGTGCTGAAGTAGGCGATGTTGCCGTACCCCACCTGGAGAGCCACGTCCCGGACACTCATGCCCTGTCCGAGAAGTGCTTTGGCACGTTCCATGCGGATTTCCTTCACCACGTCCACGAAACGTCTCCGGAGGACCTTCTGGAAAAGACGGCTCAGATGACTCACGCTCACGTGGACATGACGCGCCACACCTTCGAGGGTCACCTCGTCGTAGTGCTCTCGGATGAAGGCCATGGCCTGGGAAATGACAAGGGCACCTCCGTCCTGGGCGCTCTCCCGCACACCCCAGGCGCCTTCCAGGGACTGGACGAGGATGGGATGGAGCCCCATGAAGTTGTTCGCGCCCAGGATGTTCAGCATCTGACGGCGTGCCCAGGCCTTGACGGTGTTCAGGTCGCATCGGAGTTCCAGAAGGACCGTGCAGATCTGCCCGAGGAGGCCGAGAACGAGCATTTTGGACAGCTCGACGTCATTCCAGACGGAGCGTTCCATGAGCCGGACGAGGGTGTCCCTTCCCGAGGCCATGAGATCCATGCGGCCGTTGCGGAAGGCTTCCACGATGTCGTCCCGGATTTCCTGCCATTCCACATCCTCGCGGCCCGCGCCTTCGTCCGGAAGGAATTGGGGTTCGTCCACCCAGACCACCCGACCCGTTCCGCCGAGGAGACTTTCCTCAAGGGCTTCTTCGAGGGATGACATGGTGCTTCCCATGTCCTTGAGGGCACTTACGGTTCCCCCGAAAACCACGTTTCCCTGGATGTCGTTCGCCGCCAGCACCTCAAGGATCCGGGCGGCGAGTTCCTCCGCATGGGGCGCCCGGGAGACGGGAACGAGAAAGAGAATCATGGAGCGTCGCCAGGGGATGACGATGGTGTCCGCGAAGGAGCGTGCGGCAGCTTCGAGGAACTGGACCATGCTCAGATTGTTGCTCTTCAGTTCTTCGAGAGTCACCACGCCCATGGCATGGCATGCCTCGGCGGGAGGAAGTCCCAGCTCCTGGGCGATTCCCTCCAGCGATTCCGGGTCGGTACCGCCGGAGATGAGGTCCGCGACGACAGCCATGGCAAGCGGTCCCCGGTTTTCCCGCACGAAGGTCTGGATGCGCTGGAACCGTTCCTCCTCTTCGCTCTGCCTGCCCAGTTGTTCCAGAACTTTTTGCAGTGCTCCGTAGAGCGTCTTGGGAGAGACGGGTTTCACCAGAAAGGAGGAAACGCCGAGTCCCATGGCGCGACGGGCATATTCGAACACGTCGTAGGCAGTGAGGACAAGAACCTTCGCCCCGAATCCCTGTTCTCTGAGTTTTTCCAGCGCCGACAGGCCATCTCCGCCGGGAATGCGGATGTCGAGGAGAACGATGTGAGGATCCCACTCCATGGCGGTTTCGCAGAATTCCGTCGCGTTGGCGCAGGTACGTGTTTCATTCTGGAAAGGGGCTTCCCGGAGAAAGCGGGAGAGGGCCTCTCTTTCCAGGGGCTCGTCCTCGACGATGAGAATGCGCCAGCTCATGAGACGAGGACTCCTTCCCGGGCCGGAAGAGCGATGCGCACGGATGTTCCCTTCCCCGGGGCGCTTTCAACCCGGAGGCGGGCGATTTCCCCGTAGTGGAGCTTGAGCCGCTCCTGGACGTTTTCGAGCCCGACACCTTCCTCGATCGAGGAGGGCGTGCAGCCCACACCGTTGTCGGTGACTTCCACAACGAGGTGTTTCTTGTCCACCCAGCAGGAAATGCGCACCTCTCCCCCCTGGGGAAGGGGTTCGATACCGTGGATGATGGCGTTCTCCACGATGGGTTGGAGGAACATGAAGGGCACGAGAAGTTCCTCTGAGCCGTGGAGTGCTTCTACATGGCTTCGGAGGCGCTCGCCGAAGCGGACCTGATAGATCTCGAGGTAGCGTCGGATGCAGTCCAGTTCCATGCCCAGGGGAACGAGTTCCCCCTGGGACTGCTTGCGGAGCACGTAGCGGAGGTATTCGGCGAACTGGAGCGTGAGGTCCTGGGTCCTGGGGGCTTCCTCGAAGAAGGCGAGTCGGGCGATACTGTTCAGGGTATTGAACATGAAGTGGGGGTTCAACTGGCTTCGGAGAGCCCGTACCTGGGCGAGCTTGAGGTTCCGCTCGAGAGCTTCCTTGTTGCGCTGTTCATGGATGAGCGTGATGCCCCGCTGGAGAAGGCGCCGTTCGGTCAGGTGCCGTTCGCAGAGCCCGACAATGTGGGATGCCACGAGGTGCAGCAGGTCCATGGCGTCTCGAATGGCTTGTTCGTTCACCACCGAAACGGAGAGAAAATTCTCGATGAGCGCTTCCCGGTCCTTGCCCTGGGCGAAGGGCCACTCTTTGTCGGCGATCTCCTCCACCTCGGCGCGGGAGTATTTTTGAAGCAGAACCTGGCCGCAGAGGAGGATCCCCACCATGCGTCCCTCCACGATGATGGGGCTCGCCATGTCCAGGAGGCCGTTGCGGCAGCGATAGGCGAAGCTGTGCCCCGCCTCCAGGGATCTGCGTCCGCCGTCGGCGTCGCTCTCCCAGCAGCGGGCCCGGCCTTCGGAGAAGGTGCGTACCTTGAGACAGAAACTTGTAAAGTTGCTCGGACTTGTCACGGGTTTGCCGTCGTTGGTGGTGATGATCGCTCCCACGCGCATGATCTTGGCAAAACGATCCTGAATCTCCTGCAGACGGGCGATTTCCGCAACCTGTTCCCACCAGGCGAGACTGCCGTGCTGCATGGACATCTCCTCCTTTCCCGGAGAAAAGGCCGAGGCTTTTCGGAGCGGATCGAATTCTTCCGGAAGGGTGTCTTCATCCGGAGAAACGCATCCCTCGACGTGGCGGGTGCACTGGAGACACTCTTCCGAAGCGGGGGATTCCGCCTCGGGAGCTTCCGGCGCATTCGGCCAGAAATGTCGGTTCGTCTCGGAAAGGACGTCTTTTTTCATCGCGATGCCTCCGGCGTGTACAGGGTCAGGCGTTCTTCGAGGAGGGGGCGCAACGCCTCGACGAGCATTTCGTCCTTCTCCTCGGGGAAACGAAGCGTCATGGTGTCCACGTGCTCCTCTCCTTTATAGACCAGAATCTCATCCTCCAGGACATCCACGAGATAACCTCCGGAAAGGATGTCCCGCTCCAGCACCTTTTCCTCCGCGGAAGGACTTTCCAGAATGACCACATCCGCGCCTTCGTGGACGAAACCCTCTTGGAGAATGTGTTCGCTCCGGTGCTCCATCAGCCCCAGATCCACCGAGGGATGCCGGAGAAGGAGCCTGAGCGCGTCCCCCGCCGTTCGTGGGCGGCAGAGCGGTTGCCCGTCGAGGAAGAATCCTTCGGGGCCGGCGAAGCCGAGGTGCTGTGCCGCTACGGAGGGACAGGAGACTCTCTCCCGGATTCCCCGGAGCTCCGAAAGAAGAAGCGCCCTGAAGGTAGGAGAGAATCGGTTCCCCGCGATGAGGGGGATTCGTCGTGTGCCTTTGCCGTTGCCGAACATGTCGCTTTGAGGACAGAGGTGCTCCAGGATCGCTCCCGTTGCCTCGGGAGGAACGTTGCCCACACCGGGGTGCGCTTGCGCGACGGCGAAGGGGCCTTCCTTCCAGGAGATGCCAGGGTTGCGAGAGATGCAGTCCAGAACGAGCGGGGTGCTTCCGAAGAAACTTCCGAGGGCCTCCGCGAGGAGAATGTTGTCCATGTGCACCAGAGAAAGCACGTCCGTCTTGCCCATGCGGGCCGCCACGCAGGCGCCTCCGGCGAGGATCATGCGCAGGACGGTTTCTTCGGTTCCTTCGGGCGACGCCGTTTGCGACGCCGAGGGAAAACCGCATTCTGCGGCGAAAGCGGCGAGTCTGTCGGGACGGGAAAGAAGAGCCAGATCGGGCACGATGTCCGTGGAGAAATGTTCTCCCGCGAGGCGGAGCTGGCGGCTTCCGTAGCCGAGAAGAAACGCATCCTCCGGAGGAAGCCGTCGAAAGGGGATCCGGCGCTTTTTCGCTTCGGCGAAGAGGGACAGGGAGAAGGGGGTACAGGTGCCGGAATTCGAGACGTGCGCCAGGGTATGTTGCAACTGCTCCTCTCCGGGAAAGGCCGTTCCCTCGGCAAGGGAAGTAAGCCATTCCGCGGCGAGGTCCGCGAAGGGCCGAACATCGAGGCCAGGAAAGTGCTCCACCGCCACGATGACATGTTCTTCCCGAAGGAGCACTGCGGGAGGTGCGAGGGGGAGCCCACGTCCGAGTCGACACATCTCCCTCAGGAGAGCTCCGAAAAGTTCCTCCGAAGTTTGGGGAAAGATCTCCCCAAGTCCTGGAAAGAGGCGGAGCAGGGGTTCACTGTGTGCCAGGGTGCCGAGAGTGTGGACGAGGTCGTTTCCTCCGGAGGGGTACCGCCCTCTTTCGAAAAAACACACCGCGCACTCGTGGGGAACGAACAGATTGGGGCCGTCGAAATCCATGAAACGGGAGAATCGAAACGGGGACATGGCACACCTCCTCGCGGAATGACTCGAATTCGCGCCCGGGGACGAGCGCGCTCCGCAGGCTTGAAATACCCTCGGCATTTTTGTGGGAATTTTTTCTGCCCCTCTAGTCTACCTCATGAATCCCTCTTTGAGAGGAGGCACAAAGGGGATAAGATGGCGCTGGGACACATGTTCCGAAAAGGGTTGTCGGATTTGGCAGAAAGACCGCGAGGCGGCCTTGGGAAAAGCGGAAATGGTGTGAGAGCGGCTTGCGCAGAGG
>JGI11944J13513_1003205_pt1 | contig 10462 bp, 5 predicted proteins | sample TerdegcoTASludge_FD_13513 | JGI IMG/M metagenome (IMG submission 13513) | reverse complement strand
AACCCGCGAAGCAGCGAGGCGATGATCTATATTGCGATGATACGGGTTATGCTCCGCCGACTAGCGACGATTAAAAAATAATTTCGGGAAAGGCTCTAAGGGCCTCCGGGCGTTTGAGTGGCCAGGTATAGGGCAGTTCCCAGAAAGACCATGGCCAGGGCCAAGGGATGAGAAGTCACCAACACCCAAACGCCTCCCCCGATGATGAGGGCCAGACTAGCCCCATTTATGAGGGGGCGTGATACCTCGGGTCGGAGCAGCCGTTTGAGGGGAAGCTCGCGCGCAAACCCCAGCGCGGCCCTCAAGAATTGAGGGTTAGAACCGGATCGAGACGGTTTTTCTGGGTCGTGCGAGCCACTCATCGAACGTCGCCGGAATTTCGGCGCTTCTCTGCCCGATCACGCCCACCTTCGAACAGGCTTACTTCATGACCTCTTTGGCCACGGCGGCCACGTTCTCTGCCGTAATGCCAAAGTATTTCATAAGCACATTGGCCGGAGCCGACGCCCCGAAACTTCGCATGCCAACAAAGGCACCGCTTGGACCAATATAGCGTTCCCAGCCCATTCCCACACCAGCCTCGACAGCAACCCGGGCGGGAACGTCCGACGGCAGCACCGACTGGCGATATTCCTGCGGCTGGCTTTCGAAAAGCTCCCAGCTTGGCATGCTGACCACACGGGCAGCGATGCCCTGGGCAGCCAACAACTCCCTTGCCGCCAGACAGACAGCCACTTCGCTTCCGGTTCCAATAAGAATGACGTCCGGCTTTTGGCCATCAGTATCCGCCAGGACATAAGCCCCGCAACGAAGGCCACTGGCCGCTGCCAGTCGGTTCCGATCCAGCGTGGGGAGATTCTGGCGCGTGAGGACCAGGGCCACAGGGTTACGACGGATTTGCAGGGCGAGGCGATAGGCTTCCGCCACCTCGTTGGCATCCGCGGGACGAATGACAATCAGGCCCGGTATGGCCCGAAGCGCTGCCAGATGTTCAACCGGCTGATGCGTCGGCCCATCTTCCCCTACCCCAATCGAATCGTGGGTGAAAACATAAAGGACCGGCAATTCCATGAGCGCTGCCAAACGAATGGCCGGACGCATGTAGTCACTAAACACGAAGAACGTGCCTGCGTAGGGTCGCAATCCACACAACGCCAAACCGTTGGCCACGGCCCCCATGGCGTGTTCCCGGATGCCGAAATGAAGATTTCGCCCCCCGTAATTGCTGGCGGAGAAATGTCCCGCCTCGGGGAACGTGAGCAGTGTATTATTCGATGGGGCCAAATCGGCCGACCCGCCGATCATCCACGGAATCCGTTTGCCAATCGCGTTCAAGACCTTGCCAGAAGATGCCCGCGTCGCCAATCCCTTGGCATCCGCCGGAAATGCCGGGATTTCAGAATCCCAGCCCTCCGGTAACTCGCCATTGAGGATCCTTTTGATTTCGTCAGCTTCTTTGGGATACTGCTTCTCGTACTCCGCAAAGGCTTTTTCCCATTGCTCTCGAAGCTTTCGACCTCGCGATCCCATTCCCTGACGGAAAGCCTCCAGCACTTCCGCCGGAACACGGAACTTCTCCTCCACGGGCCAGCCGTAAAACTGCTTCGTCAGGCGGATTTCTTCTTCGCCCAGGGGTGCACCGTGGGCTTCATGTGTGTTTTGCTTGTTGGGCGCCCCATATGCGATGATGCTCTTGACGATGATCAGCGTCGGCTGGGAACCTGCGGGATCGAACTCTTTGATCGCTGCCCGCAGGGCTGCCAAGTCATTGACATCGTCAACCTGGAGGACCTTCCATCCATAGGCCCGGAACCGTCCTGCCACATCCTCACTAAACGCGAGCGATGTGTGTCCTTCGATGGTGATTTTGTTGTCGTCGTAAATCCAGCAAAGATTGCCGAGCTTCAGATGACCGGCCAAAGACGCGGCTTCGCTGGCAACTCCTTCCATCAAGTCGCCGTCACTGCAGAGAACGTAAATCCCGTAATTAAACAGGTCATACCCTGGGCGATTGTACCGGGCGGCAAGCCACTTCCCGGCAATAGCCATCCCCACGCTGGTGGCCACACCCTGTCCCAGTGGACCGGTGGTCAACTCCACACCGGATGTGTGGCGGTATTCGGGGTGTCCGGGACACCGACTGAGAAGCTGGCGGAACTGGCGGATGTGCTCCAGAGGGACGGCCAACTCGCCCGTTGGTCGCCCAGATTCGTCCACCTGTTCGACCTGAGCCAAATGGAGTAACGAGTAAATCAACATCGAGGCATGGCCGCACGACAACACAAAGCGGTCCCGGTTGATCCACATGGGGCGGGAAGGATCAAACCGCAGAAAGTCGTTGAAAACCACGTATCCCACCGGGGCCAGGGCCATCGGGGTTCCCGGGTGACCGCTCTTCGCTGCCTCCACGGCATCCATGGAGAGCGTACGAATCGTGTTAATGGCCAGTTGTTCCAATGAGCAATCGGACTGTTCCACAACCATGACTCCCTTGCGTCAGCTCACTTGTTCATTTGGCCCTGACTGAAGGCCAAAATGCCCTACGCCTTTGGCTTGGGTAACAATTACCTGTTAGCTGATCATTTTTGTTATCAAGAACGGATACCACTTCAACAAGTGGGAACGTTTAATTTAGGCGGACGGTGAGAGACCGTCAACGTGGTAGCGCCCGAGAATCGCTATGTACTCACAATGAGCAATTTTTTCGTCCATTCCGTTCACAAGTATTTTCGTAGTTATCACTTAGTGCTGTGTCCTGAAGCCCTCAGGAAACGCTCACCGAGGGCTTCGCCAAAGGGCCCTTGGCCACTAGTTTTTCTGGGATCGTGATCGTGTGAATAAGATTTTGCTCGGTGTGAGCATGTAATGTTACCACGTCCTACAATGTCAGAACTCACGAAAGCTTGGAAAAAGGTGTTATCCGCGGGAAAGGTCGGAAATCACATGGGCATCCAGTGGGGTTTTGTCGTTCATAGTACCCCATAGTCGCACTCGATGGCCTCTGATAAAATGACGTCCCGGATTGCGCTTGTCAGGTCCTCAAAGGAATCCGATCGCCACTACATGGCACGAACGGAGGGCGGGGTAGCGCGTATGAAGAACCTTCTTGTACTCGTGGGGTTAGGTTGTTTGCTCTTTGCCCTAATGAAATGGGGTTCCTCAACTCTAACAGGTTTGGGGTTTGCGCTGATCGGACTAGTGCTCCTTTGCGTAACGTTTTACCGGAACAAGCATACCGCCCGACCTAATGTCAGGTCCAGTGTGGCTGATGCTTTGGCCCGTCAACACACTCAGTCGGTGCAGCAACTCCGTCTACTTGGCAATGTGGACGCGGTATGTCCTAATTGCAACCAACGACTTGAGAAAAAGCCCAGCCGGAAAAAGAAATGCCCTCATTGTGGTCAGTTCATGCTTGTGCGAACACGACCGAGCGACCGTCAGCGAGTTCTTGTCACAGAAGCACAGGCGGAGGAGATTGAAGAACAGTGGTCTATTATTAACGGGACGCATGATGCATACTTGGCCGAGAAAGAGCGTCGCGCAAAAGAAAGGGCATACTTAGCTATTCGACTGGGTCGAGAGCCCACCCAAGCCGAGGTACGGTGGTCGCTGTTACAACAAGAACTCGATCAGTACGCGCGCGAACGCAACTCGGGGGCCTTTCGGAATGCAAAATTGGAAATGGCCGACATTCTCCGCCGGGAAGGAAAGTCAATGGAGGCTTTGTCTCTATACCTAGAGGTTTGTTATCTCGACTTGAATGATTTGGATGACACTCGTAGCATCACAGACAAGGAGCTGTTGCGGGAATTGCTGCCTTGGAATCCCAACGATGCTACAACTCAACTTGCGCCAGCAGTGATTGATGAAGTGCTGCAATTGATTGAACAAACGGGTATATCGACAGACACACTCCAAGATATCTTCTTTCAGAGAGCGAGTGCCCTTCGGTCGTTGTTTCGCTTGCGTTTGTCGCCTACGACCGCCTGGCGGCGAATACGAGAGGCGTTGCGCAGCGGGGAAGGATAAGTCATCGTTTCGGGAGGCTGGTGGGATTTTGCCATCGCTCGGGGGTTCTCCATTCGCTCCCAATGGAAGTTCACCCGTTCCACACGGTTACCCATCCTATCCAGTACCATCAATCCCGAGAAAATAGCACCAGTGTTAGATCGAAGCACCCAACGGCCGAAGATGGTACGGGCAATTCATGAATTGCCCCTACCAGTGGTTCTATTCAGAACTTCCAACTCCTAATCCGAGCACTTTGCCAGCTCGGCGGGGAGCTAAAGCTCCCGCGCATAAGCGGGACTAAAGCCCCGCACTCCAAAGAACTCCCTCTACACCGACTGAAGTCAGCTAATAACCTGTCCCACACCGTATTACACCTGCCGTCTTACTGCGCCATCGGCTCATTAGAATCGACGGGGCCGGTGGGAACATGCAACTCTCCCGCGGTCACTTACGGGCAAGCGGCACAAGCTGGGTCAAGTCAGCCTGGGTGGCCAGTTTCCAAGTTCGGCCGCCATCGGGCGAGACGAGCAAGGCCCGCCGGGTTCCTGGGTGATCGTTCCGATAGAACCAGTACGTGGACCAGCAGTCGTAAGAAAGGAACAGCCGACCCAAGCGGTCGATGGTCAATCGGTGATAGAAGACGCTATATTCCGAAAACGGCGGAATGACAAGGACCTGGGGGGTTTGCCACTCCTGCCCGGCTGGCTTCTGTTGATGCGAAAGTGTGGCGAAGGTACTCAGGGGATGTGGCGGCTCCTGAGACTTCCAGAGACGAAATGCCGCATGAAGGGTGTCATCTCGTCCGCAGACCAGGCCGATATACGTTTGTCGCAAACCTTCACCGAGGATTTTCGGTTCAGTCCAACCACTGCCGGCATCATTGGGAACCAGCGACCGAGCATAAGGAAACGGCGCCCCGTGCGTCCCACCGAGTGTGTGCAAATATCCCTGGCTATCCATCGTGATGCTCGGGGTGTTGTGAACATCATTGGCAGGGGGACCATATCCAACGAACGCCCGTGCACCAAGACTCCCTTTTGCCCGGTCAAACGTCGCCACATAGGTCGGTGCACCGGGCACTTTTTCTGTCGGATCGGTCGCCTCGGACCAGATCACGTGCACACGGCCTTCTCGAGAAACCACACACGAAGGACTTCCCGAATGGGCCGAATGACCAAGTACACTTTCTGAAATCACGACCGGCGGTGCAAACGCGATGTCTTCCCCCCGCAACTCCGGGAGGATAAGTTCCAACCGATAGAGGCGCCGCCAAAAGACCTTGGGGTCTGCCTGCAGAAACGTATATCGCAGGATTGGCGGCGGTCCGTCTAAAACATTCTGTCCGGTGAAAACCTCGATATCAAACGTGCGACCGTCCCCCTGACCCGACGGAAGCTCATATGCTAAGAACGTCTTCGCTCCGTCGCGGGAAACCAGCAAACTCGACCGACCATCAACCTGGGCCACAAGATAAATCCGATTGTTTTGATCAAAAGCGATCTTGGGCGCGAGGGCGCCGGCGGAGCGAACGGCTTTTCCGCCAGTGGCCCAGCGGACAATGGCCGTCAGATTACGGTTATCCCATTGTTGCCCATCCCAAACATGGAGTCTGCCGCCTGAACACACATAAGGCCGGTTTTCCATGTCAAAATAGACCTGGCTTTCCACCGGGTAATCCGGTAAATACCCCAGTTGCTCATTCTCGTGTTCGTAAGGACGGAGAATCAGCGGCAGCGATAGCGGACTTTCAGCAGGGGCCTTACCCGAAATAACAGTGAGGCTCGCATACGTTGTGACTGCCGAGTCATCCTTTGGACGAACCCGAATGAAACAGGTACGCTTTTCTCCCGCAGGACCAACCTGGCAGCGGACCGTGATGTCCCTTGCCTCACCTGGCCTTAACTCGATGGAATCCGGGCTTTCGAGGCGTGCCGACCAGGAATCCTGCGGAAACTCCAGACTGACCAAAAACGTTCGCGATTCCGGTGCGTTATTCTGCACCCGAAAAGTCCGTGTCCTTTCGTCGCCCGGTTCGCCGTACACAACTCGGCGATAGGGAGTGATCAACCAGCGATTGGGAAGCCAATCAAACCATGCACTCGGTTGAGGCGTCCAGACTGTCAGGTCGCGATAACGATCTCCCGACTCCCATTGGGTCACACCGTCAATGTGCAGGATACCCTGTTGTTTAGGAAAATGGACTCGCCAGGGGACGGCATCCCGCGACACCGTCGCTGGAAAGCCGTGTGTGGCTTTGCCCTCATCTGTCACGGGGATTTCAGCCAGGAGTTGCCCCCGGCCATCGAAGACCTGGAGCGTGTTCACATCTTGGGCCAGACCGCTGACCTCCAGGCCGAACTCGCCGCGACGCGGCAGAAAGACCACGTCGCCGGGTTTGTTAGGATGAAGGAGGACAATCGGCTCGCGGTGGGCTTCATCCCGATGCCCCCGGGCTGTTTCGATCACGTAGCGGGGACAATTCGTCCGAAAACCCCAGGCCACCTCTTCCCCGTAACGGTCCTGAGAAATCGTGATGTTCAGGCCGTACACACCGGGACGGTCCACCTTCGTTTCCAACCGCACCATTTGAAAAGGGCCAAAACCCTTTCCACCCGGCAAACCGTCGTCCGGGATTCGGGCCTCGGCCAGCACTTGGCGATCGGGACTCACCAGAATGGCCCGAAGTTCTGTCACGCGGTTGTAACGGTGAAGGTCACGTTTGTACACTTCGACCGTCAATGTCCCTTCCGTGGCAAAGAAATAGGCCCCCCCGGCCCCGCCGACGGCCCAGGCTACCTCTTCATCGGGCAAGACCGCAACCGTCGATTCTGCAATCGCTGAGCACTGGTCGAGACACAATAGGCAGGCCAAAGCAAAGAAAAAACCCATGAGACATAAGCCAGACCGCATGGCATTCCTCCTCGATCCTGAAAAACTGGCAAGAACGCTCACCGGAAGGTATTCATGAACCATTCCACAACATAACCCGGGTGCAAGGCAACAAGCGGCGACACATATGCGACGTGAATCGTGACCCATCCGTGCGACCATAGGGACAATTCATGAATTGTCCCTGCTCAGATCCTCACGGTCGCTTTTCCACCGGTTGAACCCAGCCCCCTCGTTGTCAGTTGGACTTGTATAACATTCGGTGTGCTCTTTCTGTGGTCGTTATCGCGCCCATTGCCGAAGGATTCCACGCGCTTCGGATCACGTGGACTTTGTCTATTCCTTGATCACCAAACCGCGGATGGTGCTGTCGGGAGCATCTCGCAGGATCACGGGTTCCTTGCCAAGGTTTTCTTTTGCACCTGGGGGAAGGACCAACGTGAAGCCATCCAGTGTAAAACCGCGGACATGGGCAGCCACGAACCAACCAGGCAGACGGGCGAATTCCGTATCGCGCTGCCCGGAGACGGTGCGACGCCCCCCAATATGTTTTCGGCGATTGCTCCAGTCCTGCGGATCCCGCACGTTAAACACGAGGTTTTTCACCGCGAGACGTTCGATGGGATTCTCAGGGGTCCCCTGCACGAGAGATCCGAAGCCGCTTGTGATGGTCATGTTCTCCAGCGTGACGTCACGGATATGACCAAGCGGTGAATCAGCATGGCGTTTTTCGATGTCCATAAAAATCGGGAATATTGACCCTTCGACATTGCTTGCACCTGCTGGTTTGTAGTTTTCCAGCGAGATATTAGCAAACCGGATACGTTCCACAGTGGCCCCGTCCTTAACGTATATCCCGATTCCCACAGTGCTGTTTCGAACAACACAATCTGTGAACTCCATGTCGCGGAAATCGCCCGAAGATTCCGTCCCCAGCTTGATGGCCGTGGCGATCGATTCCAGCTCGCAATTACGAACTTCAACGTCTTCACACGGTTTACCGTCGGCAGTCTTGCACACGATGCAATCGTCACCCGCCGAGATACGACACCGGGCAATTCGCACGTGCTTGCAGGAGACAGGATCAATACCATCAGAATTGGTGTGAAAATAATGATTACGGATCGTGACGTCTTCAACGGTGACGTTCTCACAGAAACGAAACGTCAGCGTCCATGTGTCGCTGAGAAGACAGGTGATCTGCCGGACGGTGACGTCGCGACAGTTCTGAAAGAGAACAAGCCCCGCGCGGAATTCGGGCATTTTGGCGTCGCTCCGGTCGGCCCGGCGTCCCAGGTCGCCATCGCCTATTCCGCGGAGTGTCCCCTCGCCCGTGATGGCTACTTGTTCGGCGTCCTGGGCGACGATCAGATGACGCGCCTTGGGGTGATCCTCAGGACGCCGGCTTTGCCGAATCACAGCCCCGGTTTCGAGCTGCAACGTCACGTGACTTGCAAGGTGGAGGGTCCCGCACAGGTATTCGCCGCGCGGGACGAGCACCGTCCCGCCGCCGGCCTGAGCACAGGCATCAATGGCCCGCTGAATGGCCGATGTGTCGAGCGTCTGCCCATCCCCTTTGGCCTGGAAATATTTGACGTTGAAGACTTCGGCGTGTGACCATCCTGCCCAGATGGAGATTATCACGAGAAAGGCGAACACCAGGCGGTTGTGAGATGCACCCATGGCTTAGCTCCTTCTGAAACATTTCAGGTGAAAACGCCGTCGAGGACAAATGGCAGGGGTTCCACCACCGGGGACGGATTCAGGATTGCCCCTATTCTATGCAGGCACACGCAGGTCTGCACCTGGGTGGAAGGTCGGCTAATCCGGTTTGACCTCATTCGGGCGGCACTCATGGTGATATAAGTCCACATCGCAATCAGAGCCTCCTCTAACAGGCCCCATAGTGCCAATGCGAATGATTTGTCCGTTGGTAGGGGCAATTCATGAACTGCCCCTACCGGGTGCGTACATGTGGTTGTGGCAATTGCCGGGAAAATAGTCGGTACGGGCGATTCACGAATCGCCCCATTGAATTCGGCTGAGCAACGGGCAACTGGCGCTGATCCGCTTTCCCCGGCCGGTGCTGAAGACAATTCGCTACCAGACGACCGCCCTCATAAAAGAGCTTTTGGAGGAACTGGAGAAAGCCCTAGCCCCGGCCGATGGGGTTCCCGCCCTCAGGATGGCCCGCTACCAACCGGAGCAGTATCTCCTGCCTGAAAACCGGCCCGAGGGAATGCGGTCGGAAAACCCGGTGGTGGGACTTTTGCGAACGGCCCTTCTCAAGCGGTTTGAATCTTCGGTTGATGCCTTTTGCCGGACGGTGGAAAGAATGATCCGGGAGCATGAGGTGTTTCTTAAGGGACTTGATGAAGGCATGGTCCTGAAAAAAGAAGTCCTGAAGGAGATTTCCGCTGCCGGGGATGAAGTCGATGATGAGTCTCTGGCCGAGATTATCGCTGATAGTGAATATGCTGATTCCATTGATGACTATGATGGAAAAAGCCTCCGCGAGGCAGTGGAGAATGATTTGGCCATACTCCGTTCCTGGTGGGAAAAAGTGAAGGATATCAAGCCGGAAGACGACCCCAAACTAAAACGTCTGGCCGAGGAACTGGCCGAGATCGCCAAACAGGCGGCTGCGCAGGCCCTGGATGACGAAGACGAACGGCGGAAGCGCAAGGTCATCGTGTTCTCCGCCTTTGAAGACACCATTGACTGGATTGAAAAGTTTCTGAAAGAGGAAATCCCGCATAATTCTGCCCTTAGCGACTATCGCGGGCGATGTGTTTCCATCAGCGGCGACAATTGGCGCGGGGGAATCAACAGGGAGGAGGCCATCAAGCAATTTGCACCGTCGGCAGCCGGAACCCATGAGGATGTGAAGGATCGATTCGATATTCTCCTTTCCACCGACGTTATTTCCGAGGGGATGAACCTTCAGGACTGCTGCAACATCATCAATTTTGATCTCCCCTGGAACCCGATGCGGCTGGTGCAGCGTCACGGGCGGGTGGACCGCATCACCAGTCCCCACAAAGAGTTCCACCTGCGGACGTTCTTCCCGCCGGGAGAACTGCAAAAGCTCCTCGATTTGGACGAGCGGATTCGCCGCAAACTGGCCCAGGCGGCGGCCAGTGTGGGCGTCGAAACGCCGCCGATCGCCGAGTCCCCCCAGGCCGAAAGGTCCTTTGCCGAGTCCCGCAAAGAGATTGAGAAGATTTTTAAAGAGAATCCGGAGTTGTTTGAAGAAGGCGGCCGACCGTCGGCTGCCCTCAGCAGCGAAGAATATCGGACGAAACTGCGAAAGGGGCTGGAAAAATATCGCGACCAGATTCTGGAGCTTCCCTGGAAGGCCGGCTCGGGCAAGACGACCGATGGGGAAGCGGGTTACGTGTTTCTGGCCCGCGTGGGGCTTTCCAAGGGCAAGCTGACCCGTTATTTTCTCCGCTTTGTGCCGCTGGGAGAAGGAGCAATCTCTCGTGAAGAGGGCACCTGCCTGCGGCTTATTCAGTGTGAAGAAGAGACGCCGCGGGTGCTTCCCGACGCGATGCGGCTA
>JGI11944J13513_1003198_pt1 | contig 10486 bp, 9 predicted proteins | sample TerdegcoTASludge_FD_13513 | JGI IMG/M metagenome (IMG submission 13513) | reverse complement strand
GCCAAACTTGCTCCCCTTTTTTCTTTTGTTCCATTCGCCGTCCCTTGATCTTCTGGTCTTTGCAGCTTGCCCTCGGGGTTTACTTGCAGTTTGGCCAGGGTCTGACGTGATAATTGTAGCGTCCTGTGCAACACCCTTTTTTATGCCAAGCCCTTTTGATTCAATCTGCCTCTGAAACTCTTCCCATATTAGCCTGTCTTTTCCGCTATTTGCCAGGCGCTCCCTGAAATACCATACAGTTGAATAATCCGGAACTTTTTCAGGGAAACCCAAGAAATTTTGAAAGGAAAGCCTATCATTCACCTGCCGTTCAAGCTCTTGATCCGATAGCCCGTACAATCCTTGAAGGATAAGCATCTTTACCATCAGAATCTCGTCCATGTTAGGCCTTCCTCCTTTCTCACCCTTGTTATCGTAAAGGCCAAAAACTATAGGTGCAAAGGCCTTCCAATTGACATGCTTACTAATCTCTGCTAATTTATCGCCTATTTTCAGCAACTTTTCGTACCTTTCCTTAATCGCCATATCCAATAAAGTCGTCATGATAACTAAAACCCACTATTAGTATATAAATTTAATCAATAGCGGGAACAGAACCGAAGTTTATCAAAATTCTCTTTATATTATTCGCTTTTCCATGCATTTTTGCATTTCTTATTATGTTATCAAATACTGTCGTGATAGATTCATCCACAAGTATTTTACATCCGCCAAGAGTATTGATATTTATTTCTGGATAATGCTTGACAAGCTCGGCTATCTTTACGTTAATATCGAAAAGTTTAACATCATTTGAATTTATTTTTTTGTTGAATGCCTTTTCAAGCTCTCCTGTCTTTTCAATAAGGTCGACGCATTTTGAGATAGTTTGCATTACTATATTCTTAGTTGTTTGGTCTTCTGTTTTTATCAAGTCACAGTAATTCAAAGCTACTGTGAGGTCATTCAATATGTCATGCCTTAGAACTTTATTAATAATATCAAGAGTTTCATTAGCTGATCTTAAATTATTTTCAGCTATTAATTTATCAGAAATGTCAATCCCAAGCTCTAAAACATATTTATCCCCATCTATATCTAAAAACGGATAATCGTGAATTTGATAAGTCCTGCCATCAATTTGAGTCTTTTCGTATATCATTGGAGAATTACTGGTAAATACATCCATAACTGGGCATTTTTCACATGACTCATTTTTTCCATAAAATATTTGATAACATTTTTTATTTTTAAATTTTTGAAATCTGTTTCTTAAATATTTATTGGCATATATTATATTGCGTCTTTTATCATATAGACAAACGTAGACAGGTAGCTGCTCCAAAACATGAAAAAGTCTTTGATTTTCTTTTTCAATTTTTAATCTAAGATCTTTTTCAAATTTAATATCTTTTAGAATGCCTGTGTGACCAAGAACTTTTCCATAACTGTCCTTAAAAATTGACATTTCGAGTTGACACTGTACTACTTTACCGTCTTTTCTTTTCAATGTGACGCTATAATCTTGAATTGAGCCTTTAGTATACAATTCTTTTAACAAAATTTCCCTATCTATAGTGTTGACGTAAATATTTGTTGCTTCCATTCCAATAAGCTCACTTTTAGTATAACCAAGTATCCTTGAAACGTTTCTATCGGCATATACAATAATCCCATCTCTATTTACCGAAAGATTGGGGTATGCGTATACTGGATTATACGGCTCGGTGTTTTGTAGATAATCGATGTATTTTATGTCATTCTTATTTTTCTTTATTGTATTTTTGGATGCTTCCATGGTAACACGCTTTAGAGAAAGTAAATCTTCGATTAATCAATTATAATATTACATTAATATATATAAAGATATAGAAAAAAAAAAATGGAAAATAGTGAAAAAAAATTCCTTTCCATATTTTACGTTTAACACCGATATTACAAATTTCAATATAATATATATTAGTAATATTTAAAAGTAAATCAAAAATCAAAATGTAGAGAAGATGACAAAAGAAACAGTAAAAATTGACGGTAAAGAAGTAATAATAGTAGGAACTGTACACATATCTAAAGAAAGTGTAGAAGAAGTTAGAAAAGTAATAGAAAATGAAAATCCCGACGTCGTTGGTGTTGAGCTTTGCCAAAGCAGGTTTGAAGCTCTTAAAAATTTAAAAAAATGGGAAGATACAAATGTTATCGATATTATAAAGCAAGGAAAAGTTTTCCTATTCCTAATTAATATCCTATTATCGAACTACCAAAAAAGGCTTGGTGATAAGTTTGGTGTCAAGCCGGGTTCTGAGTTTATTGAGGCCATAACAGTTGCAGAAAAGAACAAAATACAGATTTCACTTATTGATAGAGATATACAGTTGACGTTAAAGAGAGCATGGAACACGATGAGCATCAAGGAAAAACTAAAGCTCATGTTCGGTGTATTCCTAGGATTCTTTGAAGAAGCTGAAGAAGAGGATATCATTGAAAAACTTCAGGACAAAGACATTGTAAATGAGTTGTTAAATGAGCTCTCAAAGGAAATTCCATCTGTCAAAGAAACTTTAATTGATGAGCGTGATAGATATATTGCTTCAAAAATAATCCAAAGTAAGGGTAAAAAGATTGTAGCTGTTGTAGGCCGAGGACATATGGAGGGTATCATATCAGCTCTAAATGAGTTAAATAAAAGGACTATAAACGAAACGATTAAAGATCTTGAAACTCTGGTACAAAAAAGAAGTGTCCTAAAATACATTGGTTACCTTATCCCCATAATCTTCTTTGGTTTAGTCATATACGGATTTTTTGATAAAGGAGTTGACTTTACTTTGAAGGTTATGCTAATGTGGATAGTTGTTACCGGGACAACGGCTGCTATCGGTGCTGCGGCGGCATTTGCCCATCCAATTTCAATCCTTGTTGCATTTCTTGCTGCACCAATCACTACCCTTCACCCGACGCTTGCATCAGGATGGTTTGCAGGGTTATCAGAATTAAAATACAGAAAACCAACTATTAAAGATTTTGAAGAGCTAAATAATATTAACGGGTTAAGAGACCTTTGGAACAACAGGGTAACAAGGATTATCCTCGTTGTTGCATTCACAAATATTGGCGGAACAATTGGAACACTCTATGCGCTGCCATATTTAATATCATTATTTTGAGGAGGATTAAAAATGAAAAAAATTCTTTTGGCAATTTTTGTTATATTTGGGCTATTAATTCCTTCTGCTTACGGAGAAGAATACATTGATAAATTATGGGTCCATAATCTAGGGGGAAATGTCTGGGAAATCCTGCACGGGGATTTCACAGGAGACGGGATACCTGAGATAGTTGTGGCGTCAGGATGCTGTGGAAATCCGGGATATGTTACTGTTTTTGATTTATCGGGTGAGATTGTATGGCAGGCTAAAATGCCATATGAAGTAAGAGCCCTTGATATAGGAGATATTGACGGGGACGGAAAGCTTGATGCAGTCTGTGCTGCAACTGATACAAAGATTTACTTCATCTCCAACAAAGGAGAGGTAGTAAAGATGTTCCCTGATTCAGGCGATGTTCTAAAGGTAAAAATTTCAGATATTGACGGAGATGGGAAAAATGAAGTTATTACCGGCTCTACTTATATCCGGGTGTTTAAGGATCTAGAAGAGATAGCAAATTACAGCACATCTAACAGGATCATGAATCTAAGCATCCATGACCTAACTGGTGACAAAAAGCCTGAAATAATAACAGGTGGACTTGGAAACTACGTTTATGTCTTTGATAGCGAGCTTAATCTGTTGTGGAAAAATCAAAGTAACTCAGTTGTATGGGGAACTATTCCGTTTAACTACCAGGGACATCCATCGATATTAGTTTTAACAAGAGGATATTATGTCCTTGATAAGGATGGAAACAAATTGTTCGAGAAGGGCATGGACGAGTATTTGATAACTGGGCATGATACTGGCAATATGATACTTTTGGCAGATGGAAAGGGAAATTTAGAAAGCTACGATTATTCGCTAAATAAGATATGGAACTACAAAGTTGAAAAGGAAGTAAAGGACATTTATTCCTACAAAGAAGGAAATGAACTTTTTATACTTCTTGGATCTATGGATGGAACATTCTCTATCATAAAAGGAGATGGGAAATTTATTGGCCAGGCAAAAGCAGGATCCTATGTTTCTGCAGTTGACAGCTTCACAAATAAGAACAAGAGATACGTTACATTCGGGTCTTTTGATGACAATGTTTACACATATTACAGAGAAACAAAAAATGTCCCGTTTTATGGTTTCGGGACTCTTATTGCAGCTTTAATATACTTCCTGTATAAGAGATATCAATAGCTTCTAAATCTTTGAATTACAAAATCTTTTTCAAGTGCATTAATAAAAGCTGCTGCTTTGGGGCCTGATTCCTTTCCAATAAGAACGAGATAAATGGCCTCAAAGAGTTTTTTTGGCTCTATAGGGATATTTGTAGCTATCTCATATATTCTATTGTGCAGCTCAACATCGGATAAGTCTTCTCCTTGAACTAAATCAGATATAACTCTAAGACCTTCTCTCTGCTCTTTCGATAAAGTAATCTCTGGGGCTTTTTCTAAAAGCTCAAATTTTATCATATCTGGGGCGTATAATTTTACCCAATTTGCAGAAAGCCTCGCTCTTGTTTTTATTCTTTCAATGTCAGTTTCAGTGAGCTCCTTTGATATGTGCCCTTCTTTCTTTAAGATTTTAATTATTCTATCAACGTCAGAAGTTATCTGGACAAGGACCGACATAAACCTAAAGGAAGGTTGAGCTGGGAGAGATTTATAACCCCATATGTTTGAAAATTCGTATAGTTTATCGTACTTTTCCCTTTTAGTGATATCTTCGTCACTAAAGTAAGTTACTTCAACTCTGTCAAATTCATCATAAATGTTTAAGAAGTCAAGGTCAAGAGCAATTTTAAGCTCCTTTGAAGGTTTTGTCTTGACAAAAATATACCTAAGTACATCAGGCTCCATTACATTAAGAATGTCGGAAGGCAAAACAACATTTCCCTTAGATGATGACATCTTTCCACTTGCACCTTTTAATGAAACAAATTCATAGGTTACACCGATGATTGGGGGCTTATTAAATATCTCTTGAATTATTTTTTGGCCTGTATCGGCACTTCCGCCTTGCGTACCATGGTCTTTCCCATAAGGCTCATAATCGACCCCAAGTTGTGCCCATCTTGAAGGCCAGTCTACTCTCCATTTCAGTTTTATGTAGTTGGCCTTTCTTAAATCAGCAGTCTCTTCAAATCCACATTTGCATGTGTAACTAAGACCATATTCTCCATCATAGGAAGTAATCTTAGTTAGATCTTTTCCACATTTTGGGCAGTAAATAGAAACTGGGTACCAGTCCAGAGATAGTTTTTCTCCACCTCTCTGGCTGTTAAGTAATTCTATCAGTTTATCCTTTTTATCAAGGGCTATTTTGATATTTTCTCTGTATATCCCTTTTTGGTATTGTTCTGACGCTCTTAAGAAATCAGGTTTCATTCCTGCTTCAGCAATAGATTTCTCGAAAGGCTCAATAAAATGATCGGCAAATGATTTGTGGCACCCCTCTGGGTCAGGAACCAAATAATCTGGGAGACCTATATACTCTGAATAACTGGAAGGCACATTAGCTGGAACTTTTCTAAACCTATCATAATCATCCCACATATGGATGTGACGTGATTTGTGACCCATATCCTCTAATGCCATGGCTACAAGGCTTGTAGTAATAGCTTCTCTAAAATGACCGATATGACAGTGCCCGGAAGGTGTTACTCCGGATTCACAAATATATTCTTTTTTCTCTCCTCGTTCAGATATTATTCTCTCTGCAAAAGTTGATGCCCAATGCATATCTAACCTCTCCTCCTCACGTTTGAGTCTTTATCGCATATCTCTTTTAAAACTTGCTCAAATGACTCATCTTTCATCAACGTCCTGTTCAGATAAACGCCAGTCCTCCCAATTTTATCTCGCCTAGATAAGACCTGTATTCTTTCCCTGACTATATCAATTGAAACATTTAGAATCTTAGAAACCTCTGCCTCCCTTCCTGTAATTTCTTCTTCCATGTGCCCATCTTCCAGTGGCCTTATTAGTATCAATCTCTTATCGACACCGGGCATTCTTTTACCCTTAACAAGGTCATGAAGCTCTATAGCCCCGCCGAAATAGTAAAACTCGATTTCTTTTCTCTTTGATTCTGTTATCGGGAAAGTAATGGTTTCTCCCCCAAAAAGCGTGATTGAACCCTTAACGAGATGCCACGGAGTTGCTTGAATGATACATCTCTCTTTGATACCAATATCCTCTAATGCCATTTCCAGGAGATAAGTTTCTGGCATGTGCTCTATGAAAAAATCGATGTCTGAGTTCTTATGGACATCACCTCTCGCTACAGAACCATAAAGGATCGGCTGAAAATCAGATATTTTTTCCATTACAGTAATGGCTTTTTTTCTAATTGAGTCTAGCAGCTCCCACTGAGAAGGGTCATAAACAATCTTTTTTCTGTGAAAGGCAACAGTTTTCTCCTTCATTATAAAAAATTACAGTTAGAAATATAAATCATTATCTTTGGAATTGGGTATGAACCCGCTTTATGTAGTGCTTTTTGCCATAATTTTGTTCTGGGTACTCTTAGGAGAGCTAAACAGGAGATACAATCTATCAAAGTATGGTATTGATTTCCAAGGCATAATCTTACTTTGGAGGACAAAAAGATTTAATGACTTCATTGATTCAATGTCAAAAAAAGGTAAGAAGTTCTGGGCAGCTTACAGCACTTTAGGTATTGTGGCTGCTGTTGTAGGTATGATCTTAGTATTTTACTTCTTATTCTCAAATGCCCTTAAGGTAGTTATATCGCCAAAGCCATCTCCAGGCCTTGGATTTGTAATACCTGGGATTACTGTCCCATTTTGGTATAGCATAATTGGGCTTGTTGTAGTGATTATCGTTCATGAAGCATCACACGGGATAATTGCAAGGGCAAATAACATTAGCTTAAAGTCAGTAGGGTTGGCATTGTTTGTCGCAATACCCGGCGCATTTGTCGAGCCAGATGAGGAAGAGCTAAAGAAAACTTCAAGACTTGTTAGGATGAAAGTTTATGCNGCAGGGTCAATGGCTAACTTTGTCACAGCGTTTGTCGCATTTCTCCTAATTGTTGGACTCGTTAATCCACTTTTAACACCTTCTGGCATACAAATCGTTTCTGTGGAGGATACCTCTAATGCATATGGATTTTTATCACAGGGAGATATAATTACAGAAATTAACGGAATGAAGATTGAAACATTACAGGACTTTTATGACTTGATGGAAAATACAAAACCTGGGGACACATTGAGTATAATAACTGACAAAGGAAGTTTCAATGTTTTATTAAAAGATCATCCGACAGAGTTGGATAAGGGATACATAGGGATTGTAACTTCACAGAACTATAGCTCACCAATTAACATGAAGTTATTGACGCCGATAAATGGGGCTTTATTCTGGATATTCCTTTTGAATTTTAATATAGGGCTAATTAACTTATTCCCGTTACCATTTTTATTTGATGGTGGGAAGATCTTCAAAGAGATAATTGATATTAAATTTAGTGAGGCAAATTCTANTGCCATACAGAAAATATTTGCTGTCATAGGCATACTATTGTTTGCAATTAACATGCTGCCCTCACTCTTATGATATTATGATAACTGTAGTTTTTTTACGGGGAAAGAAAATTGTAGAAGTCGAGGCAAGTAGTGTAGCTGAGATTGTATCAAAACTTTCTATCATCAGAGAACAATATGTTTTTATTAAAAATGGAAAGATTGTATGCGAGGACGAATCTCTTTCAGACGGAGACACCTTAGAGCTTTTCCCAGTTGCATCAGGTGGTTAGATTGAAGTGCTCTAGGTGTAGAAAAGACGCAATCTATTTTCAGAGACAATCTGGCCAATATTACTGTAGTGACCATTTCAACAGTTATTTCATTAAAAAGTTCATGCGAGTCGTTAGGGAAGACCAGCTAATAAAAAAGAATGAGAAGATTGCAGTCGCTGTTAGTGGTGGTAAAGACAGTCTTACCTTGGCATTTCTCCTAAGAAATCTTCAAGAAAGATATCCGTTTGATATGGAGGCCATTATAGTTGACGAAGGCATAGAGGATTATAGGAATCATACAATTGAAGCGGCAAAGGCCCAGCTTGAAAAATTGGATATAAGTTATCATATAGAATCTTTTAAAGATAATTTTGGGAAAACTCTTGACTCTTTTGTTGAAAAAAACAAGGAAAATGCATGCGCTACATGTGGAGTTTTAAGAAGATATGTACTAAACAAGAAAGCACGAGAGTTGTCCTGCACAAAGCTAGCGACTGGCCATAACCTTGACGATGAGGATCAATCTGTTTTAATGAATCTGATGAGGGGAGACATCATAAGATTTTCTAGAGGACAAAACTACTACAAGAAAATAAGTGATAAATTTGTGGAAAGGATCAAGCCTTTGAGATACTTTCTAGAGAAAGAGATAGTGATATTTGCACTTAATAATAAGATTTGCTTTGACTCATCAGAGTGCCCTTATGCTGAGTATGCTATGAGGGGAGAGGTAGGAAAGTTTCTTGACAAAATGGAGGATTTAAGACCCACAACAAAATATTCTCTTCTTTCAGGTTACGATAAGATACTCCCAACTTTGAATCAATACTTTATACCTGAGTCAATTGGTGTTTGTGAAATATGTGGGGAACCCACGATGGATGGAATTTGCATGAGATGCAAAATTTTGAAAAAATAGGATACAAACTACCATAATTATTTACCATAGAAAAACCTTTTATAATAATATGAAAAACTACATCTTATGCCCTGGTAGCTTAGTGGTATAGTGCCTGCTTGGTAAGCAGGAGGTCGCGGGTTCAATCCCCGCCCAGGGCTTCATAATTAATTCAGATTTTATTATCTATTTGGAGAGAAAAAAAGGCAATGAATTTAGGAAAATAGTTCCTTTATACTCTTATCATATGGTGGCTTTAATACTCCTTTTTCTGTTATAATTCCAGAAATATATTTTGCTGGAGTCACATCAAAGGCTGGATTAAATACATCTATTCCTTCAGTAGCTATCCTTATCCCTTGGATATGTGTTACCTCATCTTTATTTCTTTCCTCAATGGGTATATCGTCACCAGTTCTTGCTTTAGGATCAAATGTTGAGATAGGTGCGGCGACATAAAATGGGACATTATTTTCCTTTGCCAAAACAGCGACTTGATATGTACCAATCTTATTTGCAGTGTCTCCATTCATTGCTATTCTATCAGCTCCAACGATTACTTTCTGGATTAATCCTCGTCTCATAGAAATCCCAGCCATGTTATCGCATATCAAAGTAACAGGAATTCTATCCTGCTTCAGTTCCCAAGTAGTTAGTCTAGCTCCTTGTAACAAAGGTCTTGTCTCGTCTGAGAACACTCTAATCTTTTTGCCTGCTTCAACGGCTGCCCTAATTACCCCTAGTGCAGTGCCATATTCAGAAGTTGCAAGTGCTCCAGCGTTGCAATGTGTTAAGACTCCGTCTCCAGTAGAAATAAGGGGGTGCCCGTGTTGCCCCATTTTTCTATTAATCTCCGCATCTTCTTTTCTTATTCGTTCAGCCTCTAAAAAAAGCTCTTTTTTTATTTCATCGATGGATTGATTTTTTATTCTTGAAAAAACATTCATCATACGATCTACTGCCCACATTAAATTAACAGCAGTTGGTCTTGCATTTTTTATTTTTTCTCCGTCTTTTATAACTTTGAAAAACTCTTCTTTATCATCACCATTGTAACTTAAAGCAGCTAAAACAATTCCATATGCACCGGCGACACCAATTGCAGGGGCTCCTCTTATGGCTAGAGTCTTAATTGCTATTTCAAGTTCCCTTACATCTGAACAAGAAACAACTTTGTATGTAGAAGGCAAAAGGGTCTGGTCAATATATTTGACCTTGTTATCTTCAAAGTAAATAGTTTTGATCATAGTGACACCACTAATAAGGTTTAAATACTCCATAATCATTGGCTATAAAAAACTAACGAGACAGGCTATGATCGAAATAACGCCGATTTTGATATTCAACATCATCTGGTTTATACTGCCTCCTTACATAGCAAATATGGCACCGGCAGTTTGGGGAGGAGGTCCTCCCCTTGATGGCGGTAGAATTCTTTCTGATGGAAGAAGATTATTTGGCAAAGGAAAGACTATAAAAGGTTCAATTGTTGGAATTTTGGCGGGAATTATAATCAGTCTATTGCAACATATTGCTCTGCCTTTTCCATCTCTTTGGTATGCGCTTTTGAGAGGATTTCTTATGGGTGCAGGTGCAATCGGAGGGGATATTTTTGGTAGTTTCATAAAGAGACGATTAAATATTGAAAGTGGAGATGCTGCCCCCATTTTAGATCAGCTTGACTTTATGGCAGGTG
>JGI11944J13513_1003193_pt1 | contig 10491 bp, 12 predicted proteins | sample TerdegcoTASludge_FD_13513 | JGI IMG/M metagenome (IMG submission 13513) | reverse complement strand
CTATGAGCTTTTGGCCTTCCCCATTCATGTTACATCAGAGTAAAAAATGGATATAAAGCAATATAAAAGATACAAAAAATAAGCTTTAACGGCCATGCAGTTATTCTAAAAGGTACAAAAATAATCGGTTCTATATAATACAAACAGTAGCAGACGGCGTAAAAAAATGACCTTGGATATAATTATCCATTATGCTTACTGGTACAATGGATATGCTGTCCAAGCAGCCGAGGCATGTATGAATTATACTTTCAGTGAGTTTAAAATAAAGCGTCTATGTGCTGATATGCCTTTTGATCATATTTGATCAATAAAGACTGCCGAAAAAATCGGAATGATCTAAGAAAAAGAATTTTATAATAGTAAAAACAGAAATATACTTACATGTCTATATTCAATAAGTAAATCATAAAAATACTGAACAAGCAGACTTTGAAACTAAGGTAAGCTAAAAAAAAGAAAAGCTAATTTTTGCATTTTGTAAAAATATATATAATAATTATTATATTAATTTTTCAATTTGCTACTCTTGGGTTATAAGTATAACTGAAATATTATTTTAAATCAGATGGTCTTTGCAAAATTTAACATATAGTAGAATGGGCTGTTCTAATAAAGTTTCAAAAGATTGGCAGGAGGATACATATGAATTGGAAATATGAAGATGGACGCATTTACAGTTTAGATGAACAAAACAACCTGATAGCAGAAGTCACTTATGTGCAGAAAGAAGACGGAGAAATTGATATAGACGAAGTCTATGTTAATCCGGAATTTAGGGGCCAAGGCATTGCAGGAAAAGCAATGGAAGAAACAGCGGAGTTTCTTAGAAAAAAAGGACTTAAGACAACCGCTACATGTTCATATGCCAACTCATGGCTTAAAAAGAACAAAGAACGATACGCAGATATCATTTCTGACGATCTTTATTCTGAGGCTATTGCATGTAAAATAGATACAAAGCATTAAAAAACGGCAATGAGAATAAATTTAAATATAAATAATTAGGAGCAGAACTTATGGAAGCAATTCTAGGCAGAAAACTGTATTCTGTAGGAGAAGCCTATAAGATACTTTATAATGGGCTTAGAACCGTCAAATATCTATCAGCCGCAAAAAAGAAAAATGAAATGAGTGCAGATTTTACTGAGCGGATCATGCTTGCTGTTACTGAGGTAAACGGCTGTGCTATGTGTTCGTATGCGCATACTAAAATGGCACTTGAAGCAGGAATGAGCAATGAAGAAGTACAGCAGATGCTCTCCGGCATAACAGACAGTATACCAGAAAAAGAGCTAACGGCAATATTGTTTGCGCAGCATTATGCCGATACAAGAGGCAACCCTTCCAAAGAATCTTGGCAGCGTGTAGAAGAAACATATGGTAAATCAAAAGCATATGGCATTTTGGGCGCTGTGCGTATGATAATGGTTGGTAATACTTATGGCATTGTTCTTGGATCGTTTAAAAACAGATTAAAAGGCATTCCAGATAAAAGAAGCAGTCTTTTATATGAAGTTTGTATGTTTTTGACTTTTATATTGTTTTTACCTGTCGCTTTTATTCACGGTTGGCTCTCTGACCTCTTCCATACTCCTATTATAAGCTTTAATTAAGTACATAAAGCATAACTGAATTCAGCTATGCTTTTTTTATTTTAAAATTATATTGATTGACATTAAATTTATATTAACTTAGACTCATAAGTAAAGATATGCCTTTCTTAATAATATAATAAAGGAGAATACAAAATGCATCATTCCAGATTCAAAGGAACACATTATGAAGCAGGCTTTCATTATGGGGCGCTGCTTAAAAAAAATGGCATATCAATAGAAGATAATCTCGTAATAAACATAACAAAAGAAAGATTCGCTTACTTCAAAAAAGCTGAAAAGATATATAAAGCAGAATACCCGGAAATACTTGAAGAAATAAAAGGTATGGCAGACGGAAACTGCATCGCATATGAAAATTTAGCAGCAGTACTTTTAAGTATGTATGCTTATACTATCAATAATTTTTGCACATGCATAGTGCTTAAGACTAATGATAACCATACTCTTTTTGGAAGGAACAGCGACTTTTTGACAAGTCTTGAAAAGCTTTATGAGAGCTTTTATTATCAAATAAATGAAAGATATAAATTCATAGGCAATTCAACAGCTTTAGTCCAGATAGAAGATGGTATAAATGAATGCGGATTGGCAGTGGGGTTGACTTTCGTCTACTCGAAAGAAAAAGTACCTGGATTAAACGCTGGAATGATCATTCGATATCTGCTTGAAAAATGCAAGACTGTAAAAGAATGTATCACTGCTTTAGATCATTTGACAATAGGCTCTTCCCAAACAATTACAATTTCAGACGCTGATGGTGATATGGCCGTTATAGAATGTAATCATGATAAAATGGTAATATTGAGACCTGCAAAAGAAAAACCTTATGTTTATGCTACAAATGATTTTCATAGTGAACAAATGCAGCGCTATAGATATAAACTGGAAGATGATATGCATTCCCAGCTAAGATATGAAGTAGCTGAAAAGTCACTTATGTCCACAAAAGACCTCTCTTTTGAATATCTTAAAAATCTGCTGTCAGGAAAATATGGCTTCATGTGTCAGTACGACAGAAGCAAAGGAGGCGATACAGTTTGGTCATGTATTTACGATTTGACAGATAAAAAGATATTTAGATGTGAAGGCAACCCGTCGCGAAAAATTTTTATCGAAGACAAACGTATGAAATTCAGCCAGTAAAATTATAATCTATAGATCGGAGGAAAAGCTACTGAGAAGTGGTATAATTAAAGATATACTGTTTGGTTTTCTTATAATCGTTATTGTAACTGTTACAGAATTTTTGGTTACATCGCCTGTCGGAGCAATTGTAGAAAACCTAGACAGGCAGTCATGGTCTGTAATAATAAGTCAAGAATTACTGATTACCGCTTTTCCTGCATTTATTATCACATATCTATCTGCCCGTGCATTAAAAGCCTCAAGCAAAAAGGATATCTTGAAGAAAAGCATAATATGGACAGTTATGCTTGCATTATATTATTTTGTTTTGGGACTTGGCAACGGTAATTTAGACCTGATTTATACAACGGCAGGCATATATGTATTGCTTATATGCGCTTTTCTGGGACCATTATTGTATTCAAAAGTCAAAGGTTTGAAGTAGCACATAAATATACTTAATTATCACCGCAAGGAGAAGAAAATGGAATTTAACGTATCAAAAGATGTATTTGAAACACTTGATGATTACTTTTTAGGAGTCGTTGCTGCAAAAGACATAGATAATTCTAAAACCATAAAAGAAATTACTGATATACTTGAAAAAAATATAATGCTATGCGAGCAAAAGTACGAAGGTAAAAAAGTAAAAGAAGAACCTGAGATGATCTGCTATAGGGAGGCATTTAAAAAGCTGGGAATGAACCCGAGTAAATTCATGCCCTCTATTGAAGCCCTGCTTACCCGCATATCTAAGAAAAAAGGCTTTCCAAGCATAAATGCGCTTGTTGATCTAGGCAATGCTGTTTCAATTAAATATTGCCTGCCTGTTGGCGCACACGATCTTGCAACTATAAGCGAAAGTCTTTCTGTGCGTTTTGCTAAACCTGAAGATCATTTCATAGCTTTTGGCGAAACAGAAACTGAAAAGCCTGATGTAGGTGAACTCGTTTATGTCTCAGGCAATGAGATACGCACAAGAAAATGGATATGGCGCCAGAGCGAAGTTGGCAAAATAACCGAAAAGACAGAAAGTATACTGTTCCCTATCGACGGCTTTTCAGATATAAACAAAGTCCAAGTAATGCAAGCAAAAGAAGAGCTAGCTCAACTTTTAAAAGAACTGTTTGGCTGCGAAGTCACAAGCGGCTTTATTGACAAGGATCACCCCAGTTTTAAAATCGAGTTCTAATATTCACTCCAAATTTTATTTATAATTCTCAAAAAAGATACTGAAAACAGTATCTTTTTTTTACAGCTTAAAAACTAATGCTTGACAGTATCATGTTGTTATCAAGGAGGCTACATATCATGAAGGACATTCTGAAAAATAAAAGCAAGAAAAAAAGGTCAAAAAACAGCTAATCGCATTTTAGAAATGGCCGCCGACTTATTTGCACACGAAGGTTACGATAACGTATCGGTTCACGAAATCGCTGAAGCTGTCGGCATTAAAGAAAGCTCCCTTTATAATCATTTTGAAAGCAAGGCAGAAATATTAAGCACAATACTTTATATTTCAGAAATAACGCCTGCAAGTCAAGACCTTCCGAATCAGAGACGGGTCAAATGCTCCTTATAATGCAGCCTGAGGAAATATTTAAAAACATTATGTTATATTTCGCCGAATACACAAATATAATTTTAGAAAATGCAGCAATTATCATAAACAACGAAAAATACAGAAATGCTCAGGCAAAAGAGATATATTATAAAAGCGTTGTCAATGAACCTTCCCATTATTATGAACGCCTTATATTGAAAATGATAGATAAATGTATGCTGAACAAAGCATATTCAAGAATGTTCGCTGGGCAGTATAGCTATGTTTCCATAGCACTAAAAAAAGAATATTTCATGGCTAAAAACGGTCTTGCTGATTTAAATACAGTAATAAAACATATGGTAAAAACACTTAATTTCTATTGCGGTCTTATGAAAGGATAAGCTGTTGTGATTGTTCCTATAAAAAAGAACATTAATAAAACGCATCGCTTAAATAAATCATCTTTGACTTATGCTCCTTCTGCCATGTCACAGAACAGCCTGACTAAAAGGGAAAAACACCATCTGCCTCTTGAAGAAAAATACCCGCCCTCTGAGCCCTGCAGCTGTGAAATATGCAGAGCTTATTGCTCTAGACCGGGGTGGTGGAGCGTTTCTGAAGCAGCAAAAGCAGTTAACGCAGGTTTATATAATCGCATGATGCTTGAATTGTCGCCTGATTTAAGATTAGGTGTCCTATCCCCTGCTTTTTATGGTTGTTAGCAGAATTTCGCTTTGCAGGAAATTTCTCATTCAGGCTGCAATTTTTACAAAGGCGGCCTATGTAAGCTGCATGATACTGGACTTGAGCCATTAGAATGCAGGTCCATCCCAAGTAGAAATTACAGATAAACTTGGCATATCAAGGCAGACAGTCGGCTAGTGGGAAAACGAGCAGCCCGTCCCTGAACTAATAGAAGGAAAGCTTTTTAGTCAACTTTATTCTGTGAGTTATGATTTCTTGATAAGCGCAAATGCTATAAACGGAGCTCTTACAAGCATAGAAATGATCGTTGGCGAAACAGACTTGACAACGGTCTGGAGCAAAAGTCCCCTGTTTGAGCCACTTATTAAGGTATTGGCGGAATAAATATATTTTAGCGAAAAAATCTCTGCGATATATGATGAGTACAAAAATGAATTTCGATTTACTGATGTAGATGCCGTTTTGGTTTTAAAAAAAATATTATATCAAAAATACAGAAAAGCTAAAAATAAATAAAAAGGCTATGTTTTCTAAAGGACATAGCCTTTTTTGCATGTTTTATCTTATCGCTTTGAAACCTAGAAGTTCCACATCTTCTGCCATATGATCCGGCTTTATCTCCTGTTCCTGCATCAATTCTGTTGAAAGGTATTTCTTGTTGTCATCAGCAAAAACAGTAACTACCACCGCATCTTTGCTCCCAAGTATGTCCTGCGCTTTTATCGCTCCAAGAAGATTTGCTCCGGATGATATTCCGACACCCATTCCAAGATCCCTTGCTATTTTTCTTGCCATATTAATGGCGTCTGCGTCATCTACCATTACTATATCGTCAAGCTCATTTAATTTAACGATATCAGGTATGAACTCATCACCTATCCCGGCTATTTTATGAGGCCCTACTTGTTTGCCTCCAGAAGACATTGTAGGTGAATTAGCAGGATCCAGCGGGAAAGCCTTGCAGTCAGGATAAACTTCTTTAACCGCATTTTTAATCCCCATAAGCGTTCCGCCAGTGCCAACACCAGCAACTATCCCGTCAGGCTTTCTGCCTAATTTTTCAAGTTGCTCTAGTATCTCCTTACCCGTCGTTTTATAATGTGCTTTAACATTGTCTTCATTTGAAAACTGATGTGGTAAAAACGCACCCGCATTTTTCATTTCGTCTGCTAAAGCTATAGATCCAGTGAAACCGCCTTCTTCTTTTGAAACAAGGCGCACCGTTGCACCAAGACTTGTAATAAGGCTCACTCTCTCTTTGCTCATCCAATCAGGCATGAATATCGTAACAGGATTGCCAAGATATGCACATACTGCAGAAAATGCAATCCCTGTATTGCCGCTTGTAGCTTCAGCAACCATGTCTCCTTCACTAACAAGGCAACATTCATATGCCTCCTTCATGATATAATAAGCGATTCTGTCTTTAATACTCCCCGAATAATTATAGTATTCGGCTTTGGCATATACTTTTCTGTCCTGCCCCCTGTACTTAAGAGATATCTCAAGCATCGGCGTGTTGCCTATCATTGCTGAAAGACCCTCAAATTTGTAGGACATTTTCTTAGTAAGCGCCATATCTTCTCACCCCTTTTGATTTTTGATATATGTTTGCTAGTCTAACATAGCTATTATTTACATGCAATATTATTTTGATAACACAGCAGAATTTTATTAACAATAAGCGTATAAAAGAATATTCTGCCGAATTTAAGTAATATTTCAGAGAAATTAAGCAATCTTTTGAATGAATTAAGTTTGTGTTATATTAATGGTATGCCAGCAAAAAAATTAGGTTCAAAAATAATTGGAGAAGATTATGAAAAAGATTACTGCTAAACTTTTTAAGGCCATATGCTTTATACTTTTATTTTGTTTATTATTAACTGCATGCACAGAAAATAGCGGAACTCAAACAACACCTTCTCCGTCAAAACCTTCTCCGTCAAAACCTTCTCCGTCTGAATTAAGCGGCATAGCTGTAAATATTGACGACAGTAACCTTACTATATTGACTGGCGAAGGAATTTTATACACTTTTTGTGTTCAAGGCAAGCAGGCTGAAAATATTACAGGCTGCACTGTCAACGTTTATTATTACGGAACTCTTGACAAAACTACAGAGCTTCAGACTGTTGAAGTTGATCATATCTCGGTAGACAGCATAATAAATACAGCAAACGAAAACATGGAAAGAGCCAAACAGATCCTTTCCAAAATGACGCTTGAAGAAAAAGTCGGGCAAATGTTTATTGTACGCTGCCCTGTTTCAAATGCCGATAAAATGGTTTCAAAATATCATCTGGGCGGGTATATACTTTTTGCGCGCGACTTTCAGGGCAAAGAAAAAGCAAAAGTACAGTCAGAAATAAAAAGCTACCAAGATGCTTCAAAAATAGGTATGCTAATCGGTGTTGACGAAGAAGGCGGAACAGTAAACCGTGTAAGTCTATATAAACAATTTCGCTATACTCAATTTCTATCCCCGCAAAGCCTTTATGCTCAGGGCGGCTGGGACCTTATCATAAGCGATACTGAAGAAAAAGCAGCGCTATTAAAATCGCTTGGCATCAATTTGAACCTTGCTCCTGTCTGTGATGTTTCTACAAACAGCTCAGATTATATATACAAAAGAGCATTTGGTCAAAATGCGGCGCTTACGTCAATCTATGTAAATAAAGTTGTCAACACAATGTGTCAAAACCAAATAGGCTGTGTATTAAAGCATTTCCCGGGCTATGGCAACAATGCAGATACACATACAGGCATTGCTTATGATGATCGAAGCTATGAGACATTTATAAAAAGCGACTTTTTGCCGTTCATTTCAGGTATAAATGCAGGTGCAGACGTTATATTGGTATCTCATAATATCGTAGAAAGCATTGACGAAAACGCTCCTGCTTCTTTATCAGAAAAAACGCATTACATATTGCGTAACGATCTTAATTTTGACGGCGTTATAATGACGGATGACCTTTCTATGGACGCTATAACAAATTACACCGGTGAAAAAGAAGCAGCAGTTAAGGCAGTGCTTGCAGGCAACGATATGATATGCTGTACAGATTTTGAAACGCAAATTCCCGCTATAATAAAAGCAGTCAAAGATAGTGATATCTCAGAAGATACTATAAACGAGGCGGTTCTTCGTATACTGTGCTTTAAACTTAGCCTTGGTATAGTTGAATGACACTTTTGATTAATAGACTCTATTGTACCCTTCTTAATTTTAATTTAATATATTTATTGTATAATATAATTATTAAGCTAAATATTCAGTAGGGATTTTTAATTCATGCTTAATAATTAAAAATATGGAGGGTGACAATGCAAGAATATAAATTCGATCAAAAAGCCCAACGTGAACTATACAACGAAAAAAACATTAGACGTTTAAAGAATAAGAACTTTTCTCTTATAGCCAGCAACTGCAACGGTGCTTTTATATGCCATGATCTAAAGCTCAGATTCAATTCACCTACCGTCAACCTTTTCATATATCCTGACGATTTTCTTAAATATGTTAAAAACCTAGCCCATTATTGTAAATGTAATCTTACATTCATAAAAGAAAAAGACATATCTTACCCTGTCGGTCTTTTGGGCGATATAAAAATATATTTTATGCATTATAAAAATGAACAAGAGGCTGCCTTCAAATGGGCAGAAAGGGCAAAACGTATAGATTTCAATAATATATTTATCATGATGACCGACAGAGACGGTTGCACTCTGGAACATATGAAAGAATTTGATGAATTGCCCTATAAGTACAAAGTAATTTTTACTCATAAACAATATGTTCAAATCAAGTCGGCTTTCTATATACCAGGGTTTGAAAATGAAGGTCAAGTCGGCGATATTTTTGCTTTTAAAAATGATAACACAGAAGAAAAATACTACGATCTTTTCGATTATGTAGGTTGGTTCAATTCTGCTATAGATTAAAAGCAATAATATTAACTGCCTATAATTCGCTTTTGCGTTTCTTTTTGGGAACTTTTATCAAATTATGATAAACTGAAAAGAGAATCTGTATAGGCTCTTGCAATACAAAGGATGGAGGTTGCTTATAATTATGACAAATAACAAATTGATTTCTATTATAGTGCCTGTTTATAAGGTAGAACCATACCTCCACAGATGTGTAGACTCAATACTAAACCAAACATATAAAAATATGGAGATAATACTTGTCGATGACGGTTCGCCTGATAGATGTGGAGAAATATGTGATGAATATGCAAAAAAAGATAATCGAATAAAAGTAATACACAAAGAAAATGGTGGCCTTTCGGAAGCAAGGAACTTCGGAATAGATATAGCCAAGGGAAGGTACATATCCTTTTTAGACAGCGATGACTGGATCCATAAAAAATATATAAGTGAGTTATATAAACTGCTTATAAAAACGAATGCGGATATATCTGCTTGTGACTTTTTAAGAACGAAAACAGAAGATGTTCCCAAAATTGAAAAAGGTATCATTCACGAATTTACAAATATAGAAGCTTTGGAGCAGTTTACAGATAAATTCTACGTGCAGATGGTCGTTACATGGGGAAAACTCTATAAACGCGAATTATTCGATCATATACGTTTCCCTGTGGGCAGGCTTCATGAAGATGAATTTACAACATATAAACTGATCTATAAAGCAAAAAAAATAGTGCTCACTAACTCTAAAATGCTTTATTATTGGCAGAGAAGCGACAGTATAATGCGCTCAGGCTTTAATCTCAATCAAAAACTTGACGCTCTTGATTCGTATGAAGAAAGAGCAGCATTCTTTCAGTTTATTGGCCTTAACGAATTAAGCGATAAAACATATTTAATGGAGTTCGATCTTTGTCTGTCGTATATAGATGAAATATGCACGTTGGATGATAAATTGAGCGAAGGCGTTCTTATTGAACGTTTAAGAAAGATCAAAGATATACTCATAAAAAAAGATTTACATATAGATATGCAAAGCGTTGAGCAAACAGAAGCTTTTAAAACCGTATTGCCGACAAGCTTCTTTGATTTCAATCAATAAATGAACATTAAAAAAGCGTATAGACGATCTATACGCTTTTTTGAATTCTTATGCTTTTTTTATTGAGAGGTTTATTGTAAATGCGATAACAGCAAATACTATGAGCATAATAAATACATATATATAGCTTCCCGTTGCAGCTACCATTGCTCCAGATATCGTTGCAGCAAATGAAGCAGGTATCGTGGATATTCCTACTATCCCAAAATTAAGCGGAAAATTCTTTAGACCGTAAAAGTTGCTCATATAGCTTGTAGTAATAGGGGGCAGTGTACCAAACGCAAAACCTATAGTACATAGTCCAACAATTACCAATGCAACGGAACTGCTAACTACAGAAAGAAGCATGATTATAGGCGCTATAACTGTAAGCGTAACTGCAATAAACATAGTTTTGCGTGTACCTAATACATCAGACAAAAATCCTGTAACTATTCTTCCGAGTCCATTACAGA
>JGI11944J13513_1003189_pt1 | contig 10499 bp, 8 predicted proteins | sample TerdegcoTASludge_FD_13513 | JGI IMG/M metagenome (IMG submission 13513) | reverse complement strand
TCAGGATTAGGTACTTCATAATGTTTTTTAATTAAAAGATGAGATTCAAATGGTAACTCTTTTATTTTTTGGAATCCAAATTTTTCAAAAAATGAAATTGGCATCCAATCTTCACCTTCCATTGCAATAGTTACTATTCCAGCTTTATCTTTTGTTTCATTAGAAATAGTTTCAATTAAAGATTTCCCAATTCCCTTTTTCTGATATTCTGGTAAAACCCATATACAAGGCATATAATATAGATTTTCACCAACAACACTATTTAAACCACTCTCAATAGGCCAAATCTCAACTCTTCCAACTGGGATTTGGTTTTCATATACAATATATCCTCTCCAGCTAGAGTTAAATCTTTTTTCTTTCCATAAATTAACTATAAAATTTTTATTTGTGGTATATGGTTCTTCATTTGGTCCACAGGGAGAGAATAAATCAAATAAATTTTCTTCCGTTACCTTTTTTATTTCCATTTTCTTTCCTCCATGTATAATATTTAACAGTAAAATTATTTTTATTAATTTTAACTTACATCTTCTTTAAAAACATACAACAACTAAATATAAATAATTATAATATATAAAAACAACATCAATCTTAAAAAATTATTTTTAATAAAATGGTCTTTATTAAAAAATTTATAATTGTTTGTAAAATTTTAAAAATAATATAAAAATTGCTTGACTTTATAATTTTTTTTATATAATAAATTTAATACAATAAAATTGTTAATTTTAGGTTTTAAAGAACAAATGATAGTTGACAAAAAAATAGAATATTCAAAAATAAGAAGGTATGGATTAAATAAAAATTATTTTTTTAATAATTTTGTATTGGGTTTTTTTAAAGACAAAGTTTTGAATGGAAAATTCAAATACAAAAGAAGAAATATTCATATTTTTAAAGAAATAACATCAATTAATAAAACATACATTGATAAATTTTTAAAACTAATTTTAATAAATTTTAAATTTTCTATATTACGAATATTAGATACAAATAAGATAGATTTATTGGTTTTGGAAATATAAATCAAAGAATTTATATTTTAATTGAAAAAGTGGAGGTAACTAATATGGAATTAGAAGTCATTATAGAAAATTTAACTAAAAATTATAAAAATCTTCAATCTGTTATAAAAAATCTAAAAGAAATTTTTAGATTAGATAAAAACCGTATAGATAATATATATAAGCTGAAAAATAAATTGACAAAATTTGAAAAATTAATAACAAATTTAGATATGACTGATAATAATATACTAAATCTAAAAGAGTGGCTTAACCAATACAAATTAATACTTGAAGATACTACAGATCAAATTAAAAGAAAATTTGGTTCAGAATTAGAAGAACAATTAAATAAATTTGGATTAAAACTCTTTGGACAATACCCTTATCTTAAAACTAGTTTTTTTACTATTGAATTAAATTTTGATAAACAAAAAGCTAAAATTTGGTATGGATCTATGCAGGAATTGTTAGATGAGTGTAAATTGACAGCAAAAGAAATTTTAAATAATATTATAAAATTAAGAAAAGAGCTTGGATCAAAATTAAGTGAAAAAGAATTATTAGAAAATTTATATAATGCTTATTTACGTGTAAAAAAAGAAGAAGAAATAGAACAAGTACCAATTATAAATGTATTGTATGAAATGTCTTTCTTATTACAAGATAGAAAATTTCGTGAAGACCCAAGAAAAGATTATTATAAAAGTTATAATCGTGCAGATTTTAGTTATGATCTTTATCGTATAAAAGAATATCAATCAAAAAATACATTACAGTATAATTTATGTCTTAGAGTTGCTACAAGGGAATTTACTAAACAAAGATATAATTTTCTTTGGGTTCCAGATAATGAGAGTGATAAAGGCACAACTTATTCGCATCTTTATTTTAAGGAGGTTTTAAAAAATGTATCAACTGAACCCTGATGTTGCAAAAAGAATAATAGACATAGTTGGTGCTAATGGAATACCACCTGAATATGGATTTCAATATTTTACTGTGGGATTAGAACCCTATCTTTCAGTTATTAATAAAGAATATTTCTCATCTTTTATTAAGCAAGGTGGTTCAGCATTTAAGTTGGTTGTTGGGGCATATGGTGGTGGAAAAACCCATTTTTTATACTGTTTACGTGACTATGCTTGGAAACACAATTTTGTGGTTTCTTATGTAAGTCTTAGTCCTGGGGATTGCCCTTTTCATAAATTAGATCTTGTTTATTCTGCAATTGTAAAAAATATGATGCCACCATTATCAGAAAGTGAAATTTTATCGGGGTATGAAAAGGGAATAGTAAGTTTTCTGCGTTCTTGGTTTACTATTAAACAGAAAGAATTTGATGACAAAAATCTATCAAAAGAAGAATCAAACAATGAAATGTTAGAGTATATAAAACATTTAGAAGGTATTGAAAGCATTAGCTTTATTAATGCTATTAAATCAGCTTATAATCAATTGCTATTGAAAAACGACGAAGGTTTTAAAAATATTTGTCAGTGGTTACTTGGCGAAGGATACTTAGGTAAAATTCATAAAAATTATGGTATACTTCAGAAAATCGATCGAACAACAGCTTTTCCTATGATTAGATCATTGTTAAGATGGATTAGGGAAATTGGTTATTCAGGATTAATAATTCTTTTTGATGAAGCGGAAAGAGTTCCAAGTTTAAGTACAAAACAAAAAGAAATGCATTTAAGTAATTTAAGAGAAATAATAGATGAATGTGGTCATGCTAACTTTCAAGGAACAATGTTTTTTTATGCAGTGCCAGATGAAAATTTTTTTGAGGGAAGAACCCAAATTTATGAAGCTTTAAAACAAAGGTTAACAACAGTTTTTAATGAATTAAATCCCACTGGTGTAAAAATTGAATTAGAAAAAGTTGTTTATAATCAGTTGGATTTTCTAAAAAACATAGGTTTAAAACTAAAGAATATTTATGAAACTGCATATAATATAACATTTAAAGAAGAAGATGTTGAAAAAACCATAGATATAATTGCAAATTATGCACTTGAACAACGTTTTGGTGACATAGGATACAAAAGACTTTTTGTACAAAAATGCATTTTTGGTTTTGAATTTTTAAGACAACAAGGAAATATTCCTTCAAATGAGGATTTAACAGGTTAACAATTTATGGTTGGGAAAAAAGTAAAACATTCAAAATTTGGCTATGGTGAAATAATCCAGATCCGTAATAAAGGATTTGAACTTCAGGTTAAGTTTGAAGATGGTTTAACACGTTGGATTAGGTATGATGAATTAAGATTAATAGAGGAAATAAAAATTACCTCTGAATTAAAAGAAGGCAGTGAAATAAATCATTCAAGTTATGGCAAAGGGCGTATTGTATCAATTAAGCCTCAAATCAATGGACCAGATAATTCATATTTAATAACAGTTGATTTTGAAAATATAGGTTATAAATATTTAATATATCATAATAAAAAGAGAGAAAAAGTATCAGAAGAAAAACCATCAGATTTAGAAAAGAAGCGAGATTTTAAATCCAGAAGAATAATTGAAGCTTTCCGATTAGGAATAGTTCCTTATGATTATGTAGATGAATTCACTTTTGGAAGAGATAATGAAACGAAAAATTTATCAGAATGGATGAATGATTCAAAACAAAACATAATGTGTTTAATTGGAGAATATGGAACAGGCAAAACACATTTAATTCACTATTTAAATGGGTTTGCTCTTAAGAATGATTATGCAGTTTCGTGGATAGAAATGGATCCCAATGAAGTTCCATTTCATAAACCAAAGAAGGTTTATAGCAACATTATTAAAAACTTTAAATATCGTTCAAAACAGAATAATCAAGTAAAAGGGTTTCGTGATTTTCTTTATGAATGTTTAAAAAAAGGGGCATTTAAAGATCATATATATTTCAAATATTTCTTTGAATTTGGGGAGAAAGAGATTTTCTGGGAGTGGATAGAAGGTAAAGAAACTGTGTTACGTCCATTTGAAAATTCAATTAATGAATATGGATATAATGAAAACAAATATAAATTTGTTCCTGGTCTTTATAATTATTCTAATACTGTTAATATTTATTGTTATCTTTTAAGTTCATTAGGTTGGGCAGCAAAAGAAGTTTTAGGGCTTAAAGGTTTATTACTATCATTTGATGAAGCTGAAACAATAATTATAAATTATTATAATTATCAACTTAAAGAAGGCAAAAATTTTTTGGATGCGTTGATTAGAATTGGAAATAATGACTCAAATCTTTTGAACAGACCAAATTTCTCGAACCTTGAATATTGTTGTATGGGAATAAGTCAAAAAATACCCTTTCTGTATAAAATACCCAGCGGTCTTAAAATACTTTTTGCTTTCGCAATTAATGTTAATTATAACTTACCTAAATTATATTTATCGCCATTAACAGATAGGCATTTAAAAGAGGTATTTGAAAAAGTATATGAATATTATAAAAATGCTTATAATTTTTTTGATGAAAAACTAAACATTGATAAAAAACTTCAAGAAATCAAACAGGAAGTAAGCGGTACTCGTTTATTTTTAAAAGGCTCAGTTGAAGCCTTAGATTTAGTTCGTTTTAATAAAAAAATTTAAGATAAATTAAATGTATTCAGATTTAGAAAAATTAAAAGAAATTCGTAAAAGTTTAAAGCATTCATGGATGCCTTTTTTTACAAAATTTGGCAAACTTACACCCGTTCAATTAGAAACAATTCCTAAAATTCTTAGCGGAGTTAATGTTATCCTTGCATCACCTACAGCATCTGGTAAAACTGAAGCAGTTGTTGCACCCGTTGCAGAAAGATTTATAAACGAAAAATGGACTGGTTTGTCTATTTTGTATATAGTACCAACACGTGCATTGGCTAATGATACTCTCTCGCGAGTACAAGGTCCATTAAGTGATATGGAAATTAAAAGTTCTCTTAGACACGGCGACAAAACCTATCTTTCTGATTTTAATTTACCAAATTTCCTTATAACAACGCCTGAATCTTTAGATTCCTTAATTTGTCGAAAAAGTAAAATCTTTTCAAATCTACAAACTATAATTTTAGATGAAATTCACATACTTGATAATACTTATAGAGGAGATCAATTGCGTCTTCTTCTTTGGAGACTTAAAGAGATTGCAAATAACAAAAATTTTTCTATTCACATACTTTCTGCAACTCTTTATGATCCTTCACAAATTGCTCAAAGATACATTGATAAATTTGAAGTTGTAAAAGTAGGTGAAGAAAGACAGATTGAATATAATATAGTTAACTCCTTAGAGGAAGCATATTATTTAATAAAGAAAGAAGGTTTTCGTAAAATTCTTTTCTTTTGTAATATGCGCGAGTCTGTGGAAATATTGGCTACTGAAATTAAGAAATTATGGCATCCTTATCCGGTTGTTGCTCATCATGGATCACTTAGTAAGCATGAAAGAGAAGAAGCAGAGAAAATTATGAAGGAATCAGATATTGCTATTTGTGTTGCTACTTCAACATTGGAAATTGGAATAGATATAGGTGATATTGATTTGATAGTACTTGCTGAGATTCCATGGAGCATTTCTTCTCTTCTCCAACGTATAGGAAGGGGTAACCGTAGAAAAAATAAAACTTATACTTTAACTTTAACTACATCACCTAATGAAGTAAATTTAATTGAAGCTATGTTTAAAACAATCTCTTCCGGCGTCTTACCAATAAGTGATTATTGTCCTGATAAATCAGTCGTTATACAACAAATATTTTCATATCTTTATCAAAATCCTCAAGGTGTTGTTGAAGAAACTATTTTTCAATTAACTTCACCCTTATGTTCAATTAATGAACTAATTTCTATTTTATATCATTTAGAAGATAAAGGTTGGTTAGAACATAGAGTGCATAAATGGTTTGCTTCACAAAATTTAATGGATTTAGGAACAATAGGTAAAATTCATTCTAATATACCTGATGAAAGAAAATTCAGCGTAATTGATGTTAATTCAGGTAAAGATATAGGATATATCGTAGGAGTTTTTGATAGAGTGTTTGCATTAGCAGGAAGAATTTGGATAGTTGAATCAATTGATAATAATAATAATAAAATTATAGTCCGTAATTTCAAAGGAAAAGCTCTACCACCAATATTTAAAAGATGCAAAAATTACGGTGCTTTTTATTATTTGTTACCTGATGAATTAAAAAAGTACCCTTTTTATGAAGATAATTTATAAAAAATTAAAATTTTATAATAATACAAAATAATTCAAGTGTTGCTTATAATAAGACAATTTAAGTAAATCTGGTACTTATAGAATATTCAAAATTTTACAAAAAAAGGGTTTAATAAAATATTCAGTAAATACAAAAAAATATTACTTAGATGAGAAATTTCTGACTCTTGTTTTTGTTCCTGTTAGAAAAAATTCTATTTATTTTATAGTTGAAACCTTAATTCCTAAATTTGAAAGAATAATAAATGAAGATATATTTTTTCTAAATTTTGAAAATGATAGATTTCTTTTCATAAAAAAGCCTAATCTAATCGATGAAAATTCTTTCAATGAAATTCAACTTTATAAAACATCATTTGGTTTAATTCTATTAAGTTATCTAAAAAAAGAAGATTTAAACAATTTATTGGAAAAAACTAAATTCAATTATAAAGAGTTTGATAATGAAATTTATAAAAAAGATTTCTTATATTTATTAAAAAAAATTAAAGAAAGATGGATTTAATATTAACCATAAAAAGGTCTACAGGATCTATAGATTACTGAGCCTTGAAAGAAAAAGTTAAAAGAAGAAAAGTTTTATCCATCCTTCAACATCTCCTATTTCTATAAGTTTCCCTAATAAAAGAAATAGAATATGGTCAATGGATTTCATCTATGATTCTCTATCTATTGGAAAAGGTATTAGGATACTTATAATAATGGATATCTATACAAGAAAAATAGTAGGATATAGAGTTGATAGATCTATAACTGGTAATGAGGTGGTAGATATATTGAAATCTTCTATTGAAGAGAATGGTAAGATAGAGATATTAAGAAGTGATAATGGACTGAATTCATATCAAAATCTCATAATAGATTTCTCTTTGAGGAGAGAATAGAACATGAATTCATTGAAAAAGGAAAACCTCGTGAGAAATGGTTATATCGAATCATTTATGGATAAAATAAGAGATGGATGTCTTAACCTCTACCTATTTAGAAATATCTATGAAGCAAGAGTGATCATAAGTAACTATATTGATTACTACAATAATGAGAGACCTCAGAGTTCTATTGGATATGAGACATCTATTGGCTTTAAGAAGAAACTATATACTATTAAATTATAAATGTCCAAGATATGGGGGCATGGTAAGGATTATGTTTATTATACGATGGCTATAAATATAGACAATTATATGAAAAATTAATTCTAAATTTTTTAATTTTTTACCTGTATAAAAAAATAATTGAAATTATAAATTATATGATAATTAAAATTTTTGATGTTATAATTAAGGTGTAGAGAGAATAAGGAGGTAATTAAAATGTCTGACAAGTTCAGTAAAATCTTAGAACCTATTAAGATTGGGACTGTAGAAATTAAAAATAGAATCGCTATGGCTCCCATGGGTATATTAGGTTTAACAAATCCAGATGGAAGTCTTAATAAACGTGGTATTGACTATTATGTTGAGAGAGCGAGAGGTGGTACAGGTTTAATCATTACTGGAATTTTTAAAGTAGAAAATGAAATAGATGCTATGATACCTGGCGTTCCACTTATTCATGCTGGTGGATTAGCTTCTTTTGCAGAGCTTGCTGAAGCTGTTCATGCTTTTGGCTCAAAAATATTTGTACAACTTACTATAGGTTTTGGCCGTGTAGGACATCCAATGATGTTAAGAAAACAGCCTGTTTCTGCTTCAGCAATTCCAAATTATTGGGATCCAAGAATAACATGCAGAGAATTGAAAACAGAGGAAGTCGAAGAGATTGTGAAAAAAACTGCTGAAGCAGCTGTAATTTGTAGGATGGCAGATATTGATGGAGTTGAAATTCATGCTGTACATGAAGGCTATCTTCTTGATCAATTTACTATAGCGTTTTTCAATAGAAGAACAGATAAATATGGTGGAGATTTAATGGGTAGGTTAAGATTTCCTATAGAAATAGTTAAAGCAATTAAAAAAGCAGCTGGTGAAGATTTTCCAGTCGCACTAAGATTCAGTGTTAAAAGTTTTATAAAAGATTGGAACCAAGGTGGTCTGCCTGGTGAAGATTTTGTAGAGAAAGGACGTGATGTCGAGGAAGGACTCAAGGCTGCTAAAATATTAGAAGCTGCTGGTTATGACGCCTTTAACGCCGATGGTGGTAGTTATGATGCTTGGTATTGGGCTCATCCACCAACCTATCAAGAGCATGGGCTCTATCTACCATTAATTGAAGAGCTTAAAAAAGTTGTAAAAGTTCCTGTTATTGTTGCTGGTAGAATGGAACTCCCAGAATTAGCTGAAAAGGTATTAGAGGAAGGGAAAGCTGATATGGTAGGAATTGGTAGAGGGCTTCTCGCTGATCCTTACTGGGTAAAGAAAGTCGAAGAAGATAGGGTGGAGGATATTCTTCCATGTACAGGTTGTCATGATGGATGTTTAGGAAGAATTTTTCTTGGAAGACCTCTTTCATGCGCTGTTAACCCAGCTGTTGGAAGGGAAAGTGATTATAGACTTGAACCTACAAATAAACCAAAGAATGTATTGTGTATAGGAGGAGGTGTTGCTGGTTTAGAAGCAGCAAGAGTTGCTGCTATTAGAGGTCATAAAGTAACTCTTTATGAGAAATCAAATAATCTTGGTGGTCATTTAATTGAGGTTTCAGTTCCTAAATTTAAGGAAGATTATAAGAGATTGTTAGATTGGTATAAACTTCAACTTGAAAAACTCAATGTTGATATTAAATTGAATATTGAAGTTACNTCNGATTTTATCAAAAATGAAAAACCAGATGTAACAATTATCGCAACTGGTTCTACACCTATTATCCCAGATATTCCTGGTATTGAAAAGGACAAAGTTGCTACAGCAACAGATGTTTTGCTTGGAAACAAAGAAGTAGGAGAGAAAGTAGTTGTTATAGGTGGAGGATTGGTTGGCTGTGAAACAGCTCTATGGTTGGCTCAGCAAGGTAAGAAAGTAACTATAGGTGAAATGTTAAACGATCTTATGATTGCGGGTCTCCCTGTACCACATGCAAATAGAATTATGTTAATAGATTTATTGAAATTCAATAAAGTAGAGGTGATAACAAATCATTCACTTATAGAAGTAACTGATGAAGGTGCAAATTTCATTGATAAGAATTTTAAAAAGATGAGTGTCCCAGCTGATACTATTGTGTTAGCTATTGGATTGAAACCAAACAAGAAACTCTATGATAGTTTAGTAGGAAAGATTCCAAATCTTTATCTCATTGGAGATGCGAGAGATGTTAGAAATGTGATGTATTCTATCTGGGATGCCTATGAATTAGCAAGAGTTATATAAATCTTCTTAGTAGCAAGAAAAAGACAAAAGGTGCCAGCTTTGACTGGCACCTTTTTATTTCTTCTCATAAATAATTAAAATTTTTTCAAATAATAAAAACTGAAATATTAGATATTTTTTATATAAAATCTAAAAACAAAATGGGGTGAAAAAGATTTTAATGTGTGATAGTATAAATAATATATGAAAAATACAGATAATATAAGAAAGGAAATTTTTAATATTCTTGTTGAAAATAATGCATATCCATACATAAATAAAAAAGGAAACCTCTATTTTAGAAAAAAGATAAAATTTTTAGATGATGAAAAGATAGAAGAGATTAAGAATTTATTTGAAATAAAAGATAAAGAGAGTTGTGATAAATTTAGAGAGGATATTAAAAAAGAAGTTTTGAAAAATAAAGAATATGTTCCAATTAAAAATTGGATTAAAGAAGAAAGACCAAGGGAGATGTTAATTAAATATGGCGAGAAAAATCTTTCTCTTTCTAAACTTCTTAGTATTATTTTAAGAACTGGAAAAGAAGGTGAGAGTGCAGAAGAACTTGCTAAAAAGATCCTCAATAAATATAAAACTTTGAGAGAAATTGATTCTGTTTCAATTGATGAATTATGCAAAATAGAGGGAATTGGTTTAGCAAAAGCTACACAAATCAAAGCATCATTTGAAATTGGCAAGAGATTAATGAAAGAAACCTCATCTGAGAAAAAGAAGATTAAAAGCCCAGATGATATTATTGATTTTGTTTCAGAATATTATGGTTCATATTTAAGAGATGTAAAGAAGGAATTTTTTAATATTATTCTACTTGATATAAAAAATAAGATAGTCGATTCAATTGAACTAAGCAAAGGATCTATAAATGCAAGTGTTGTTGATCCAAAAGAAGTTATAAAAGAAGCAACATTAAAATCAGCGTCATCAATAATTCTTGTACATAATCATCCATCTGGTGATACAGAG
>JGI11944J13513_1003184_pt1 | contig 10508 bp, 9 predicted proteins | sample TerdegcoTASludge_FD_13513 | JGI IMG/M metagenome (IMG submission 13513) | reverse complement strand
AGTTTGGTGATGAAAAATACTGTAAAAACTAAATCGGTCACAAATTTCAATGTAGTGGTGAGGGCATATAAAAAAGCCCGTTCCTGAATCCGCATCAGGGCGGCGGTTAGTTCCATTAAAATCTGCAAACCGGCGGCGACCGCCATGAGTTGTATTACGCTCTCATAAGCTGTAGTATTTAATAACAAGAAAGCCAATTTATCCGCCGTGCCAACAATCCCGAGGACCATGACCAGGCTGCTAGTTAGCAGGACTAATAGCACGGTAAAGAACATCGAGCGCTGGCGCTCAAGATATTCTTTATCCCAATACCACCGGAATAGGGCTGAGTATAAATTCAGTCCCCAAAAGGCGATTAGAACCTGCGCCGTGACTTCCAATAAACTGAGAACACCGTATTCTTGTAACGACAAATGCGTTGTATATAACGGAACTAAAATGATCCCGATCAGCTTGATGGAAATATTGCCAGTGCTATAAATCAGGGAATTTTTCAGGGCGGATTTGACGTAGGTAAGCATAATGCTTTTCGACTTTGTGCGCCTAGTTAAGTGCGCTTATCAGTTAACAGCCCTATAAACAGGCGTTTGTAAAAGCTCCCCAGAAGTGGTCTGACGCCTTTAACACTGATTTGATGATAAAAGTGTATCGATTTGATGATTTTATACTCAGCCCTTGCAATCAGCATCATCAACCGATATTCATCAAATTCATGAAAATGACATTTAGGCCAGGTTATCCAATTCGGTTTCATAGGTGTACCTAAAATCAGTATACCACCTGGCTTTAAAATCTTCTTAATCTCCAATAACGTGAATAGTGGATTGAATTGGTGCTCAATCACATGATTATAATGAACAAAGTCATACTCTCTCCGAGGAGCATTGAGTGCTATATCCAAATCTCCAGAAGTAGAATCAATACTCAAATGATATTTATTTTCAAGTATTTCAGTAAACAGGTTTCGTTCACCAATATCTAATACCGCACCTCTTAAACCTCCGATAGAATCTATCAGTTCAATTGTTTTTGCTTGATTGGCTCGAGATTTCGGACTTTGTTGAGCCTCTCTGGTAATTTGGTCGTCACTCCAAAAATTATAAATCCGCATTAGTTAGCCTTCTTTCTTTTAGCATTCTTAGCTATACAATTGGATTATTTTTTCAACCTGGTGTTTAAAGTTATATTTACTTTGAATAATTCCATTATTACGGGGTACCATGGTATTTTTTAACAGAGAATAATTATCGATGGCGTACGCAATACAGTCGGCAAGTTCGCGTTCATTGACTTCATTTAAGAATAAGGCATTTTCTCGGTCAACGAGTAAATCCCTATAGACCTTAAGATCACTCAATATTGGGATTGCTTTACTTGCAAGAGTTTCTAATAGGGATTGAGCGATTTGATCAGTTTTAGGAATATTGATTACAATGTCGGAAATATTTAAAAAAACGCTTAATTCTTTAGAGCCAAGGAATCTATCAACCAGGATAACATGATTTTGAAGGATCTCTGGGGGTACGTAATCTAATAACGGCCGAATTGCGGAAAGTTTGGTGTTACCGAGAATAAAAATGAATTTGACTTGTTTGTATTTTTGAACTACTAATGGAATCGCCTTAAAAATGATGTCTTGATTATAGATTGATTTAAATCCACGGTAACTTAAAACGATTATTTCGTCACTGAGGCCTAGCTCAACTCGCTTTTGATCAATTTTTGATCGGTCAACTTTGTTAAAAAGGTCAAAGTCCACTCCCCAGACTATAGGTTTGATTTTTTCTATTGGGAGAAAAGGGTACAATTTCAATAAATCCTTTACCATCTGATATGAATTAAAAGTAATGACATCACATAATTTTAATATCATGCCTTTTAACCAGCAATCAAAATTCCTTTTCGTTTCCCAATAAATATCGCTACCAAAAATCGAACACACATATTTGAATTTCCGGGGATATAGCAAGCACGGAGCAATTGCATCCCGCGACAAGTAGAAACAGTGAACAATATCCGGTTTGATTGTCTTTATAAGATTTCGAATGGCGCAGATTTTAGAGACCAGTCTTTCGCTTTTTAAGTAATAAATCTTCAAAAATCCGAAGCTCTCGGCAGTATAGTTGACAGAATTTCGGGATATCAAATAAACCTCGAAACCGTGCTCTTGGATATAATATTTAGCAAAGTTATAGATAAAAATATTCTGATTTCCGATTAAACAAATTTTCATGCTGGCTGGGATAGTGTTTGCAACTCCATTGCAAGTGAATAATACAATTTCACCAGCTGGCTTCCCTGTTTCTCGGTATTATAGGTTTCCAGGACCGCTTTTCTACCGTTCTCCCCCATGGTTTTGCGCAACTGGTGATCATTGTATAGAATCGCGATTTGGGCCGCCAGGTCAGCGGCATCGCCGCTACGAAATACCAGACCACATTTGGTGGAATATATGATTTCCTGTTGAGGGCGACAATCACTGACAACTAAAGGTTTGGCAAACAACATATATTGGAAAATTTTGTTAGCCACGCCCGACTCATGCTGTTCGTTTTTAATCAAGGGCGAGAGGCATACATCAACTTGGCGGCAATAAGACGGCAGAAGAGAGATATCGATCCAGGGAATATGTTGAACATGCTTACCAATTCCGAACTTTGCGATTGTCTCCTGGAATGGCTTTCTATCCTGCTTATCAATCCGTCCCGCCACTAGGAGTAGAATATTGGGAATTTTCGGAATAAGCAATTTGACCGCTTCCAAGCATACATAAATTCCGCGCCGCTCGGCAATAACACCAAAATAAAACAAAATAAATCTATCTTTAGCCACGGCGACATTAGAGTCAATGGCATAACTTAATAATTCGGTCACGTCCGGTACATTGGGATAGACGTAAATCTTATCAACCACCCCGGGGTATTGGGTAGACAGTTTTTCTCGGTAATAATCGCTTAAAACAATAATTCTTTGAGCACTCTTTAGATACCTTTTTTCAAGGTTCTGCCATCGATTAAAATTGACTACCAAGTGGAATAACCATGGCTGAGTCCATTTATAGGCTTTCAATGCAGCCAGGTAATTCTCATGTAAATCGACGACAATGGGAATTTTAAATCTTTTCTTTACATACTCACCGGCCCCCATCATATACAGATCGTGAACATGTAACGCTTCTATTTGGAAGTCATGGACAAACTTTGCCGTCGCTTTACGCCAAAAACGTTCATAGGGAGACCAGGGGTAGCCTTTTGTCAAATTCCAGATTTTATACCAGGATTTTTTTCTATGACAACGAATGATCCAGAACCCTTTATATTCTTCTTGCGCCGGTAACTTTTTATCGAAAGAAAGGCATAATAAAAAAACCTTATAGCCATTTTTTACAAGCAAGCGGGCTTCATTCTCCACCCGGACATCAGGTGCGAACTCTTTATCCAGTACCATGCCAATTCTCATGCGAGTCGCTCGCTCAAATCTATTAGTAAGGATCTGAATTTCTTGCTTGGTCTAAAATGCCAATGTTCGGGATGTGTCAGTAGACAGATAGGAGATATTTTGCGACTGATTGCTTCACTGGGCGTCATGGTATACTTCCAGGCAAAGTTTTCGGCAATCGAACTATCTGAAATATATACCCCGAATTGCTTTAAAATCGCGGGATCATAAGCTTCAAACAGGATGCCCAATTCACTTGGATCACCATGATTTAGAATTACGTGGTTGGGGATGCCTATTAGGCGGTTGCGTTTGTCGCCATGGCTAGCAATGGTCTGAACCTCACCAAATAGTTTCTTAAAGCGGGTTATTTCGTCTTTGAGGATGGCAAAACAAGTTTTCAGAATGGTCGCATTGATTTCTTCTGACCTCCGAAGGTTATGTTTTTTACAATAAGTTGCCAAGGTTTCATAATGCAGCCCGACTTCGAAGCCATCTTGAAGCATCTGTCGCATGAGGCCGATATTCATGGTGCGCCAGCGGAAATAATAGGTTGCCCGAGCTCCGATTGCTTTTTCGATGCGGTACATTTCAGCTGCACCAACGGGATCGATATCCACGTCATGGCGCAAAACCATAACCCGGTTTTCTTTCGAATAATAATGTTTATACCAAGCAGCTAAGGAGGTGAGTCGATAGCCAGAATCTCGGGCTAATTCCAATAACCTTTGATATTCGTCCAGTCGCGAAGGCTGGGTCAATTTTTTCCAGATTAAGGGCACCTTCATCGTTATTCTAATCTTAAGTGTTCAGCCCAGGTTACATTATTAATAGTACTCCTCATGCTCAACTATGCGTTTCCGATAGTTGCTTGTCTTGAGGAACATCTTCTCCCAAACCGCTAATCCCAGTACCACCCACAGGAAATTATAATGCCAGCGCAGACGCGGATCGGGTGGATAATTCAGAATCCGCTGAATATATTCGTAATTGAAAATCCCCTGTTGCCGAATGAATTCCCTCGTTAACACCNGCTCGGCCACCTTTTTCAAATCCTTATTGAACTGGTCATAGGGATTGACTGTGAAACCCCACTTTTTCTTTTGCAGGATTTCTGGTGGCAACAATGGCGCCATGGCTTTCCTGAACAGATATTTGGTTTGACCATTTTTCATTTTGAGATTGGCTGGAATCGTAAAGGCAAATTCTACCAGCTCCCGATCCAAAAATGGCACCCGTAACTCCAAGCCGTGCGCCATGGACATGCGGTCATCTACCAGAATATAATCATTGACCATTTTGGAGTGAAACTCGACATAGGCAATCGCATCTAACGGCGGTAGATCGCGACTGGCCGCAAAAATCGGATCGAAGTAGGTGTGCGTCGGTACAAGAGGCTGCTGATTGAAAGCCGATTGGTAAATCTCCTTGCTAAACCTCCGGTCATAATCCCAGCAGTTGCGCAAAATGAGATAGCATCTCTCTAAATCACCAACCGCGCAGAGTAGTTGCAAGCCGCGCCGATATTCATCCCATTTAAGGATTTTGGTGGAATTCTGAACCGCAAAGAATAAGGCACTAATCGGATTAAACAGATTTTTTTGTAACCTACCCGGCTGGTTTTGCAGCCAATGGCGCAGAATCCACAGATAGCGATAAATATCATATCCGATAAATAATTCGTCTCCTCCCAAACCACCCAGTACGACCTTCAGACTTTTTGAAACGAATTCTGAGAGATGAAAGCCCTGCAAAAGGTTGATCTTGGGTTCTTCGGCGTGCCAGATGGTTTCGGGCAAGCGTAATAGAGGCTCAAGGTCCAATGCAGTGGTAGTATGATGAGTATGAAATTTTTGCGCCACGATAGCTGCATCTTCGAATTCGTCAGTAGCTTCGTTGAAACCGAGAGTAAAAGTATGAATCGGGGCAACTTTTTCAGCCGCCATCATCGCTACCAAGGAAGAGGAATCCATGCCGCCTGACAGATAAACTCCAAGAGGCACATCGCTGATGAGCTGGCGCTTGACGGCTTTCTGGAGGTGATAACGAATACCTTCGATGGCTTCGGCTTCTTTGATGGCAAAATTAAGATTGACTGGCAATTGATAGTAGCGGGCAATGTCAATTTTGCCATCCCGGAAAGTCAAATAAGAAGCCGGGGGAAGGCGATAGATGCCTTTAATTAAGGTTTCACCAGTTTGATTGTAGCGAAGATTTAGCTGGCAATGGAGAGCTTGAAAATTAAGCTCGCGCTTCACCGCAGGATGGATCAGGATGGCTTTGTATTCCGAAGCGAACAGCAAAATTGAACCCTGTGACCAATAGTGGAGCGGTTTGACCCCGAAATGATCCCGAACTAACACCAGCCGCTTAGCCTTCAAATCATAGAGGGCAAAGGCAAAGATCCCATTTAGTTGTCGAAAGAATTCGAGGCCATGCTCTTCATAGCCATGTACTACTACTTCCGTGTCGGTTTTGGTGTAAAAGCGGTGGCCGCGGCGTATCAAATCTTGGCGTAATTCGGGAAAATTGTAGATTTCACCGTTAAAAACCAGGGCGATTGTCTGATCTTCATTAAAAATGGGTTGATCACCGGTCTCTAAGTCGATAATTGACAGGCGCCGGTGTCCGAGGCTGACCTGGCCGTGGTGAAAATAACCAGCTGTTTCCGGACCACGATGTTTTAGCAGATCCGTCATATCTGTAATCAGCTGCTGGTGATCGCGATCTGGGTCAACTATGCCACAAATGCCACACATGTTTCAATTCAGCTAGAATATTGATCGAAAATTTCGGCCAGCTTTTTCGTCTGATTCCGTCGAGTAAAACTCATAACGTAATCTTCGTCAATAGCCGGTATGGTTCGCTCAGCTAGCCAATCTTCGAATAGTTGCAATAAATAACGGGCTGAGCCGGCGGGATCATGATACTCGAACATTTTACCGGCATTGGCGCGCTGTAGAATGGCCGCGGCATCGCCCCAGGTCGGTCCATACGCTAAGATCGGTCGACGAACAGAGAGATATTCGTACATTTTATAGTTACAAACACCTCCCTCTGGAGTAACATGGACAAACAGCAATAGTACGTCAGAAGACAAAAGGTTCTGACGCACCTGTGCCGCTGGCATATAGGGTATGAATTCGATTAGGTCAAAAAAACTATATTGGGCCAGTCGTTTTCTGACAAATTCCGGGAAATTGCCGATGAACCGTATCCGGACATTCTTCCGCAGGTCAATTTGTTGACTCAGGATTTCGATGGCTTGACAGAAAGGAGTGATGTCCTGTTCGATGCTGATACTGCCAGCATAAGTTATAGTCCACTGTTTATTACGGGGAGGATTTATGTCATTAGCAACCGGCTCGAAACCGTTATAAATCAGATAAACTGGAACTCGAAATTTCTGGCTAAAAACTTTGACCAGCCCCGGACTAACCGTGGTAATCGCCGCCATGCCGTTCATGGTTTTGCTTTCGATTTTTTGGTCAAGCCGGTGAATCCAGCGCCAGCGCTGAGAATCGGTCTGCAACCAATAGACATCCGTCCAGGGATCTCGCATATCACCGACGCAAGGAATACCAGTTCTGCGGGACAACTCGACGGCAACACAATGGTTGGTTTGCGGCGGTGAAGAAGAGAAAATCAGGTCGATGGGGTGACGCTGCAGGATGCGCAGGCCTTCCCTAATGGCAAATTTTCGCCAGAGAAAGCGGGTGTCCGGAATGGCATTATACTTGACCCACCGGGAAATTTTCTGACTCANGCTTTTTTCGCTCTTCTGCGTAAAGGCAAAGGGCACAAAGACGTCCTGGGAATTGCGGGCTAATTTNGCAAAGGGTTTATGTAGCGAGAGATTCTTCGCCCGNTATATTAAAGTATCTGGACGGACCTCTTCTAAAAGCTTATCATCGATGTAAGGAAAGTCACCATTTTCAACGGTGAGGATGATCGGTTCCCAACCAAACTCTGGCAAATATTTATAGAATTTTAACACCCGGGTGGTGGTGGCTCCACCTGCGGGCGGCCAGTAGTAGGTAACAAAAAGTACTTTTTTCATTACTTCCAGGCTTTAATGACGATATGCCATCCCCACCAGCGTGCCAATGTCCGCTGAATGACCAGCGGCACTAAATCCCAGATCAAGCCATAACCGGTGGTTAATAGGTATTCAATTTCTAAGCGTACTTTTGCAAACTGCGAGAACATCACCTTGACTTGCGCTTGAGTATAGGTCCGCTCGATCGGACAACGATCGCGCCGATTGCCATCGAAAGGCTGGTTGATCAAACGGTGAATCAGGTAATTCAGCGAATTGCGATGATAGAGCATAATCACCGCCAGACCGCCCGGCTTGAGGACCCGGTAAACTTCGTCGATTGACTTCTGGGTGTCGGGAGTATGATGCAGTACCCCGAAAGAATAAACCACATCGAAAGAGTTATCGGCAAATGAGAGGTTCTCAGCGTCATCTACTTTGAGGACGGCCGGAATCTGATACAGTTGGAAGCGCTGTCGTGCTAAATCGATCCCTTTCTCAGTCAGGTCAATGCCGGTAACTTGCAGGCCGCGTCGGGCGAGTTGCAGCAGGTCAGTGCCCATACTGCAGCCGATTTCCAGCAATTGACCTTGCGGTTTTTGTTCGGTAATCCAATCGAACAGACTCGGTAAATAGTAGTGATATTTATACCGGATGCGCTCGGCTTCATTGAAAAATGCTTCCGTGCCCCAGTTGACTTCTTTAATGAATTCGGTCTGGCAGACATTTCTATTCCAGAACGCCTTGACTTCCTGTTTGGAAGGTGGTTTGATTTCTTTATCCATGCGCCTCCCGGATCAAATCACTCAGAGCCTTGGCCATCCAGCCATTGCTCCAATGCATGATTGTAAAAGGTTTTTTAAAGAATCTGGTTTTTTGATAATAGAAAAATCCCGCTGGACTTTGCATATGGTCAATTGTCCAGCGGGCAATTTGAAAAGCAAATTGCCGGTATTCCGGCGCAAACCGGCTAGCCTTTAAAAAGGTTATAATGCCTTGCGCCGAGCCGTGGACGTCGATTGGATAAACCTGGTTATTCATCCATTTGGGTGTGCCATCTGGCAGAAAAAGATTACGTTGGTAATAACGCAAACCATGTAAATAATTATTCATATAGGACTGATCGCCGGTGTTATCGGTATAATCCAGAATTGCGTCTAAAATATAACCAGTATGGTAATTATCATGCATTTTTAGGCGATTAGCAGATGGGGGGTGAGTGTAGAACCAAGCCCCATAGTCGGTCTGTTTATCGACGACGAAATGGATTAATTTTTTCGCAGCCGCTCGCCACTGATTATCTGGCTGATATTTGGTCAGCCGGGCAAGGAAAGCCCCGGTCAGGGCACTCACATCCATGACTATCCAGTTAATGCTCTCGATGGGCACGTAGCTAAGACAGAGCATCTGATCATTTTCATAGAGCACCTTGGGAGCCTTAAAGAGAAATTCTGCGGCTGCGCGTGCACATTCAAGATACTGCGTTTTACCGGTCAGTTCATAAGCCATTAAAAACGCTGAGCCGACGAAATAGGTCACAACGCGGTTAGGCAATTTAGGTGGTGCATAAAAGCCCACATCTTGCCAGGGATACTGATAGCCCCAGCTCATTCCCGGAAAGCCCGTCGACCGGTTATCGCTCAGCCACTTCACTAACTCCTCGGCTGAGGCTAAGTAGGAAGTTGATCTTGTCGCAGCATATAGGTTCAAATAGGTCATCGCAAATAGGGCAATGCCTTTCGGATTTCTGGTTTGGGGCACTCCNAATAGCGGTCGCAAGTTAAGCGGTGCGCGCATAATCGCTTGGCTATAAATCAAGCGTAAGTATTTATTGCCAAAGGCGAGGGCTGAGAGAATAGGACTATCCAGGGCATCGAATTTATTATAACCGGCGTAGTCGTTACGCCGGGCATAGTTCAGGACCCGTTCTAAAGCTATGCGTATCTCTTCTCTATCCATAGGACGAAACAAGTTACCGTGAGGTTATTTATAGTACTGTTTGACGAAACCCGTGAATTCTGGTTTGCCTAAGATCATGCGCCAGATATAAGCCGCGGTGAAGCCCAAGCCATAAGCGAAGATCTGCGTCACGGCTACCACTGGTGCCAGAATTGCCGCCCGCCAATCACGATAACGTCGATAGGCATCGAGCTTGATGATGCCCAAAAGGATTACCCCCAACAATAGACAAATCAACCAGGCCCAACGCGCAACTTGCCAAAAGGGCGCCAATAAAGTCAGAATAATAAACGTATCGGTCCCGATGGCTGGCATGAAATGAAGTGGCTCAAGGATACCGCGATCGATTTTAGTTAGGTTGATTCGTGCCACTCCCCAGTTGAAAATCTGTCGAAAAAATTTCCGCAGACTGGTACGCCGCTTATGATAAACCCGGGCATCGGGTATATAAATAACCTTGGCTCCGCTAGCCACAATGCGGCGACTGAATTCCAAATCCTGACCGTGGCGCAAATGATTCATTCCCCCTAAGAGAAGCGAAAATCGAATAGTGAATCCCCATGTTGTAACTGCGCGGATAAAACTTCGCCAGGCGTTTGGGCGAGTGTCCCCGCATTCCACCAGTAGTAAAAAAGGAGGTCATGGCATAGTCAATTGCTTTCTGGAGCGGAGAAAATTCTGGTAAAACCCCGTCTGGGCCACCGAATGCGAGCGGTTTTTCCTGTTCGATCGCTCGTTCTAGTTCCTCCAACCAGCGTTCATCAGCTAGGCAATCCGAATCGATAAACAGGAAATACTCCCCTTCCGCCAGACTCATCCCATAATTACGCGCAGCACCCGGTCCGATGTGATCACGTAGGAAATAACGCAATTGGAATGACACCTGAGTCATTAGTTGTTCCACGGCTGCTTTCGTATCGTCGGTGGAGCCGTCATCCACGACAATTACTTCGAAGCGCTGCGGGTCGAAGGTTTGGCGCTGCAGCGAGCGTAAAAGATCCTGGACTTCAGCGCACCGGTTATAAGCTGGGATAATTATCGAAAAGTAATAGCGCCTCATTCGTCCTGCTTC